>Ga0172376_10000346_pt1 | contig 60711 bp, 49 predicted proteins | sample Lak35m_FD_121114 | JGI IMG/M metagenome (GOLD analysis project Ga0172376, IMG submission 121114) | Freshwater microbial communities from Kabuno Bay, South-Kivu, Congo - kab_092012_35m | ecosystem: Environmental > Aquatic > Freshwater > Lake | place: Democratic Republic of the Congo: South-Kivu...
CGCGGGAAATACCAGCGCTCCGACTGAGCCGAACGCGCTCGCGTCGGGCGAGAAAACCAAGGCCCGCGGCTAGTGCCGGCGGCTCACTTTCAGCGCAACTGATTTTTGCGATCTGTATAAGGCGGGCGGGGAGTTCGTCACGATTCCCCGGTCCTTGTTCCTGCTGTCCCTTGGTCTCTTCTGACCGCGCGGCACCACCAATTACGAGCTAAATGCCGAGACCAGTCGCAACTGTTCTTCGACCGTGGTTTCCCCCTTGAGAACTTTGCGGCGGCAAGCTTGTTCGAGGGTGACAAGTCCTGAGTTCAATGCGATTGAACGCAGGTCGGCATGCAAATTGTTTCCGAGAATGGCACGACGTAATTCTGGTGAGAACGCGAGCACCTCGAACACTCCTGTGCGGCCGGCGTAGCCTGTGTTAAAGCAATGGTCGCAGCCTTTGCCCTTGGCCAGTGTGACTGACCGGGCTTCGTCCTCGGTGAGATTCAGCACTTGCTTCGCGACTTCGTCCGGTGCGTATTCCTCGCGGCAGTGAGGACAGACGCGCCGGACGAGTCGTTGGGCGATCACACATTTTAGGCCGTCCGCGAGAAACATGGGTGGGACTCCGAATTCGCGGAAGACATCCAGTGCCGCCAGGGAATCGCTCGCATGGAGCGTGCTGAAGACGGTGACACCAGTGAGTCCGGCTCGTACAGCGATCTGAGCGGACTCGGGATCACGGATTTCGCCGATCATCATGACATCGGGGTCTTGTCGTAAGACGCCGCGCAGCGCTCGGACAAACGTAAAGTCAATCTTGGGGTCGATCTGCACTTGCACGACGCCTTCAAGTCGGCGTTCGACGGGATCTTCGATCGTCACAACGCTGTCACCGGGGCGATTGCGTCGCGTCAAGCAGGCATAGACTGAAGTGCTCTTTCCCGAACCAACCGGTCCTACCGCCAGTACCACTCCGTAAGGAATTTCGACTGCCTGTTCGAGTAACGCGTACTGATCGGGATCGAGCCCCAGGTCTTGCAGCGAAGTCAGTGCTTTGTCATCGGGCATCAGTCGCAGCACCAACCTCTCACCCAGTGTCGTCGGCCCTGATCCGACGCGGATGTCGCGTTGATGCTTAAGCACGGCTTTCGAAATATGGCCGTCCTGAGCGAGGCGCCGCTCGGTGATGTCCATCCCTGCGAGCAACTTGAGTCGCGAGACCACTTGATTGGTCAGCGTCGCTGGGAGCATCAACACATCATGCAGCACACCATCGACACGGAGTCGGACTCGTAGGCCATTTTCGCTGGGATCGAGATGCACGTCGGTGGCATTCAGTTGGAACGCTCGTTCGAGCAACAGATCGACCAATGATGCGGGACCAACCACATCCACCAACTCCCGTAATTCTTCTTGCAGTGCCTTCTGGCGAACTTCCATGTGCTGATCGTCGGCGACGACAGGAGTTTGGCTGCTGGTTGCTGTTGCCATCTTGATCTCCGTAGGCAGGCTCAGAATGTGAGAGTTGAGGATTCACGCAGTGGAAGAAACTGTTTTCGACGAACGGCAATGGATGATTCAGAAGGCGATGAGACCGACGAAAAGTGGCGAGTTCGAGCAGTGTTCATTCATCAGTGAAGCCTGGCTTCGGGTGGTTTTCGAGAGGCGGCCAACACTTCGCTGTCCTCATCAAGATCAAGTTCTCTGATGTCATGAACTGGACCGCAGGAGGTCCGGGGTAGGGCTGACGAACGGCGATTGCCGGACTTTAAAGCTGGCCGGTCGCCGAGGCCCAAATGAGCACTCCGGCAATCACCACGCCGAAGACTCCAAAAGCACGCCAAACGCTCTGACCTTTGAGAATTGCCAGCAAATTGAGCAGCAGTGCTAGACCACCACCGCCATAACCGATGGCTTGAGCAACGTCTGGCTCTAGTGAGATTGCTTGATTGCGTCGCAGCAGAAAGACCGCGATGGTCGCACCCGCGATCGTCCAACCAATAATCGCTGCCAAAACGCCGGTGATTGTCGTATCGACTGGGATCACTTTGGCGATAGCTTGCTCGGCTTCCGGGCGGCTGTTGCAGATGGTCCAAACTTTCGCCAAGCCAGCGATTTCGAGCACTTCTTTGGTCATCGAGTTGGGATTCACAACGACCATTCCACCTTGCTGCTCTTTCACCGTCTTCCAAACTCGGACCAGGAGCGCGACAATAGAACTCCCCATGAACTCAAGTTTGCTAAGGTCAAGCAAGCAAAACGGCTGTGAGGCGCTGGTCAGCAGGTTCTTAAGTTCCGAGCCGACACGTTCGATGTCGCCCCATTTGCATTCGGCCAGGCAGGCTTCAAACGTGATGACCGAGAATCCCCGCCGTGATTCAACGTCGTACTCCCGCGCTGTGCCCATGCGATACGATCTCCGTAAAACGTGCGCCTCAACCGACCCATTCGAATGGGCGGTAAGGTAGCCGAATCCGGCTGTTGGCGAAGACCAATTGGATCGGAAACCTCGGATCACAAGGTGACCTCGGTCTTGAAGTTGGACCGAAATCTCGCAGACTCCGCCGCCTTTCGTTCATCGTTCCACGCATCGTTTCATTCACGAGTTTCCGACGTGCTCATTTCCGAGGTCTATGCCGCTCCACAAGGCGAAGGCGAATTCGCGGGAACGCCGTCCGTCTTCGTACGCACGACGGGTTGCAACCTGCGTTGCTGGTATTGCGACACCCCGTTCACCTCTTGGGAGCCTGCCGGTGAACGCCGTTCGCTCACGGACTTGGTTGCCGAAATCACCACGCACAACATCGAGCATGTCGTGCTGACCGGCGGTGAGCCGATGCTTCCAGTCGAGATTGTCGAGCTCACGCGATGCCTGCGCGAACTCGGTTACTTTATCACTATCGAGACGGCCGGCACCGTCTTCCGCAACGTCGCGTGCGACTTGATGTCGATTAGCCCGAAGCTGACGAACTCAACGCCCAGCGTTGCTCGTTCCGCCTTATGGGCTGCTCGGCACGAGCAACTGCGCGACCGTCCCCAAGTCATCGAGCGACTCATCAGCGAGTGCCGCTATCAATTCAAATTCGTCGTCGATGCGCCGCGCGATGTCGACGAGATCGAGCAGTACCTCAAACGGTTCCCGAGCATTGATCGACAACGCGTTTGGCTCATGCCTCAAGCCGTTTCGCAAGCGGCATTGACCGAGAAATCTGCATGGCTTGAGCCTCTCACGCAGCTTGCTGGTCTGCGTTTCTCGTCACGACTACACATCGCCGCGCACGGTAATAAGCGTGGCACATGACTTCATTTTGAAAGACTTCCACATGCTTCAGCTCGGTTTCGCGTCGGCCATTCTCCCCGACTTGTCTTTGCAGGACGTTCTGCAATTCGCGGCTCAGACGGGCTTCTCCTGTGTCGAGTTGATGTGTTGGCCGGTTAGCAAAGCCGAGCGTCGTTACGCCGGAGTGACTCACGTGGATGTGACGACTTTCGACAAAGCCAAAGCCGCCGACGTGAAGACGCAGATCGACGCCTCAGGAGTCTTCGCGAGCGGGCTCGGCTATTACCCCAACGCACTCTCGCCAAACGCCGACGAAGCCAAAGCCGCCGTCGAGCACATCAAGAAAGTGATCCGCGCTTCGGCACTGCTCGGCATCGGGCGAATGAATACTTTCATTGGCCGCGATTGGACGAAGTCGGTCGACGACAATTGGCCCCGCTTCCTCAAAACCTGGAAGCCGATCATCAAGTTCGCCGAGGATCAAGGGGTCAAAGTGGGCATCGAGAATTGCCCCATGCTCTTCAGCCGCGACGAATGGCCGGGCGGCAAGAATCTCGGCACAACGCCCGCGATCTGGACTCGCATGTTTAGCGACATTTCGAGCGACAACTTCGGTCTGAACTACGACCCGTCGCACATGGTTTGGCAGCACATGGACTACCTGCAGCCCATGCGAGACTTCGCGTCGAAGCTGTTTCATGTGCATGCCAAAGACGTCCGCATCGACCGCGACCGACTTAATCAAGTGGGCATCATGGCGCACCCACTGGAGTACCACACACCGAAGTTGCCCGGCCTCGGCGAAGTCAATTGGGGCCGCTTCTGCTCGGTGCTGACGGATGCTGGTTATCGAGGTCCGGTCTGCGTCGAAGTCGAGGACCGCGCTTATGAGGGTTCGCTCGAAACCCGCAAAGACTCGCTGCGGCAGAGCCATCGCTATCTGCGGAACTTCATTTCTCACTAACTCCCGGCGTCTCACCGACCAGGGACGTTGGGGATGTCTTTCAATCCGCGCCGAGCCAGTTGTTCGGTGACGGGAATTCTGATCGCTCGAGTATCACTGGAATTTTTCATGCTGCCTTCCATTGAGAATGAGGACGCAGTCGGAAGAACTCCCATAATCTGATGAGAAACACATGAACGATGATGACGGCAGAGAAGATGGCATTCCTGGCGTGTTGGACCTACCAGCGCGGCCTCGACGTAACCGACGTACGAATGCGATTCGTGCGATGGTGCGTGAGACTCACTTAGATATCGGGCACTTGATCTATCCGCTCTTTTTGCATGCCGATCGCGAAGACACTCCAATTGCGGCCATGCCCGGACAGACGCGCTGGTCGCTCAAGGGTTTAGTCAAGGAAGTCAAACGCGCAGCCAAACTGGGAATTGATAAGGTCGTGCTCTTTCCGAAGATCGCTGAGGACCTCAAGACCGAGAACGGCGATGAGGCGATGAATCCGGAAGGATTGATTCCGGAAGCCATCAAACGCATCAAGGATGCGTGCCCAGACACGTGTGTGATCACTGATATTGCACTCGATCCGTATAACAGCGACGGACATGATGGCATCGTGTCCGAGGATGGTGTCATCTTGAATGACATCACTATCGCGGTGCTGTGCGAGCAAGCGTTGACGCATGCCGCAGCGGGGGCGGACATCGTGGCTCCGAGTGACATGATGGATGGTCGCGTTGGCCAGATTCGCTCGGCGCTTGATGAGGATGGTTTTACGGATGTCGCGATTATGGCCTACACGGCGAAGTATGCGTCGGCGTTCTACGGCCCATTTCGAGGAGCCCTTGATTCCGCACCCAAAGCTAACAAGCACAAGCCGGTGCCTAAGGACAAGCAAACCTATCAAATGGACCCGGCTAATATTCGTGAAGCCTTGCGAGAACTCGAACTCGATGAAGCCGAAGGCGCTGATATCGTGATGGTGAAGCCGGCGGGGCCGTATCTCGATGTGATCCGCACGCTGCGAGAAAATACAACCTTGCCCGTCGCTGCGTATCAGGTCAGTGGCGAGTACTTGATGATCAAGTCGGCTGCGGCAGCCGGTTGGCTCGACGAGAAGAACGCGGTGCTCGAAATGCTGCTTGGCATCCGCCGCGCTGGAGCCGACGTGATCCTGACGTACTTTGCCCCTCAAGTCGCGGAGTGGTTGACGTAAGTAAAGCGTCTTGTGACCGGATCTACCGCAGAATCGAGGAAAGGCGGTCGTCGATTACCGACGACGCCGGCCGCCGGCTTGCGGACCGGAGCGCATCTTGGAGCGGTGGCTTGGAATTCTGTAGAGGCGCTGACGAGTGCATGCTTGTGGCTGTCAGGGATGTGTCATTCCCCTTGTTAACGGCGTCCGATAGCCATTGAGGTATCATCGCAAGCCTGCTCGACGAGCAGGCTTGCTTGCTTTGTTGTTGAGCAGGCGACATCGGTTGAGGGGAAGTTTTAGCGGTTCCTCGGAGGTAACGAACTCGCGTGGAGCGGCCATTTTTGCTGTGAATTTCGGCGAATCCAATGGCAACGAGCGAGGCGTGCCCCATCGTGAGCACTTGCCGCCAGTTTCATCGGCACGACCTTTGCCAATGCGGCTTCCGTCGTGTTCTCACTTCGACCCACGCCTCGAAGTGGAGATCGATGTGTCTTCGATGTCACCTCACTGGCCAGCGCTTGGTTGTGAGGACCGTTGAAGTCTTTGGCACTCACGATTCACTGCAACATCCGAGTCGAAAAGGTCTAGTTATGCTCAACACCCTGAAGCCGTGGCGCGTGCTCTGTTTGCTCGCGGCTTTATTGCCCTTCCTGTTTGCCCCTGATGTCAGTCTCGCGCAGGACGCGTCGAGCGAACCGGCTGCTGCGGCGGCTGCGGCTGAGCCCGCAAAGGATGCAGCTGCGACAGCAGTTGCCGAGCCTGCACCTGCGGCGGCTCCTGCTCCTGCCGGTCCGACGACCGGCGACCTCAAGGTCGCGATGGACACCATGTGGGTGATGATTGCTGGCTTTTTGGTGTTCTTTATGAACCTCGGTTTTGGTTGCGTTGAAGCGGGAATGTGTCGCGCTAAGAACTGCGTCAACATTCTGTCCAAAAACTTCATCGTCTTTGCGGTATCAACGCTCGGTTTTTGGGCGCTGGGCTTCGGATTGATGTTCGGCAATGGTAACCCAGTCGTGGGCATGGAGGGCTTGTTTTTTGCCTCAGGTGCTGACAACAGCCCGGCCACGTTGACGAACTATCAGGGAGCGTATGGTGCTTTGAATTGGACCGGTGTGCCGCTGTCTGCCAAGTTCTTTTTCCAACTGGTATTTGCTGGCACTGCGGCGACGATCGTTTCGGGCGCTGTTGCCGAGCGTATTAAGTATCACAGCTTCATTGTCTTTAGCTTGCTGATCTCGGTTTTCATCTATCCGGTTGTTGGTCACTGGATATGGGGTGGCGGATTCTTGTCGACGGCGGGATTCCATGACTTCGCTGGTTCAACTCAGGTTCACTCGATCGGTGGTTGGTGTGCACTGATGGGCGTGATTTTCCTTGGGCCCCGCAATGGAAAATTCTCAGCCGAAGGTAAGCCGCAAGCGATTCCTGGTCACAGCATGATGGCTGCGTTCATTGGTTGCTTGGTGCTGTGGTTCGGTTGGTTCGGCTTCAATCCCGGTTCGACGATGGCGGCTGATCCAGTTGGTATCGCGGATATTGCGTTGACGACGAATATCGCTGCTGCCATCGCCACTCTAACGGCAACTGCGACAGCTTGGTTGGTGCTCGGAAAACCCGATATTGGTATGACGCTGAATGGTTGTTTGGCTGGCTTGGTGGCTATTACCGCTGGCTGTGCGGTTGTGACTCCGGGGGCCGCTGCCATCATCGGTGGTATTGCTGGTGTGCTGGTGGTGTTCGCGGTGTTGTTCTTCGACAAAATGAAGATTGATGATCCGGTGGGGGCGACTTCGGTGCATCTGGTGAATGGTGTCTTTGGCACGTTGTGTGTCGGACTCTTTGCCAGCCCAGATGTCATCAAGGCTCACGCGATGGATGCCTTCTGTAAGGCGGGTGTGTTCTACGGTGGCGGTGAGCAAATTGTCGCACAGCTCAAGGGGATTATCGCGACAGCCGTGTATGTATTGGTTGCATCGGCGATCTGCTGGATTGTGATTAAGGTCACGTTCGGGCTGCGAGTCTCTGACGAGGAGCAATTCGAAGGTTTGGATCACGGCGAGCACGGCAACACCGCTTACCACGGATTTGTTGTCGAGAAGGTCTAGTTGCTGGTCAACTCGGCCGCTTGCCGGCTCCTTACTGCGGCTGAGTTGACCTCTTATCGAGCCGGCTTCTGGCCTGCCTTTTTAGACCTCGAACTTCGGGAATCACTGCTATGAAGAAAATTGAAGCCATCATCAGGCACTTCAAACTGGAAGACGTGAAGAACGCCGTGAATGCGAAGGGCATTCAGGGCATGACGGTCAGTGAAGTACGTGGCTTCGGTCGCCAAAAGGGACACAAAGAAATGTTCCGCGGCGCTGAATACACAGTCGACTTCTTGCCCAAAGTGAAAGTGGAACTCGTCGTTAATGACGGCCAGGTGGATTCGATCATCGAAGCCATTGTGGGTGCTGCCAAAACCGGGAACGTCGGCGACGGAAAGATCTTTGTGACGGATGTGGCTCGTGCAGTTCGCATTAGAACTGGCGAGTCGGATGACGCGGCGTTGTAAGCGTCGAGTTGCCTCTCACTCCTGCCCTGCTCAAGTTCAATTTGGGGGAGAGTGAGTTGCTCAATAACAGGCTCTGAGTTGGTTCTCGATTGTTCTTCCACGCAAGTTGGATGATTGAGGACCGACTCAGAGTCACTCTCATTCACCCTTACTCCGACTGGTCGGGGTTGCTGCCGTTTTGTTTCTTGTTTCTCTAGCGCTCGAGGATGCACATGCTGCGAATGAAAAGTGTCGCGTTGGCGCTCGGTCTGTTGTTGGGACCGAGCTTATGTTTTTCGATGGCTCAAGACTCGAAGCCTTCCGATCCCCCGGCGGCAACTGCTGCGGTCGACGTGGGTGATAAACCTGTGGATGACGCGAAACCCGCTGACGCCACTCTCAAGGCTGACGCCCAGGCTGCGGATGAAGAGGCTCCTGCCGTTCCGGCGACTGATGCGCCTGCTGCTGTTGCCATTAGCCCGGCAGATATTTCCTGGATGTTGATCGCCTGTGGGCTCGTGTTATTCATGACGTCTCCCGGTTTGGCGCTGTTTTATGGTGGCCTGGTGCGGAAGAAGAACATCCTGGGAGTCATGATGCAGTGCTTCGCGCTGCAAGGGATCATGTCGGTCGTGTGGGCATTGTGGGGGTATAGCTTTGCCTTCGGTGGTGACAATCCCTACATCGGCGACCCGTTCAAGTACTTCGCGATGCAAGGCGTCATCCCGACTTTTGATGGCAGCCAGATCACTGCTGCAGTGCCTTACGAGACAGCCAAGAGCATCCCTCACGTCGTCTTCTTCGCGTTTCAGATGATGTTCTTCATCATCACTCCCGGCTTGATCTGTGGGGCGTTTGCCGAGCGAATGAAGTTCAGCACGATGTGCGTGTTCTCAGTCCTCTGGGGGACTCTGGTGTATTGCCCTGTGGCTCATTGGGTGTGGTCACCGAAGGGATTTCTCTTCAATTACGGGCCGTTCGGGGCGATCGACTTCGCGGGCGGTACCGTGGTGCATATCACTTCGGGTGTTTCAGCGTTGGTGTGCGCCTTGCTGCTCGGCAAGCGATTAGGGTTTGGGCAAGAGCCGATGCCTCCACACAACTTGACTTACACCTGCATTGGTGCCGCGATGTTGTGGTTTGGCTGGTTCGGCTTCAACGGTGGGAGCGCGGTGGCTTCGAATGCATTGGCGGCAAACGCTGTTGTGGCGACACATATGGCCGCTGCGGCGGGCGTGATTGGTTGGTCATTGGCCGAGTGGATTCATCGCGGCAAGCCGAGCATTCTTGGTGCTTGTTCGGGTGCGGTCGCGGGGTTGGTGTGCATCACCCCGGCCAGCGGTTCAGCCAATCCTGTGTCGGGAATGATCATGGGCTTACTCGCGGCGATTGTTTGCTTCTTCGCCTGCACGAAGCTCAAGAATTCGTTTGGCTATGATGACTCGTTGGACGCTTTCGGTGTGCATGGCATCGGCGGCATGCTGGGAGCAATCTTGACGGGCGTGTTTGCGACGACTGCGGTCATGGAGAAGTTTGATCCAACGGGCAAGCCGACTCCTGTTGGCGGATTGGAAGGTAACTGGGCTCAGTTGGGTCCGCAGATCGTGAGCGTGATTGCTTCGGCCGGTATCGCGATTGTGGGAACGGTGATTTTGCTCAAGCTATTGGATGCCGTAATGGGCTTGCGCGTCAGCCAAGACGAAGAGCGTCAAGGTTTGGACGTTACGCAGCATGGCGAAGAAGGCTACATCTTTCTGTAATTCCCACCGCATCACGCGAGCAGGCGTCGTTCATCGAAGTCACATCGGCGATGTTGCCATGTTGACACTGGGGCGCCCAAGGTCATGTTGGCGGGATCGTTCTGATCCCGCCACGTTATCCTAAGGGCGACGCAGGCGGCCTCCAGAGTGGTTGACTGTGATTGAATGACGCCCCGTGTGCTCGCGCAAGGAGCCATCATGAAAAAAATCGAAGCCATTATTCGTCACTTCAAACTTGAAGAAGTGAAGAGCGCCCTCACGGCTGCCGGAGTGCACGGCATGACGGTCACTGAAGTTCGAGGCTTTGGACGTCAAAAGGGGCATAAAGAACACTATCGCGGTGCCGAATACACCGTCGATTTTGTGCCGAAAGTGAAGATCGAAGTGGTTGTCTCAGATGAGCAGAAAAACTCGGTCATCGAGGCAATCTTGGCTTCCGCCCGTACCGGCAACATTGGTGACGGCAAGATCTTTATTACGGACCTCCAGGAGACGTTGCGTATTCGAACCGGCGAGGCCGGCGAGGCCGCGATCTAGGTCTTGTTGCTTCAGCAGTCTTCCTGTCGTTGCGAGTCGCGGAGCGAGTTTTGCATTGGTACTCATTTCTCGACGACGCTTAGAAATCAGTAGTTTCATTTCCTCTCCGCTGCATGTGCGGTTTTTCCAAGGACTTAATTCTCGTGAAGAAAATTGAAGCCATAATTCGGCATTACAAACTGGAAGAGGTCAAAAATGGCCTCTCGCAAATCGGCATTCAGGGTATGACGGTGACGGAGGTTCGCGGCTTCGGGCGGCAGCGTGGCCACAAAGAGGTCTATCGTGGAGCGGAATATACCGTTGACTTCCTACCGAAGGTGAAACTGGAAGTCGTCGTTAGCGAGGCCGAGGCGCCGGCCGCGATTGAGAAAATCTCGGAGCTTGCCCGTACCGGCAACATCGGTGATGGCAAGATTTTCGTGACACCACTATCAGAAGTGATTCGCATTAGAACTGGCGAAACTGGCGGAGATGCAATCTAGAGATTCTGAAAGCACTCGACGGCACTTCGCCAGCGTGGCGGAGTGACTTGAGTTGGTTCAGAGTTGACGCCTCAGTTGTGTTGGGGCACTGGGGCGAGCGACATCGTTCGGCGCAGTTGTATCTCGGGGGCATTGCCTGCCTGAGATGTTCTCGGAACGAGCTTCAATGCTGAGTTCGACGGCCGTGTTGGACCCGTTGAAATTGAGCCAAGAGGGCGTAGAGATTGGCAGTCTGTTGAGCCGATAACAGTGGCCTGCGGGCAAGGGATGGATGCCTTCCACGACTTCCGAGAAGGCATTCAATCAGATTTGGGAATTTTCCCGAACTTGCTGTGTGCCGTGTTTTGACACTCTGAAAAGTGAGCCCTAGATTGCCCGCCCTTCGCTTGGCCCGACTCGGTCGTGGATTTCGTCATGACCTTGAAAAACAGCCAAAAATCATCAAATGCCACTGCGTTTCGCTGGGCTCATCAAGTCACCTCCATGGGGGTTGAATTGGCGGTCCCGATTGCTGGTGGTGTTTGGCTTGATCGGCACTACGGTTTCACGCCGTGGTTGACGATTTGCGGAGTGTTGCTGGGAAGCCTTTGTGGTCTTCTTGGTTTAATGAAGCTCGTTCGTGATTTGGACAAATGAGTTCGACTGCGACTGAGATGTCATTATCCCGAACCTCGATTGCTCTTCGCCAAGTTGCGGTGCTCGTGGTCTCCGGCATTGTGTTGTGGGGTCTGCTGGTGAGCCCTGCTTGGCTCTTAGCTGGGGTGGATGGCCTGGTCGGTCTGACGATCTCGGCTTTGCTGTGTGTGGTTCCTGGTTGTGTTGTTGTGGTTTGGAAAGTGTTCTTGTCGCCAACTCAGAACGTGCTGTTCTTGGTATCGACGGGGCTTAGGTTTGGATTGATTTTCGCGAGTGCCCTGCTGGCCAAGGCTGTTCGGCCTGGGTTTGGGATTCGTGAGTTTTATGTTTGGTTGATTGTTTTTTATCTCTATGCGCTAGCTGTTGAGACTTGGCTAGTGCTCCGACGGGCTGGCTCGTAGCTCGCGGTTTTGTCGATCGGCGAAAGCGAATTCATGCAATTGCTCGCTGACCATTTTCATCATGTTCGAGATTTTGCGTTCTTCGAGGGGCCGCTGGGATTGCGGTGGGATCTTCCGAAGATTGCAGGGTTTCAGATCACTAAGTTCATGGTGCTGCAAGTTATTGCGGCGCTGTTAACGTTTCTTGTTTTTCGTGGTCTGGCGACTCGCGTGCGGTCTGGTGGGCCGACGAAGGGTCGCTTTTGGAATTTTTGGGAAGCGTTGGCTCTGTTTGTTCGTGATGAGGTTGTGCGTCCCACGGTTGGTGATGAGCATCACGATCATGATGACGTGCATGAGCATGATGATAATCGCCATGGGCATGCGCATGGTGATTATCAGTGCCGCGAAGAGTCTCTTTCGGGGCATCATTCAGATCGCTTCTTGCCTTATATTTGGTCCTGTTTTTTCTACATCTTGTTTTGCAATTTGTTGGGAGCGATCCCAATGTTGGGGTCTCCCACAGGAGCAATTGCGGTCACTGGCGTTTTGGCTGTTTGCACCTTTGTCTACAACGTGGTGCAGGGGGCGAAGTCTCAAGGTGGATTGGGGACGTTTATTGTTAATCAATGCCCGAGCCTTGGGCTTGAAGGTGTGATGAAGTACGCCATTGGCTTTGGTTTGTGGTGTATCGAAGTTTTGGGTTTCTTTATTAAGCATGGTGTACTGGCAGTGCGACTCTTTGCCAACATCATGGGTGGTCATACGGTTGTCGGTGTGATTTTGGGCTTTATTGCGATGGATTCGGTCTCTGGCTCGATTTTGCCAGTGGTGATTTTTGGAAGTGTTGTGGGGCAAGTCTTTATCGGATTGCTCGAATTATTTGTTGCGTTCCTGCAGGCCTACGTTTTTGCGTACTTGGCGACCATCTTTTTGTCGTCAAGCCTGCATGCTCACTAGTCAGTTTTGAGACGAGTTCGAAGCCAGTGTTTTCGAGCGCGTGCTCACAAGTGTCTTCAACTGGGGTCTGTTCTGTTTCAAGGAGAACGTAAGAAATGTCGCAAGCTTTGAAGCTCGTTGTGATGGCTTCCGCCGCTGTGTTGGCTTTGGGTGGCTCAGCGATGGCGCAGGACCATGCTGCCGCTCCGCTGATCAGCTTCTCTGGCGCGTTTGGTGCTGGATTGGTGATGCTCGGTGCTGCATTCGGTATTGCTCGCATTGGTGCCGCTGCTGTTGAGAGCATGGCTCGGCAGCCTGAGAAGGCTGGCGATATCCGTGGTGCGATGATCGTTGCCGCCGCTCTTATTGAAGGTGCGACGTTCTTTGCTCTCATCGTTTGTATGGTTGGCTAGTTCTTGGTTTTGATGTGGTGGATCGATTTCGTGTGTTAGGTCCTAAGCAGGGTGAGTTCATGCAAATGTTGACCAGGATGTGCCGTGCGTCGCTGGCCCTCGTGGGTGTGTTCGCGCTTTGCTTGGCGGTGTTGCTGTGGGCAACTCCTGCGGTCGCCGTTGAGGTGCAAGCTGAAGCCGAGAAAGCTAATGCTGAAGGTCATGGCGGTGATGACCACGGCGGTCATGATCAAGGTGTCCCGCTGAAATGGGACAACGCGACTCGTGACTTGGTGATTTGGTCGATTGTCACGTTCGTTGTGTTCTTAGTGGTACTGAAGGCTGCAGCTTGGGGGCCTTTGATTGAAGGTCTCAATAACCGCGAAGCCAAGTATGAAAAGTTGTTGAGAGATGCGGAAACGGATCGCTCAGCCGCTTTGAAGATGCTTGCCGATTATGAGCAGAAGCTGAAGACCGCAGAGGCGCGGGTCGACGAGATCATCGCTGAGGCACGGCGTGATGCTGATCACACGAAGGCTGAAATCGTGGCGACTGCTCAACGTGAAGCTGACCTGACTCGGCAGCGGGCGTTGGATGACATCAACCGCGCTAAGGATCAAGCCGTCGCGGCATTGTTTAGCCATATGCGATCGAACGTGATCAGTGCGACTGAACGAGTTTTGTCGCGATCGTTGACTGATGCCGATCATCTCCGGTTAGTTGACGAGGCGTTGGCTGAAGTTGCTAGTCGAAATTAGGCAGTTGTGTCCAAGTGGTGCGTTCCGAAGGTCGGGAAGCGAAGGTTCTAGAGCAATGGCTGAAATGTCCGAGACTGCTCGCGTTGCAAGCGTTCTGGAAGACCCCAGTTCGCAGGCCGTTGCTCTGGTCTATGCCAATTCCTTCTTGAATGTTGCTGCTGATAAGGCTGCTGAGGCGGTTGAGGAACTTCAGTCGTTCATTGACGACGTTCTTCTCGCGAATGGTGAGTATCGTGACCTTCTAACGGCGGGGATGCTCAATCGAGATGATCTGTTGAGCCTTGTCGAGCGGACGGTTAGACCGCATTCCAGTGAGTTGTTTGCCAACTTTGTGTGTGTGTTGGCGCGGCATGAACGGTTGAATTTAATTGAGCAAATTGCGTTCGTCGCGCAGCGCGAGCACGAGAAGCGAACCGGACATCGTCGTGTGCAAGTGACAAGTTCTCGTGGTCTTGATGACGCGACGTTGGATCGTGTCAAAGCCCGGCTACGAGAGGTTTTTAAGTTCGAACCTATTCTCGAACCCTCAGTCGACCCAGCGTTGATAGGTGGACTGATCGTTCGGGTTGAAAACAGTGTCTACGATGGGTCGCTAAAGAGCCGGCTGGGCCAGCTCGCCAAGCGAGTGCATCAGAGGAGCCTCCATGAAATTCAAAGCGGACGAGATCGCTTCAGTCATCCAGAAGGAGATTGAAGACTTTCGCGGTCAGGTGCAGACCAGCGAAGTGGGTCGCGTTCTGGAAGTCGGTGACGGCATTGCGCGCGTCTATGGCCTGCAGTCAGCGATGTCTGGCGAAATGGTCGAGTTCCAGAATGGTGTCCGTGGCCTAGTCTTCAATCTTGAAGAAAACTCGGTTGGGATCATTATCCTTGGCGACTATCTGAAGATCGCTGAAGGGGATGAAGTCCGTGCGACCGGCGCACTGTTATCGGTTCCCGTTGGGGAAGCGATGGTGGGACGCGTCGTAGATCCGCTGGGCAATCCGCTTGACGGTAAAGGTCCGATCATTGCGGAGTCGACTCGTCCGCTTGAGTACGCCGCCCCTGGCATCGCCGGTCGTCAGCCGGTTAAACAACCATTGCAAACGGGTATTAAAGCCGTCGATGCAATGACACCGATTGGGCGCGGTCAACGAGAGCTGATCATTGGTGACCGCAAGACCGGTAAGACTGCGGTGGCAATTGACACCATTCTCAACCAAAAGGGAAGTGGCGTCATCTGCGTGTACGTGGCTTGTGGTCAACGCGCATCGAACGTTGCAGCAGTTATTGACAAGCTTCGTGAGCACGGCGCGATGGACTACACCATCGTCGTCAGCGCGACGAGTTCTGACCCAGCTCCGCTGCAGTACATCGCGCCGTATGCTGGATGTGCGATGGCCGAGCATTTCATGTATCAGGGAAAGCACACTCTAGTCGTGTATGACGACTTGACTCGGCAAGCTCAGGCTTATCGTCAGTTGTCCTTGCTGGTGCGTCGTCCGCCTGGACGTGAAGCCTATCCAGGTGACGTGTTCTACTGTCATAGTCGTTTGTTAGAGCGATCAGCCAAGTTGAGCGATGAGTTGGGTGGCGGCTCGCTGACCGCATTGCCGATTATTGAAACGCTCGACGGCGAAGTGTCTGCATACATTCCGACGAACGTGATTTCGATCACTGACGGTCAAATTTATCTCGAACCGTCGTTGTTCTTGGCTGGTATTCGTCCAGCTATCAACGTCGGTATCTCGGTCAGCCGTGTCGGTGGTAATGCACAGACTAAAGCGATGAAGAAGATTGCAGGTTCGCTGCGATTGGACTTGGCTGCATTCCGTGAGTTGGAGGCATTCGCACAACTCGGCACAGAACTCGACAAGGCTACCCAGCGCCAATTGGATCGTGGCTATGTGATGGTTGAATTGCTGAAGCAACCGCAGTTCGGCCCTCTGCACTTCGCCGATCAGGTCATCAGCATTTATGCAGGTACCAAGGGTTTTCTCGACGATGTTCCGCGTGCGCAAGTTGCCGGGGCGGAACGTGACCTGCTTGCTTTTATGAAGGAGCAGAAGTCAGAAGTCCGTGACAAGATTATTAATACTGGTGAGCTTGCAGCAGATACCGAGGCAGCCTTGAAGGCAGCTTTGGACGAGTTCAAAGCGAAGTATCTCGCGAGTAAGAAGTAATTGTCAGAGTGTTTGATTGAGTGTTGAGTTTGTGATCATTGTCGGTTCCATCGTTAGGTGAGTCATGGCCAAAGCACGTGCGATTGTGAAACGCCTTAAGGCGGTGAAGAACATTCGCAAGATCACCCGGACGATGGAGTTGATCGCGACTGCTCGATTCAAGAAGGCGATGGATCGTGCGACAGAGGCGGCAGCATACACGAAGAAGATCGCTGAGATCGTGGCCGACCTTTCAAACGCGAACCTCTCCTTCACTCATCCGTTGTTGACTGCACATGCGACCCCGACGAACGCAGTGTTGCTGATCCTCACATCAAACCGAGGTCTTTGCGGCGGCTATAATTCTGCAACATTACGGCAAGCTTTGGCTCGATTGAAGGAACTTAGGGCAGCCTACAACGTGAGCGTTGAATGCTCAGGGCGTCGAGGACTGGCGTTCTTGAAGTACCAACAGATCGATGTCGATCAGCAGTACACCAACTTCGAGGACAAGCCGGGTTATGCCGAAGTGGAAGCGATTGCTAATCGCTACATCGAAGCTTATTGCGCCGGGAAGATTGATCGTCTTGATATTGCCTACACAAAGTTTGAGAGTGCGTCGCGACAGTCGGCCGTTGTTGAAACTCTGCTGCCGATTGGCAGTCTCGGTAGTAGCACGCGAGGTGAAGGTGGCACCACTGAGTACGAGTTCTTGCCATCAGCAGGTGAGATTCTCGAAGAGATCGTTCCGGCAGCCTTCAAAGCTCGAGTTTTCAAGTGCTTTCTAGATGCGGCGGTGAGTGAGCAAATCGCTCGTCGAGTCGCGATGAAGGGGGCCACTGAAAACGCTGGCGACATGATTAAATCACTGTCGATGCAATATAACCGTGCCCGTCAGTCGCAGATTACGTCTGAGCTTTCGGAAATTATTGGGGGTGCCGCAGCGCTGGATAGCTAGCGAGGCATCAGGTTGAATTAGGTCCGCGCGGAGACCATCCGCAACGTTTCATAAAACGGTTCATGGTGAGCGATGCTCACCCAACAAGGTTGAAAAATGGTCGCAGCGAATCTTGGTCGAGTTACGCAGGTCATCGGATCGACGTTCGATGCTGAGTTCAGCGAGGGATCACTGCCCGCGATTTACAACGCGCTGACAGTCGATGCCGACGTAAAGGGCACACGCGTCAAAGTGACGGGTGAAGTTCAGCAACACCTTGGTGGTGGTCGTGTTCGTTGCGTGGCACTGGGATCTACTGACGGTATGACGCGCGGCATGGAAGTGCTTGACACTGGCGCAGCGTTGTCGGTTCCAGTGGGCAAAGAGACACTCGGTCGTGTCTTCAATGTGCTTGGTGAGGCAATCGATGGCCGTGGAACAGTGAATTCAGCAGAGAAGTGGCCGATTCACCGTCATGCTCCTGCACTAGAAAACTTGAGCTCGAAGACCGAGTTGTTTGAAACTGGTATCAAGGTCGTAGACTTGCTGACGCCGTTCGTACGCGGTGGTAAGGCTGGTTTGTTCGGGGGGGCGGGGCTCGGCAAGACTGTTATCCTTACCGAGTTGATTGCTCGTATCGCGAGTGCTCACGGTGGCTACTCGGTGTTCGCAGGCGTCGGCGAGCGTACTCGTGAAGGAAACGACCTGTGGCTCGAAATGCAGGAAACCAAGATCGGTAAGACAGACCGATCCGTTATCGAGCAAACCGCGATGGTGTTCGGTCAGATGAACGAGCCGCCGGGAGCACGTCTACGCGTTGCCTTGACGGCTCTGACGATGGCCGAGTGGTTCCGAGATGCAACGGGTTCTGACACGCTGTTGTTCGTTGATAACATCTTCCGTTTTTCCCAAGCCGGTTCTGAAGTGTCGGCGCTGCTCGGTCGAATGCCGTCCGCTGTCGGTTATCAGCCGACACTTGGTACTGAGTTAGGTGAATTGCAGGAACGGATCACGTCGACGAAGGCCGGTGCTATTACCTCGGTGCAAGCCGTTTACGTTCCGGCTGACGACCCGACCGATCCAGCACCAGCGACTGCCTTTGCTCACTTGGACGCGTTCATTTACCTCGAACGTAAGATCTCGGAAAAAGGTATCTATCCTGCGATCGACCCATTGGCGTCATCATCTCGAATCCTCGATCCTCAGATCGTTGGCGAGCGTCACTACAAGGTTGCTCGTGAAGTGCAGCGGATTCTCAATCGTTATCGCGAACTTCAGGACATTATCGCGATTCTCGGTGTTGACGAGTTGAGCATCGAAGACAAGCAAGTCGTTCATCGTGCTCGCCGCTTGGAACGCTTTTTGTCACAGCCGTTCCTTGTCGCTGAAGTCTTTACCGGTAAGCCTGGTAATATCACTCCGCTGTCTGAGACGATTCGTAGTTTTGAAGAGATCTGTGGTGGTAAGTGGGATCATCTTCCTGAAGCCGCATTCATGTATGTGGGAGCCGTCGAAGAAGCTGAAGCCCAGGCCAAAAAAATGGCTGCAGGCTAACTAAGCAAACCGAGAGAGTAGGTTGTCAGTGGGATAAGCGTCCTGCTTGTCTAGCGAGTCGGAGTTTGGTTTCCATACTCGGTACGACTGGCAAGTTGGATGTTTATCCCTTGTTCGTTTTGAGGATCTCAAGTTATGGCCACTCAACTGCAACTCGTTGTTGTCACGCCTGAAACGACGCTCATTGATGAGCCCGTTGCGAGCGTTACGTTTCCGTTGTTTGACGGTCAGATTGGAGTGCTGCCTGGTCGGACGCCACTCGTTGGCAGACTTGGGTGTGGCCCGTTGAGAGTGACGACTGCGGCTGGTGACCGTGTCTATTTTTTAGATGGCGGTTTCTCTCAGGTTCGGGGTGATGTTGTAACGTTGTTAACATCACGTTGTATTGAGGCGAGTGCCGTCGATGTCACTGCGGCTGAAGCTGAACTGTTGAAGGCACAGAGTCGTTCCGCCAGTTCCGACGCGGAGATTGATAATCGTTTACGAGATCAGGAACGCGCACGTCGAATGCTGGCGGTTGCTCGTCAGTAGTTGGCACAGGCCCCGCCTTATTGAACCAATTTGAGCGGTCGACTCGATGCGATGCGTCGGAAGACTTCTAAGAGTTGAGCCTGCACTTGTGCAATGGGTTGGCCGCCGGGAACAACAAAGCATTCGCCCCCAGTGAGGTCGGCGACTTGTTGCATTAATTCGGTGTCGGCATCGATTCCAACGGTGACTGTGACGATTTTGATGTCAGCATTTTTGGCCGCTTGAGCTTCGGACAACACCGCTTGCCGTGCTATGGTCGAGTTGCTGGGCAAATTTGCTTGTCCGTCGGTCATCACGATCATCAACCGCTCGGCTCGGTTCCGAGCATTCGATTGGAGTTCGGCACGGCCAATACTCATTCCTGCAGAGATATTTGTTCCGCCCGTATAATGCCCCGCTTGCCGATGTCGCGTTGTTGTCTTCACTTGGGTGCGATTCTGGCTCAAACCGTGTTCAAGGATTGCCCCTGAGGTGTTTGTGTGGGTGTAGATACTCAAACCGAGGTAGTCACCCCCATCTGAATCGTCCAGGTAATCAACGAAGAGATCGACCGCATCTTTGAGTGACGAGACTGGCTGCTCTTCGGTCTTCCACAAGTCAGGAGTTTCGGCGTACGAGGCTCGATTATATTGCAAGTAATGTAGCCAAGTGAGATACCCATACATATCTCGATAACCGGCGTTCTTGATGTCTCCGCTCGATGATTGTACCTTGCTAATATAATCATCCCAACTGCCACCTGGATACGGGTAAGAGATATTTAGACCGAGAGCAGTTTTGATCTTAGCGGCGGTAAATTCGAACAGTTCTCCAAGCCCTCCTGGCGAGCGATTGATGTTGGTTCCGGACTCCACGTAGCAACTTGTGATCTCTCGGCCTGCGTTTGAACCGGTTCCCTGGAAGGTTCCAGTCAGGCCAGAGAGCCCACTAAACGTTTGAGTTTTATTGCCGGACATCTTGAGTGTGACTTTTTTGAGATTGCTGGTTGATGTCACCACGACTGACGTGCGACGGTAAGTCACGTCGATATGCGGCATAGACCCTGATACGGGTAGTCCACTGAGTGTCGCGTATTTCGGGGTGAAAGTCAGATTTCCGTATACTGGACTACCGAGTTGCGTCCACATCAGTTGCAAGTTGCTTTCGACATAAGTGCGACCAAGGCGACTGATTGCACCGAGGCAACTGTCGTCGTTCATTGATCCAGAGAAGTCGAGCACGAGCATGATGTCTCGCGGCAGAAACGATGCGATCGCCTCGGTGGTAAGTGTCGATTTAGTGGTGCCAATCGCTGGCCCGAAGAACAGCGGCAGTCGGTTGTCGACGGACTCTCCATTTGCCCCGATATCAGTGCCACGTCGTACTCGGACCTTCACGAGATTATACGGCGTTTCAGAGTCACCCCAGGTCGTCAGCATTTGGCCATTACCAAGCGCAACCTGTTTTCCGAAGATCACGTCAGATGCGGGATCGAGGGTTACTGAACTTCGATCACCATTGCGAAAGAGTGTTGCTACCTCTTGAGCGGCAGTCTTGGCATTCGCTCGAATGGTTGCTGGGTCGCTGGAACTAGTCAGTTCCATGACTGCGGAGAGTGCCGCCGCATCCGCAGCTGCTTGCATCTGTGTCCTGGTGAGTGTGATGAATCCGACATCAACCGTGAAAGCCGCAAAGGCGAACACGATGATCAGGAAGAATGCCGCCAGGACGGCGATTGCACCCTTACGCTTAGGAAGTTTTGCGAGTTGATGTCCGAGTACCATACGGTGAAGCATGATGCGTCTCCGGGACGTTGAACGGCATGGCGGGCGGGATGAGACTTCGATTGAGCGATCGGTCTGGCTGTCGTGGCAATCGGCCTGATGTCTTGGCGGTAGTCACTTTCTCTCAGTCAGGCGTGGCCGTCTGTTTACAGGGCGGGAGGGAAGTGCGACCGACTCGTGAGACATTACGCTGCTCGTGATAGTCCTAGGTCAGAACTCGTGCTCCGGCCGTACCGACTGTTCTGATTCCTCCAGCGGAGGTGATTCCCAAATCGAGATGGCGCGTGTGACAGGAAACACCGGGGACGGACCGGGTGAGCCCTGGCTGCTGTCGTCATTGGCGGGTACCGGCGTGTTTAGAAGCGGGGCGCACGTCCGGTCTTAGCAGCCGTCACTTTCGCGGAAAGCGCGAGTCGCGCCTTGGGCCGGAAGGCATCTGCGCTATAGCAGCTTGCAATCAGAACTCGGGGAAGTCGGACTTGTCAGAAATCTCATGGAATAAGTCGGCGTATGAGCGCAGTGCTTCGAATGGAATCAAGGCAGGGTTTCGCGCGAGTAGAAGGTTCACGGGGGCGCCGCTACTATCCGCCGCCTTTCTGGCAGCCCAAACGCCTACGGCTTTTCGTGCTGAGGTGACGGACATACCAATTTCGTGCGTCTTGATGAGCGTCGCGAACGTACGAGATTTAGAGACTTAAGATGCCCACAAGGCATGTCGGCGATCGCGACGGAGCCTCTCGAAATGGCGACTGAGGCTCGCACTGACTCAACCTCTTGAGATTGCTTTCAGACACATGGCAAAGAGCCCGACGAACCCGCAGAGTGATGATTCTTGGGAGAACCTCGCAAAAGAATTGTTTGGCATCGAGGTGCCTCACGATGAAGACGACGGAGAGTTTGATGTACTCGATGCGTCTTCGTTCGATCCCAAACCCGTTAAAGAAGAACTGATTCCGGTTCCCGAAGTTGCTCCAGAGCCGATCCTGGAAGTTTCGTTGGAATTCGATGACGAGCCAACAGATGCAGTGGCCGAGATCGATGCCGACGGTGTGTTGGACGAGGGTGATTCGGTTGATGATGGCGAGGATGAGGACGCCGACGCCGAGGGTACCACTGAGCAAGACTCGTACTGGGATGCTCTTGAAAACTGGAATTGGGACTGGAACGACGAAGAGTCCGAGAAAAAGTCTGGTCCCCGAGGCGATGGACGTGCGGGACGCGGTGATCGAGGCCGTCAGGGTAACTCTGGATCTCGGCGTTCGTCGGAGCGATCGACGTCGCGAGAATCCTCGGTAGAGTCAACTGATGGTCGAGGGACTTCGCGCGGCGGTGAGACTCGTGACGGTGGTGAGCGACGTCCGACTCGTTCTGCCGGTCGAACTGAGGCGACGAAAGAACGCGGTGCCTCGCGAGAGGGTGACACTTTCCTCTCGGGCTTAGAGGCAGAGTCGCGAAGAAGTGATGCTTCGAAGACGAGAGAACTGTCTCCAGCCTCAGCCAAGAACACGGACGACGACATTCTCTTTGAAGAAGACAATGCAGTGTCGTCTGCCAAGAGTAGTCGTCGAGATGAAACGCGCCGTCCAGAGCGAACGGAGGGGCGGCGTGATCGTGATCAAGATCGGCGCGATAATCGTGAAGAGGGGCATGCTGAAAGGCGTCCCGATGAACGGCGAGAAAGTCGACGTGGCGACGAGCCTGTGCGGACTGAGCGACCGGCACGATCGGATGAACGCCCCGTTCGTAGTGAGAGACCCGCAGATCGTCGTTCTCGTGGCGACGAGCGGACTGCTCGGCCTGACGATCGTCGCGACCGCCCTGAACGTGATCGTGGTGAGCGTGGCCGGGAAGATCGTGAGCGTGTCGAACGTGATCGAGGCCCACGGTTGCGCGATGATGTCGCCCTTACTCGCGAGCCGACCAATGAAGGTCCGGATCGTGATAGTGAAGACTCAAGCCGACGTCGTCGCCGCGGCGGGCGACGTGGGCGCGGTCGAGATCGTGTCGAAACTGACGAAAGTCTGCACGAAGTCGTCGAAGAGGAACGCGACGAACTCGATGATGAGGTCGAGGTCGACGGTGCTGTTGATCGGGACGTTTCGGATGACGACGAAGAGGAATCGCCTCGTCGCCGTCGCCGCCGTCGAGGTCGTCGTCGAGGTCGGGGCCGAGATGATGAACGTGAGGAAGAACTTGCCGAGGACGCTCGCGATGATGTGGTGGAGACGGCTGATGACGATGAGGATGTCGAATCAGTCGATGAATCCAGCGACGAATCTGATGAAGAAGAAGAAACGCGGCCACGCCGTCGAGGTCGTCGTCGGGGGCGCCGTCGAGGACGCACCTCGGACGAGGATCGAGTCGATAGTGACAACCTTGATGATGAGGAAGATTCAGACGTCAAGTTGATCGAATCATCCGAAGATGACGACGAGGACGTAGACGGAGAATCTCGTCAGCAGCATCGCGGTGGACGTGGGCGTCGTGGCGGACGACCAGATGCTCGCCGACATGAGGATCATGATCACGATGGCGACGGTGACTTCGACGAAGAAGATGACGACCTTCAAGAGGCACGGTTGTCGCCAGAGCAACGTCGCGAAGCTGCGCTGCAACGTTGGGGCGAGGTACCCACTTGGGAAGACGCGATTGCGTCGATGCTCGGAGCTTCTCGGGGAAAGTCCGGCGATGGACGTGACGAACGCCGCGGTGGGGGGCGTCGTGATGGTGGCGGACGCAGTGACGGTGATCGGTCTCGCAGTGACCGTAAGCCTGCTGAGTAATACGCATCAACCTGCGTTCGATGTCTCGTGGTGATCACAGTCACCGTGCTGATCGGGCCGAGTTTCACACCGACCATTCGTTGGCGTGGAACTCGGCTTGATTCATTTTCTGCTTTGAAGAATCGCGCCGATGGACGCATTCGTGAGGCGAGAAGACTGGATGAAGTTTGCGAAACGCGGATCCAGCAGTAGTGCGCGGCGTGTTCACATTTGAACGTGATGTCGAGGTTAAGCTGCTTGCGCTTGCCCCGGCGGCGCTTTGAATTCGCCATTCTCGCCGACGTCTTCGAAACGCACTGACATGCGCTTCGAGACACCCGACTGTTCCATCGTCACTCCATAGATCACGTCGGCAACGACCATTGTTCGCTTGCGGTGGCTGATGATGATGAACTGCGTGGTATCGCGGAAATCTCGCACTACCGACGCGTAACGTTCGACGTTTGCGTCATCGAGTGCCGCGTCGACTTCGTCGAGAATGCAGAAGGGACTTGGCCGACTTTTGAAAATCGCCAGTAGCAATGCGACCGCAGTCAACGTCTTTTCGCCACCACTCAAGAGACTGATGCTGCGTAATTCTTTACCGGGCGGTCTGGCGACGATGTCGATGCCACAATCGAGGACGTCTTCGGGGTCTTCCAAAATCACATCGCCGTCTCCACCACCGAAGAGCTTGCGGAACAACTCGCGGAACTCTTTGCGGATCGCCTCAAACGATTCGACGAAGATGCGCTTACTCTCGGCGTTGACCTTCTTGATGATGTCTTCGAGTGTCTCCTTGGCTTCAGTCAGATCCATCAGTTGGGCGTGAAAGTGTTGGAACTTCGTTTCCAGTTCTTCGATTTCCTTGAGGCTGTCCGTGTTGACGCTGCCCATCGACTTGAGCTTGCGGCGTAGGCGGTTCACTTCTTCGTCGAGTTCCGTTCGTATGTCTTCAAACCGAAGAGTGCCCGTGGGATCAATGAGTCGGTCAAAGGGTTGATGCGGCTCGTCGGTTACCGGCGCTTCCTCAGTAACATCTGTAGTGAGGCCTAACGCGGCGAACGCGAGCTCATCATCGGACAACAGATCGTGGGACTCGCCCGATGTTTGCTGCGGAACTTCATCAGTCACATTCGCCCCATGAGCCTCGTCCCTCTGAGAGAGTGATGAGGCCTCACTTTCCTGCAGAGTGGGGTGGATGGCATTGCTTCCTTTTGTCCGCTGTTCTGGAGTCACAATGCCACGCGCAATTAGCAAGTCACGGAAAGCCGATGCTCCTGATGACACCACTTGGTCGAGTGAGAGTGCATATTCTTCTTCAATGCGCTGACCACAGGTTGCCAATTGGTGACGAATTTCTCGCGCGCGGAGTTCCTCGGCGTGCAACTTGTCTAAGACAGTGTTGCGTGCTAGCCGGATACGCGTCTCTTCTTCGCTCAGTTCTGCACGCACTGAACGCAATCTCTGTTTTTGCCGCGACAGTTGGACGACCTCATCAGCAACCTTTTCCGCTTGGATCGCAACTTCTGCTAGCTCCGCAGACGCGTTGAGTAACTGCAACTCTATGTCTCGGCGTTGCTCGCTCAGTTGCTTGAAACGCTTCAACACATCGTCCGCTTCGTCGCGTCGAGTCTTCGATTCTTCCTGCAGACGATCCACCGTTTTGGAGAGTCCCGAACGGCGCTCTTCCTTTTTAGCGAGTTTCAGTTTCTCCTCAGTTTGCAGTTGAGTGAGCTCGTGACGTTGCTCTTCAAGCGATGTGCGTTGTTGCTCCAGTTGCGCGATCACCCGTCCGATGGAATGCTGAGCCTCTTCAATCTCGAAGAGATCCGAGCGACTGCGTTCCAGATCACCGTTGGCTTCTGTGGTTAGCACAGAGTTCTCGGCCAATTGAGAATCAACAGCCACGCGATCCTGTACCAATCGATCTAATGCTTGCTGCTGTCGATCGCACTCGGAGCGAATCTGAGCAACTCGATCATTCATCTCTTCGCGTTGTGCGACGGCGGACGTCATCTCGGATTCAATGGCTGCGAGCTGTTCGGACAGTGACTGCATTTGCCGCTCACTGGATTCCACGCTTTGATCGAAGCGAATGATGTCATTCTTCAGACGGCGCAGTTCACTTTTGCGTGACAGGATGGCAGTTTCGCCGCGGAGAGTGCCCGCATAGACCGAACCGTCGGCGTCGAGCAGTTCTCCGGCCATTGTGACAAACCGCAGCCCCGGTGGATGTTGAGCCGCCAAACGCAGAGCTGCATCAATCGACGTGACAACCCATGTGTTGGCGAGTAGTCGCTCGGCGAGGTCGCGCCGCGAACAGAGTGGATTCACGAGGTCATCGGCACGGTGGAGCACATCGCGATCTCCGCGCAAGTCGAGTGTCGTAAAGTCACTGACTCCCTTCGCGTTGATCGCGATAAACCCGACGCGACCTTCAATGCGCACACCACTGAGATTGAGATACTCAATCAGTGGCTCAACGGCATCGAGCACAATCATCTGAGCGCGATTCCCTAACGCCACTTCAAGTAACGCCGCGTGATCAAGCTCTACCTCCAGCAGGTCGGCAACGCTGCCCAGAATACGGCTCCAGGGTTCGGTAGTTGCCGACCTCGCACGATTCAGAATCTCTTTGACGCCGATTGCCAGCCCTTCCTGGCGTTGCTCCAAATCTTCAAGCACCGTGAGCCGTGCTTGTGCGCCACTGCGTTTTTCTCGCAGTTCCGAGAGTTTTTGTTGAGTCGCCTCTTGATCCTTTAGGAGTTTGCGCTGCTTGGAACGGATCGACTGAAAGGACTCGTTGACGGCTCCCGACTTCGTGAGCACTTCGTTCACGGCTGCTTGTCGCCAGCTCAATTCCAGTTGGCACGAGTCGATCTCCGTCGACAACGCGTCATGTCGCTCGGCGAGTTGTTTCCGTGTTTGTTGCAGCAATTCGATCTGAGCTTGCAAGAGCGCGAGGCGTTGATTGGTGTCGTGACCTTGCTGCGTCAGTCCCGCACGATCGTGTCGCTTGACTTCCAGTTGTTGCCACAATTCTTGTGATTGAGCATGCAACGCTGCCAATTCCTCGTCTTGCTGTTGCAAGACGTTTTGCTGCGCGAGGTACGTATCGTCGAACGTATCGAGCTCATGCCGAGATCCCTCAAGTTCTGCAGCCACTTGCTTCAGCCGCGCATCGGTCGTACCGCGTTGACGTCGTAAGCGCACGAGTTCCGTGTCGAGTTCCCTCAATCGATGAGTGGCATGTCGCATCGTCGTATCTTGGCTCACGACGATTTCACGATTCGCACTCGCTCGGCGCTCGGCTTCACGTAATTGATCTTCGACACCGTTCAGTTCTTGATCGAAGGATGCGAGCCGTGTCTCGATTGCTTGTTGCTGTTGAGCGTAGCCATCGATTTCCGTGTTGAAGTCGAGGAGCTGCGTATCGAGCTGACGGAGTTGGTGGTTGAAGTAACGATGATCATCAGCAACGAGGCCGAGCCAAACCTGCTTGAGCTCTTCAGAGACTTCACGGTACTTCGTCGCTTTTGCGGCTTGGCTGCGCGTCGAGTTCAACTGCGATTCCAACTGCTGCACGATGTCAGTCAGACGCAATAAGTTTTGAGTCACTCGTTCGAGTTTTTTCATCGCATCGACTTTGCGCGCTTTGAATTTGCTGATGCCAGCAGCTTCTTCGAACACCGTTCTTCGCGCTGCGGCATTCGCGTGAAGAATCTGATCAACACGACCTTGTTCGATGATGCTGTAGGCCGACGTTGCAGCTCCGGTGCCAGAAAAGACATCTTTGATGTCCTTGAGCCGTGCGACCGTCCCGTTGATGAGGTATTCCGAATCACCATTGCGCCATAGGCGGCGGCCGATGACAACCTCATCAGCCTCGACGGGCAGAAAGCGCGTGGTGTTATCGAAGGTCAGTGACGCTTCTGCGAATGCTGCGGGCTTACGCCCACTGGAGCCGTTGAAGATGACGTCGGTCATCTCTTTGCCGCGTAGGCTCTTGGGACTTTGGTCGCCAAGAATCCATTTCATGGAATCGACGACGTTGCTTTTACCACTGCCGTTCGGCCCGACGACCACATTGATCCCCAGCGCGAAATCGAAGCGAGTCCGATCCGCGAAGCTCTTGAAGCCGAAGAGATCAAGCGCCTTCAGCATGGAGGGACCTTGAGGGGAAAATCGAATAGCGGATCACGTCGTAGCAGCAGCGGCATGGCCATGAAAAATGCAGGGACGACAGACCCCGCTATTCATTCTTTTGGCTCCAGGGCCAAGCCTTGTCCCAGAAGCCTTTCTTCGTCTCGGTCTTTGTCGTACGAGCATCTACCAGCGAGGCTCGTCCTGAATCTTCCGACTCGGGTTTATCGCTCTGGTCGTCCTCGTCGGTTTCTGGTTCAGATTGCTGGAACATGCTGGGAGCTTGCGCCGGGCGACCGATGCGTGTTTCCTTCTTGCTCTCGGCATCTCGGTAATAAACGCGACCGGCACGCGGTAACGCGTCGATTTCAAACCGGCCTGGTAGGTTGTGCTGCTTGTCGGCCTGAACCAACAGTTGGGCTACATCGGGGTAGCTTGCACCGAGCTTCGCGCAGGCTCGCAAAACTTCTTCGATGCGACGTGATGTTTTGATCTGTTGATCCTTCTCGCCCACAGCAAAACGGCTAATCGTGATGTAATCGTTGCCCGGACGGCAGGTGACCATGATGTGATTGCCCGCTCGTAGTGCCAGCGGAGTGATGAATTCTTGGTCGTGACCGAACAGCACGATCTCATTTCGCTTGCGATGTGTGATGTGGACGATTGGTCCTCCGGTGGTACGCAGCGGATGCAGCCAGAATTCGTCGTTGATGTGTTCGCCAGCGATAAAGGGATCGTTTGGATCGAGCGTCCATAGAGCGCGGAAGGCACCATAACGCGTCTCGGAACTGTCGAACTCTTTCTTGTTTTCAACTGGCTGAGCGCTCATGAGATCCCGCAATACAAGATGTGCTCGCGGATCATCCAACGCTGACATGGCCGCGTACGAGAACACACGGAACGCACGCTCTCTCAACGCCGCTTCTTTCAACACATCAAGTCCGTCGGAATCTTCGAGGTATGCGAGTGCAACAGCTGCATGAAACCGACACTCCAGATGCGGACTTTTCAGACCTGATTTCAAGATTGGAATGCCTTCACTGCCAATCGCTTCGAGTTGCAGCGCAGCTCGTTCGGATTTTTCGGGGATGAGCAATTCACGTTCGAGACGTTGCATGCGGACCCGTTGTTCCACAGGTGTTTCTCGGAACGCGATGTGCGCAATGACTTGTCGATAGCGAGCATCGTTTTCCTTGTAACGCGGATGCACTTTCAGATTGATCCGCTGATCGGTTTGAGCCTTTGACAATGGCTCGCGCGTGCCATGCTCGTTGTAGGAGTAGAACCGTTGTCCGATCCGATCGGCGATACGAGTCACATTTCGGAAGTTGCGGAAGTCGCTTTTGAGATAGACCGACATATCGCGGTCGATCAACGCTCGCGCTCCGCCCAAGACCTTGCCACGACGAAGCATGCCGGCTTGATCTTCCTGGCGGCCTTCACCGGTAGACACGAGCACGGGGCCTTTTGCCTTCGCGACGACATGTCCTTTCAGTTGTTGAGTTCCGCCGATCACAGCCGTCTCGCTGAGGACCGTCTCCATTAAGTATCCGCCGTTGAGGCTGCGTGCGCTTTCACCTTCAACACGGACTTCGACATCGAAATGGTCACCCTTACCGACCAGTGGTGGCAGGATCGCGGTGACGATCACCATCGCGGTGTCAGGCGAGGCGATGAGTTCATTCGGCTTGCGGACTTCTCGGCGTTTCAAATCATCCAACAGTGCTTCGCGATACCCGCCCGGCACAGGATCACCACCGGTTCCATTAAGACCGACGACTAGGCCGACTCCTTGTAGTACGACACCATGCAATCCGCTGAATGTGGTGTAATCTCCAACGAGCGGTGTCTTGAGCTTTGTGCCGGATTCATCGAAATCGTCTTCGGCTTTTTCGGGACTTTGCGATCGGGCTGCATTCTTCTTGCCGAATGGATTCTTGAGTTTGAACCAGTCGCTGTTGTTAAGCCCCAAACCGTGGCAGCCGCTCAATGGTAGAAGCGTCAGCAATGCCGTAATGGCGACAAGAGCTCGCAAAGACCGACTTGCTTTGGAGAAGCAGAAGCGGACAAACATAGTGCGGCTTTCGTGCGGAGATGCCGGGGGGAGGTGAGCCGAAATGGCTCCATGGCGGGAGATTCAGACGTGATGCCGAACGGCGAGGGCGTCGAAGGGGGGAGGCTCGACACCATGAAACCAAGCTTCCGCGTGGTTGCGGCCGCTTACGAATCCAATGAGGGGCGGGAACATAAGTCGGTCAGAAAAATAGGGTCAAGACGGCTTAAGCTCATCTGCTTCGTCCGCCCCTTCACAAAACTGGCTTAGGAAGATTCGCTAAGGGCCGCTACTCTTCCGCCCACTTTGCCCAGCGAGGATTGCTCGGGCCGATTTGCTGACCGTCTGATAGCACCAAAGAAAGGAGTCTTTCGATGTGGTCAGTTGCTGAGATCAAGCCGCGCCTTCTCGATGAGCGCGCCCATGTCCGCGAGTATGCCGTTGATTATTTGGCCGACTGCTGGGCTACTGATGCGGATATCCTGCCGCTGATCCTGGAAGGATTTCGTCGTTACGGTGTCGACAATGCGCACCGCATGCTGCTGCAGGCGTTCCGCTTTCGAGTGACTGACGAAGTGATCGAACCGCTGACTGCGTTGCTGGGAGAAGTGAAGAGCTTCGATGCTCGCAAAGCGATTAGTTACGTCTTAGCGCAGATGTCCCCGGAGTCGTTTGCCAAGCACGAGGACTTGTTGCGCTGCTCGTCGCTGGATGTTGATGTGCTCCGTCGTCTGCGAGTGCAGAAGGACTTGCTAGAACTCAAGCTCTCGGGTGACGAGCACTTCAAAGAACTGCGGATGCTGGCGGAGATTTGCGACAAGGCTGAAGGCTGGCCCAAAGAAGTGGAGCTTGGCGCGCATGAAATCTTGATTCGGCAACTCACTGAGCAAGACTTGCCGTCCGAAGACGAAGTCGTGCAAATGCTCGCTGCATATGCCGACAACACCGGTGACTGGATGGAGTTGTTCCTGGTGAATCTGGCCGGTGCGCGACGCTTGAAAGCGGCAATTCCTCAACTGGTGCGACGGTTGCACTCCGACTCGTATGTGTTGTTGGAAGAGTGTCTTGGTGCTCTGAGCCGCATTAATGATGTGTCGACCGTCGAACTACTGCAGAACGAATGGGCGAAAGGCAGTTGGACCTTCAAGAACTTTGCCAACGGCATTCTCAGCCGTAGCAAGACTCGAGAGTCTGAAGCGGCGTTGCTGAGCGTGTTGAAGACCGAAGAAGACAACTCGATCTGCACGATGATCTGCATGGCACTGTGTCGGCTCGGGTCAGCAGCGGGCATTGAAGCGACGCTGGAAATGATTGATCGTGGCTATACCGATTCATTGTGCCGACTCGAACACGAGATTCTCCCGACGGCGGCGTTGCTTGATATTGAATTGCCAGAGGCAAATGCTTGGCTCGAAGACCTCGAAGCAATTCGCAAGAAAGAGGCTGCGAATATTCGCCGAGTTGACGAGGGCCACTCGCGTCCGGTCCCGCGACCGACGCTTACCGAACCGGCGTTGTCCGAACGTCGCGAGGCGGTGACATCGACGATTCGTCGTGAAGTCGAGCGAGTTGGTCGCAACGACCAATGTCCATGTGGCAGCGGCAAGAAGTACAAGAAGTGCTGCGGCAGCTAGTGGATTGTGCGAGTCGTCGAAACGGCGGCATCCGGCCGCCGTTTCGATCGAAGCACTCGAGTTGTCAGCGAAGTCCCGGTTGAGCTTGCTGCCCCGGTTTTATACGGATCACAGAAAATAGTCGCGCTGAATGTGATCCGTCGGCGCTAGCCGCAGGCCTTGGTTTTCTCGCCCGACGCTCACGTCGGAGCGCAGGTATTTCCTGCAATCCGTTTTACTTCTGAGCAACGCAATACAGCCGTCGGTTGGAACGGATCAAAAGCTGTCCGTTGCTCACTGCGGGACTTGGGTTGAAGTCGCTCTTGTCTCCAGCGAATTGATTGCGCGCGAGGACTTCGAACTTGGGACTCGCGGGCAAGACGAACGTGCCGTCATAACGACTCGTCACATAGATTTTGTCACCAATCACCACTGGCGAAGCATAAACTGGGCGGCCTCCCGAGGAGAGATCCGGGACACGTTCGCGATAGACGAGTTCGCCCGATTGGGCATTAACGCAATGGGCGCTACCACGATCATCGATCCAATAAAGGTATCCGCCATGTAAGGCCGGAGTCGCGACATACGAACTATTGCGGCTCGTCCAAACGAGTGATGACTTCGTAATGTCGCCCTCACCGCCAGCTTTCATCGCGAAACTGCCCGACGATCGAAAACCGCCGAAGACGAAGAGCTGCTCGCCATCGACAATCACGCTGGGCGAGATGTTGCCGGTCAGCGAGTGCTCGGCGAACCAACGCAATTTGCCGTTGCTAGGATTGAGTCCCCAAATTTCTCCGGGTACCGCGAGCACAAGATCCACCTCGCCTGACTTCATCGTGACGGCAACCGGAGTGGCGTAAGTCAGCTCCAGCGCCGAGCCCGCTGCTTTCCATTGTTCTTTGCCAGTCAGCTTGTCGAGCGCCCGAATCGAAAGACTCTCTTCTGACGCATTCACGATGACCGAGTCCTTCACGAGTAACAGGCTTGAGCCAGAACCCCAACGTCGGTTGCTAGAGTCTTTGCCGACGTTCGTTTGCCATAGTTGCTTCCCATCGCGATCGAAGCTCACGACACCGCTCTTGCCGAAGAAGCAATAGACCCGCTCGCCGTCCGAAACGGGAGTGCCACTCGCATAGCCATGCTCGGAGATAAAGCCTTGATAGGAGTCTTCGGGTTGCTCGGCGGGAATCGTCTTGTTCCACAGGATCTTGCCGTCCGCGCGATGGATGGCGACCAAATGCCGAGTGAGCTTGTTGATGTCACCTGCTGAGCCGCTCGGTATGCCATAGCCGGAATAGCACGTCACATAAATGCGATCACCAATCACGATGGGGCTCGACGATCCGGCTCCCGGTAAGTCGACCTGCCATGCCAGATTCTCGGTCTCGCTCCATCGAGTGGGGATGGACTGATCCACGCTGACATTATTGCTGCGCGGACCTCGAAACTGAGGCCAGTCTTCGGCAAGAAGATTGTCGGACTGGACATCAAACGCAGCCAGCAGAGCAAGTCCCCAGAACGCACGGCGGAGAAGATTCAAGATTGAGTCCTTGTGCAGAGATGAGCAGAACGAAGAAGACGCGAGATCGAGCCAAGTCGAACGGTGATCCTGTCGTAGCGGCTATGCCGAGACGGCTTCTGAGTGATGAAACCGTCACCGCAGTTACGAGTTTCGGCGGTTAATTCAGAGCGGCTGGTCATTCGAGGCGTTGTTCGATCACCAGAGGGATCGCTATGTGAAGGTTTCTCGTGAACGCATCAGTTGAGTGACTCAACGACTCTCAGTGTCTTTTGAGAGGAGGCTGCTGGTCATGGATCGCGGGACGAGTGGCGGTTATCACGCTCGATATTGAATGTCGTCCATCAACTCCGAGTTGCGTTGTGAACTCTGCTTCTTCTACTTCCGCGATCCCAAGCATAGAGCCTGAGCCGGGCCGTTCGGTCGGTTTCCCTTTCGACTTACCCGCCGAAGCCATCACCGTGCGGATGCGCTGGTTTGGAGTGCTCGCCGGATTCGCGCTCATCAACTTCATCAGCAACGACTTCTTTCCCAATGATCCGCAACGCAACGTCTTATTGCTGAATGTCATTCTCGGGATTGGTGTCGTTTACACGCTGTTTGACACTTACTGGAGCCTTCAAGGCCGAGTGTTTCTCAGCAAAAGCCCGCTCGTCGTGTCGCTGTTGGAAGCGATGTTCATCGGGCTGTTGTGCCACTTTGATCTCGGTGAACAAAGTCCATTCCGGATCTATTACTTCTTGTCGTTGCTCGTGTGCGCGATCCGTTATCGCCCCGTGGTGGCTTACTCGACGTTGTTGTTGCATGCGATCAGCTTTGGGGTACTGCTCATCGTTGATCGCGAACGCTCGTTCTTGAGTTGGGTGATTCTCGTGGTGTCGCTGGCTTGGGTGACGTGGGCGAGCACGCGCATGGCCGGGCTGTTCCGCGCGGCCAGCGCGCAACTTTCGATCGTCAACGCAGAGCTTGAGCAGCGAATCGTCGAGCGGACTCAGCAACTCAAAGAGTCGCAAGCCATGCTGGTGCAACAGGAGAAGCAAGCGGCTTTCGGTTTGCTGGCCGCCGGCATCGCTCATGAAGTCGGTAATCCACTCGCTGCGATTAGCTCGTTGGTGCAACTGCTCAAGCGACGGACAACGGATCAATACGCGCTCGACCGTTATCAGATGCTCGACGAGCAATTACGTCGCATTCAAGGCACGCTGAGAGAGCTCGTCGATTTCAGTCGACCCGCTGCGAAGATCGAATCGACATGCAACATTCACGAGGTCATCGAAGACGCGCTGAGCATTGCGAAGTACTACAAGCGGCGCAAGGGTAAGCGGATCGTGATGCGCTATGCCGAAAATTTGCCGCCCATCCGCATCGTGCGTCCGCAAGTCGCGCAGGTCTTCTTGAACTTGATTCAAAACGCGATGGACGCCACTCGCGAAGGTGGCACGATCGAGATCTCAACCTGCCTTGAACGCGGTTGGATTTGCATCGCCATTCGCGACACGGGGCACGGAGTGACCGACGACCATCGCGACCGTATCTTTGATCCGTACTTTACGACTAAGGACACCGGGACGGGATTGGGTTTGTTTGTGTGCCGTCACATCCTTGAGCGTTCGGGCAACGGTCGTATCGAGTTGACGGCGACGAGTAGTGAGGGCTCGACGTTCTCTGTCTTGCTGACATCGGACGAAGTCCGCGCACTCGCTGATATCCCTAGCCCACCGACGGGAGTCGATCACAGCCTGTCTGTCACGGACGCCTTGCTGATGGAGGAAGGCGACAGCGTCGCGAAGTGCTGACATTGCGAACTCGTTGCGGACTGAGCCATCTTGGCAGACCGATCCGCCAACATCATTTGGCGGTCGAGAAGTTCCGTACCCTGAGCGGAGCTCATGAAGAACTGCACTCCCTAAACGAGAAGTTGGGATCATTCCGAGTTGAGAACCGAGTCCGTAAGCGCCTTTGGATGAAGTGGCCTCGTGTGAGCGTATCGAAATTGCCCGTTTGACATTCACTCGGGCAAGGCTTGAGATGCGTGCCAATTACAAGTCCTCGGGCAAGTCCACAGAGTGCAGGCAACAAGATGAGCAGTGTGCAATTCCTGGTTGAAGACGGCGTGCATGTCGCCGTCTTGGGGGCGGAGTACGACAACCTCGATACTCCGTCGATTGAAGCTGCCGCGAAGCAGCTTCTGGATTTGGCTCAAAACGCAGAACCGCCACTCATTGCGATCGACATGAGTGCCACCCGATTTTTTGGCTCGGCGTTTTTGGGTGTGTTGTTCCGCATGTGGCGGCGACTCATCGCGCGCGGTGGGCGACTGGTGACCTGCAACGCGTCGGGGATCTGCGCTCAAGTTCTGAGCGTGACGCAAGTCGACAAACTGTGGCCGCTTTGCACGTCGCGGGGAGCAGCAATCCGTTCACTCAAGGGGCAGTCATGACGGGAGTGCCGACTGTTCTCGCACCGGTATCTCCTCTCGCAGCTTCAGCCTCGTCACAAGTCGGTGATTGGGTATTGATCTCTACTGAAACGGCTCTTCCAAAGGGCAAAGGCATCACGGCCTGGGTGGATGATGTCGAATTGGCTGTCTTCCGTATCGGGGAAGATTGGCTGGCTGTTGATGGCCGCTGTCCGCATCAAGGAGCATCGCTGGCGGATGGCTGTGTGGAGGGCACGTCCGTTTCATGTCCATGGCATGGCTGGAGCTTCAACCTGCACACCGGCCAAGGTGATCGTCCACAGGCTTTACTGCGAACCTTCGCCGTTCGAGCCGACGCTGCTGGTCTATGGCTTGATCGTTCGCCGTTGTCGCAACCGCGCGCTCCCATCGTTCCCGAGACGGACGGCATTCAGCGCGTGCTCGTGAGATATGGCTCACTCGGTTGGGTGGGAGTATTTGGTACCGTCGATCACTTGGTCTGCGAGCACGGCGATCGAGTTGTTGTTATTTCGGATCGGGGTACTGAGTTGGGCGAAGTGCTGGCTGATCCATCCAGACCGATTAGCTCCGCCAACAAGCCGACAGGTGAGCTCGTGCGGGTAGCGAGTGCTGAGGAAGTTGCTCTGCACCGCACTCGGCAAAGCCGAGTCGAGCAGGCGTTAGAATCCGCAAATCGCTTTGGTCAGTCCAAGATGCTGCCGGCGGAGTTTGTGGACGGTGAGCTGTTGTTCGATGGGGAAACCTTGGTCGTTTATTACCTTGGAGAGTTTCACGCTGACTTTGCAGAGTTACGAACGCGACTGGCTATCAGCCTCAACGTCTCGCGAGTGGACTTGGCCCCGTTGTTGGAGCCAGCAGGGGGAGGTTGTGGGAGTGGAGGCTGCGGGAGTTGTGCGTCGCACTGAGAACGCCGCCGCCGCCGATTTCAGCGCGAACTCTTGCTGCGCCTGGAAAACGAGCTGACCGACGAAACGTGAACCGATCCCACAGAGTGCGTCGATGTCTTCCGTCAGGGACGCGCTGTCTGGCCTAGGGAGTGGGCATCTTGCCGCGACGCAATTGTCTCTCGTGCTGAAAGCCGCCTCATGAAAGTGGTCTCATCCTCGCCTCGGATCGCTACTAGCTCGTTTCAGTTCACGCGGTTGGTCGATGGCGCGCCACACCGTATTGACTCGCTGGCAGCAGCATTTAACCAGGATCAGAAGCTCGCGGGTGAGTGCTGGATGTTCGTGTCGCCGCATGATGACGACCTGGCCATCGGCGCGGGATTGTTGATGCAAGCGGCGGTTGCGCAAGGCGTTGACGTGCAGTGCGTCATCGTGACCGATGGTTGCCTCGGCTATTGTCGAGCGTCGCAGCAGGCGGACATTGTCAGGATCCGGCATCGAGAAACGGTTGACTCGTTCGAGATCCTCGGGATCGACGCCGATCATCTCACATTTTTGGGTTTTCCAGATGGCGGCCTGACTCAGTTTATTGGGCGGCGTCGCGCGGGTGCGGGCGAGCCGGACATTGCGGGCTACACGGGTTTGCAGAATGCATTGACGCATTACTTGCGCGAATTGCGTCCGGTGCGTGTCTTTGTTCCAACTCGTACTGATTTGCATCCCGATCACCAGATTACGCATAACGAGTTGATGATCAGTCTGTTTCATGCGTCCGGCAAAATCTGGCCGGAGTTGGGCGACCCGCTGCCGCTGCCCGAGGTCCACGAACTGGCGATTTACTGTGACTTTCCCAGCAATCCGGACCTCGAAATCAAAGCTGACGCCGCAGCGTTCAAGGTGAAACTCGACAGTATCAAGGCTTATCGCTCGCAGTTGCAGATTGCCGAGTTAGTGAAGTCTCAACGCAAAGGTGGCCCGTTCGAATACATCCGCGATGTTTCGTTCCGCTTGTATTCACCTAGAGCCTATCGCTCGCTGTTTGAGGTCCAGTAGTGAGGCGCGAGTGTGCCACGAAACACCGGTCAGAGGCTTCTGTTTCCGGCTGAAATTCGCTGACTTTCATCGCTGCCGGGCACTCAATATCTTTCCGGCCCTTTCAAATCCGTCCTCGGGCTCTCCGTGTGTTTGGAGTTGTGCTCTTGCAGGACGCGGAGTGCCCCTTAATTGTGAGTTTGCGAATGGCTTATTTCCCGGAGATTTCTCGTATTGAATATGAGGGGCCGTCCTCGAAGAACGATCTCGCCTTCCGTCACTACAACCCGGATGAAGTCGTCGAAGGCAAGAAGATGAAAGATCTTCTGCGTTTCGGCGTCGCTTATTGGCATACATTCCGAGGCACGGGTGTTGATCCGTTTGGTGCGCCGACCATGCACCGCCCTTGGGAGGATGGCACAGACTCGGTGGATAACGCACTGCGCCGCGTTGATGTCGCGTTTGAGTTCATGGAGAAGTTGCAAGCTCCGTTCTATTGCTTCCATGACCGCGACATTGCTCCCGAGGGCGCGAACCTCGCCGAAAGCAATAAGAACCTTGATCGCATCGTTGAGAAGCTGAAGGCCGAGCAGAAGCGAACCGGCATCAAGCTGTTGTGGGGTACCGCGAATCTCTTCAGCAATCCCCGTTACATGCACGGAGCGGCAACAAGCTGCAACGCCGATGTCTATGCCTTCGCAGCGGCTCAAGTGAAGAAGGCCATCGAAGCGACGAAGGAACTCGGCGGCGCGAACTATGTGTTCTGGGGTGGTCGCGAAGGTTACCACAACCTCTACAACACGGACATGAAGCGCGAACTCGGCCACATGGCGAAGTTCTTGCATCTTGCTCACGAGCACGCCAAGTCGATTGGCTTCAAAGGTCAGTTCCTGATTGAGCCGAAACCAAAAGAGCCGACAAAGCATCAGTACGACTTCGACGCGGCCACATGTCTGAACTTCATTCGTGAGCATGGCCTCGAAGGCATTTGCAAGCTCAACGTCGAGACCAATCACGCGACGCTCGCTGGGCACACAATGATGCACGAGTTGCAAGTGGCATCGGACGCCGATGCACTGGGCAGCATTGACGCCAACACCGGCGACCTGTTGCTGGGTTGGGACACGGATCAGTTCCCGACCGACATCTACCTCACGACTCAATGTATGTTGGTCATTCTCAACCAAGGTGGCTTGGCGCCGGGGGGCGTGAATTTTGATGCCAAGGTGCGTCGCGAAAGCTTCGAGCCGATCGACCTCTTTCATGCGCACATCGGTGGTATGGATGCATTTGCTCGCGGCCTGAAGATTGCGGCGGCGATTCGCAAGGACGGTGTCCTCAAGGACATCGTCAAGCATCGCTATCGCAGTTGGGACGGTGGCATCGGCAAGAAGATCGAGAAAGGCAAAGCGTCTTTTGCCGATCTGGAAGCCTATATGCTCAAGAAGGGTAATCCCGACCCGAACGACAGCGGTCGGCAAGAACTGATTGAGAACATCATCAATCGGTATCTATAGACCAGATTGAAGTCATCACGCTTGATCCTCGACCTCAGCCCCGGTCGTTCTGACCGGGGCTGATTTTCTTTTGGGGCCGTGTCAGCTCACGGCGCGTTGCGCTTCGAATTGTCTCTTTCAGTCTTCTTCATCCCGCCTTCAGTCAGTCCTCATTATGCGTCGCACCGACATTCGTAACATTGCCATCATCGCTCACGTCGACCACGGGAAGACCACTCTCGTCGATGCTCTTTTGAAGCAGAGCGGCCAGTTCCGCGAGTCGCAGCTTGCAGGTGACTGCATCCTGGATTCGAACGATCTTGAGCGTGAGCGAGGTATCACGATCCTCGCCAAGAACATCGCGCTCACATTCAAAGACGTGAAGATCAACATTATCGACACGCCGGGCCACGCTGACTTCGGCGGCGAAGTGGAACGCGTCCTCAGTATGGCTGACGGTGCGCTCGTGCTGGTCGATGCTTTTGAAGGTCCGCGACCACAGACTCGGTATGTGCTGAAGAAGGCGCTGGCTGCGGGCCTGCAACCCATCGTCGTTGTCAACAAGATCGACCGACCGGATTGTCGGCCTCATCAAGTGCTCGACGAGACGTTCGAACTGTTCGTTGAATTGGGTGCAAGCGATGCGATGCTCGATTTCCCCTACATCTTCGCGAGCGGCCGCGCAGGCTTTGCCACGCATGATCCTGCTGAACGGACGACGGACATTAGTCCGCTGCTCGACATGATCATCGAGAAGATTCCTGGCCCCGAAGTTGATCCCGATGCTCCACTGCAGATGGCGATCACCACACTCGATTGGTCGGACTTTGTTGGCCGGATCGCAGTTGGTCGGATTCAAAGTGGTTCGATCAAGGCCAAGCAAAAAGTCACGTTGATGAAGGCTGACGCTAAGAATGTCACTGCCGAACTGGCTAACCTGCAACTGTTCGACAAGCTTGGCAAGTACGACGCGCCGCTGGGCACTGCCGGTGACATCGTCGCGTTGACAGGACTGCCGGATCCGCAGATCGGTGACACCGTGGCAGACCTTGAGAAGCCAGTGGCGTTGCCGCGTATCAAGATCGACGAGCCGACGCTCGCGATGACCTTCACAATTAACAACGGTCCCCTGGCAGGTCGTGACGGCAAATACATCACCAGTCGCAATCTGCGTGACCGTTTGACGCGTGAGTTGCAATCCAATGTCGCGCTACGCGTGGACGACACCGATAGTCGCGACACCTTCCGAGTCGCCGGACGCGGCGTCCTGCACTTGGCAGTGCTCATCGAGATCATGCGGCGAGAAGGATATGAACTCTGTGTGGGCAAACCGCAGGTCATTCGCAAAGAGATCAACGGCAAATGGCACGAGCCTTTCGAGATCCTGCATATCGACGTTCCCACGGAGAGCATGGGTTCGGTCATCGAACTGGTGTCGATGCGCAAAGGCCAGCTCGTCCATATGGTTTCTGGTCAAGGCAAGAATACGCACATCGAGTTTTCTATTCCGGCTCGCGGCTTGATTGGCTTGCGGACGAGATTGCTGAATGCGACGCGCGGCGAGGCGATCATCAATCACCGCTTCGATGAGTACAAACCCCAGGAAGGTGAAGTGCCTCACCGTCAGAATGGCGTGTTGGTTTCGCAGGAGAATGGTAAGACGGTCGCGTACGCCTTGTGGAAGCTGCAAGAACGATCGCAGATGTTCGTCGAGCCTGGCGATGATGTGTACGAAGGCATGATCATCGCTGAGAACTCGCGTGATAACGACATGGTGGTGAATCCCATCAAAGAGAAGAAGTTGAGCAACATGCGAGCCTCGGGTTCTGATGAAAACATCCAACTCGAACCTGCCCGCAAGCTCTCGCTTGAAGCTGCGCTGGAGTACATCGAAGACGACGAGTATGTCGAAATCACTCCCAAGGTGATCCGTCTGCGAAAGATTCACCTTTCGGAAAACGAACGCCGTCGCATGAACCGCGGATAACGCGAGCATGGATTCAGACGACAGCTCATTGAAACTCCGTTCGTGAGCTGCCGTGATCCAAAGCTGGACTAAGGTTGAGGCTCTGATGGCCCTGCTCTTTCGAAGACATCGGTCAGCGTTTGGAAGCTGGCGAGGCTTTCCATGTCCCGAGAGGTAAGACGTTGGCTCTCGCAGCCCAATCATTCCATTGTCGAGACAGCTTGCTGACGACATCGGGATGTGCGACGGCAACGTTCTGGGTCTCGGTGCGATCGGTGGCCATGTTGTAGAGCTCCCAGGGAGCATCTTCCTTGGCGACCAACTTCCAGTGACCTTCGCGGATTGCTCGGTTGCCTTCGTGCTCCCAATAGATCGGCTGTTGTCGTTCGAGGCGTTTTCCTTGGAAGGACGGTTTGAGACTCGTCCCTTCGAAAGGTTGAATGGCCTGCCCGGCAAACTCGCGCGGGTAAGTCGTGCCGCTGATGTCCAGGCATGTGGCCATAATGTCGATCAAGTGACCGGGCTGATGCTCAATGTCGCCGACGCGTTTGATGACACTCGGCCAGTGTGCGATCAACGGCGTTGAGATCCCACCCTCATGCACAAAGTGCTTGTACTCGCGGAATGGCGTGTTCGACACGTTGGCCCAGTTTAGGCCATAGGCGATGTAGGTGTCTTCGGGACCAGGCATCACGTTGGGGCCTTGCAATGTGGGCACGCCCGCGCGGTTTTGTTTGGGGATGACATCTCCTCGCAGGGCTTCTGGTGCGATGACTGGCAAGCTCGCGAGAGCGGGCCGTTGGCTCATGCCGTTACGACCGATCGGCTCCTGACAACCACCGTTGTCTTGCATGAAGAGAATCAAGGTGTTGTCGAGCTGGCCGTTTTTCTGGAGCGAATCGACGAGTCTCCCAATGCCTTGGTCCATGTTGTCGATCATCGCCGCATAGACCTGCATGCAACGCGATTCCCACTCTTTGTGTTTCACGTTGCTCCAATTGCCAACGGTCGGATTGACGGACCATGCGGGTTGAATGAGTCCAAGTTCTAGGGTTCGGCGCGCACGCTGTTGGCGGATGGGTTCGTAGCCGTCGTTGTACTGAGTGCGGTACTTGGCAATGTCCTGTTCGAGCGCATGCATTGGCCAATGCGCGGCGGTGAAGGCGACATACAGAAAGAAGGGTTGGTCCTTCTTGTGCTGGGCATGCTCGCTCACAAATCGAACAGCGTGATCGGAGAGTGCTGCGGTGTAGTAGTACTGCTCTGGTCGATACTCGGCGTCGTCAAAGGGTGAGATCATCGTGTTGTCTCGCGTCAGTGTACCGGGGTCATAGAAACTGCCTGCTCCGGTGATGGTGCCGTAAAAGCGATCAAAGCCACGCTGCAGCGGCCAGTTTTCTTTTGGCCCGCCAGGTTTGGTGTGCTTGGTCACATGCCACTTGCCGACCATGTAAGTGCCATAGCCGTTGGTTCGTAGCGCTTCGGCGATGGTGACACAGCGGCGATTGAGTTCACCGCGATAACCGTCGTGCCCGCGGTCGTCCATCATGTGTCCCACACCGGCTTGGTGCGGATACAAGCCACTCAGCAAACAAGCCCGCGTCGGGCAGCAGCGCGCTGTGTTGTAGAACTGCGAGAAACGCAAACCATTCGCAGCCAAGCGGTCGAGATGGGGTGTTTTGATCTCGCCGCCATAACAGCCGAGATCACTGAAGCCCATATCGTCTGCGAGGACGACAACGATGTTAGGATGTTGCGCGGCGGCAGCCATCTTCCAGGCTGTAGTAATCAGTATCGCCGTAATTAGAGTCTGCAATCCAAGTCGCATCGCGTTCTCTTTTCCTCGAAGACAATGGAATGAATGCCAGGCCTGTCACTGAGGTCGTCATCAATCTCGTCTAACGATAATTCGTCGAGAGAGTGGGCAGCAGGCTGGACCTTGAGAAACGTACGGTCACCAACTTGCTGCGGATCTCGCAGGCAGTTGTTTCAGAATCGCTTGCACGCTGGGCTGTGCTCCATTTGTGAAAGTTAGCGGCCCGTGATCTGTGCGGCGCGATGTGGCTCGAACGCGGGCGATCAGTTCGTCGAGATCGGCGGGTGTGGCAGCGTTTCCGAGCCGCTGCGCCTGCCGGTCATAGAGTCGTCGCCGAGCGATCCCGACGAACGGAACTCCGAGGGCTCGGGCCTCATGCACGCTGTTGTAGCCGCCTGCGCTGATGATGAGATCGGCGCCTCGGAGTAACGGAAACACAGGCCAGTGACGTAGCCAGATCGAACGCACTGCTGCGGAGGTTGGCTCGATCAAAGAGACGAGTCGAATCATCACGTTTTCAGAACAACTCGCGGCCAGTGCCGCAGCAAGTGCGTGCATCTCGGCAATTTCCTCTTGGTGACCGGTGGCAATGATGAGGACCAGCGGAAGATCTTGGTGGCTGATTTGTGTGCCCATCAAAATCTCTCGGGCGGCAGATGCGGAATGCAGTTGGTCGGAATCGCGAATCAACAGCGGCGGTACGGAGCAAAATCGCTCGGTCGGAGTCAGCGTCGGTTTCTCGCCCGGCACAATCACGAGGTCAAAGTGCTCGGCGACGAACTCATTGAGCCGATAGCGCTGAACGTACTGCGGATTGAGGTCTCGATGGATCAAGACTGTTGGGCAAGTCACTGTTGGCAAGAATCCCACCAGCTCGCCACCAAGTCCGCGCGGGAAGGTATCGACAATGAAGCGATTCGGTTTGTTGGTGATCAGTAATTCTTGAAGCCGTGTTGTGACCATTGCAGGATCGACTTGTGAATCAAGAGCCACCACTTGCGAAGTTGCACAGAGTTCGCGTTGGTACGCAATTAATGGCAACAACGCTGAATTGGCGACGAGCGTACAAGCGACTCCAGCTTTATTGGCAGCTCGCGCGAGTGCGCTAGCGCGCGTGACATGCCCAAGCCCTCCGCCGAGTGCGTAGATCAACCATCGCTGTTGGCTGGAGATGTTCATGAGCTACTTGACCAAGGGAGGAGATCACAGACGTGATTTCCGCAGTGTCCGGTTTCTTGAATTGGATAGTGATCGCGCGGGGCGGTCAGTGGGTCTGATCCCAATCGTGTCCGATGCCACTTCCTCAAGATGCGTCTGCTGGAGCGTGTGTCGGATATCAACACGCTTTGCGAGAGTGTGAAAGGTCGAACGCTGACTGCTCAACATAGGTGATCTGTGGAGCGAACGTCGTTCGACGTCGGCCAGCCTTCGGAGCTCAAACCGGTATTGCGTCAAATTCGCGCGCTCACATAATCCCGCCCCGACGAAGGAATCGTCTTGAGCAATGTCTGTCGTCTTCAGGCAGCGAACGGGAATCAGGGATGTGGTGTGGCAGGTGCCAAAGTGATGTCGTGACCGAATTGGCCGCCGATAATCGGCGCGTCGTGTGCGCGACTTGTGGCACTGCATTAGGTGAAGCTGCCGTCTCACAGACGGAGCCTGCCAATCAACGCAATAGCCGCGCTCAGGAAGCGCGTGAACTCTTAAACCGTTGGGCTAATAGCCGGTCGTTTGATCCCTTCGGTCCACCGCGGAAACGAGTTTTTGAAGACGCATTGCAAGCACCTGTGAATCCTGCTTCCACACAAGTTGCCACGGTGGCCGATGTGCCGCAGCCCAGTTGTGAGACCATCTCAGCTCCGGTTGCTGCGCCCAACGTCGTGAGTTCACTCGCTGAACCACGCGTTTCGGACTCCGCGATGAGCACCGAACTCGATCGACTGACGAGTGAGATTTTGGCACGAGTCGAGAAAATCAGCCGTGATACGAATGCCAATTCTAAGTTCATGAGCGATATCCCCACCTCGGAGTCGATCGCTGCTTCGACTGATGCGGACGGTGTCGCGCTCCCAGCATCTCCTGCGGGCATCGCTGTCTCCGCTGTTGAGTTACCACACGAATCAACGCCATCTGCGGTGACTTGTCGTCGTGATTCTTCAGCGACGCCTGAACCAGAGTCGCCCGTCGTGCTACCGGCAGCGCCAGCGCAGGCGATGAGTCGGCCTGTTGCCGCTGAAGGTTCTGCGAGTCCCTCGCTGTGGGTCGGGACGGCTCGCAAGAACTTGGGGGTGATGGGACTGATTGGGCAGGGACTGTCCTACAGCGGCATTCTCGGAATCACAGCGGGGCTATCCTGCGTGGTACTGGGAACCTTTGGTGCGTCGAGCCATTTCGTTCCAACCGGTTGGCTGATGGCCACGCTGGGGCAAATGCTGTTGCTGCTAGGAGTCGTGACCTCGGTGTCTATCGGCATGGAGCAGAGTGCCGCTGAGATGCGTGGATTGGTCGACGAACGTCTGCGACTGCTTTCGGAGCAGATGGAGCAACTCCGAGGTCAACCAACGCGCGTTGATCAAGCTCATGAGACAACGCACGCACCACGCTTCGCAACAACTCCGCAACGCGAAAGTCAGGAAGTCTCGTGACCCACCGAGTGTGACGGTGCTGAAATCGCCATTCTTGCGTTGGGCTAAGTTTCATTCCTTGACGCTTAACGCATCGCGCCAGTCCATCTTCACGATCGCGCGATGCACAAAGATGTGCGCCAACAGAGCGAAGAGTGCGGCCATTACCATGGTTTTGATCCACACAATCGGTGGGCTGATCAGCGGGAAGCGGAACATCTCTGTGTCGTAAATGATCGTCATCCAGATGCAGAGCAGGTATCCGAGCGGCATACCCAGCAGCGTGCCGATCACGTCGACAACAAGGCTCTCGCGCAGGAACAAGCCACCGACTTGCCATTCTGTGTAGCCCTGTACGAGTAATGTGGCGATCTCGCGCCGTCGCTCGGCGAGACTGATTAAGCTCATGTTGAGCAAGCTCGCGAAGAAGATGACTCCCGAGAAGAACACCATGAAGCCAATGAAGATGTCCTGCATCTCGACGAGCGTGTGTTGCAAGTTGTCGATCATGTCTTGCCGCGCGATGTAGCTTTGCACCGCAGGGATCTCTTTGATGGCTTTGGCCAACTCACGCTTCGGACCGGCGCGCGAGTCGATCTGCAACTGCACTCCATTGATCGCCGATTCTTCGCCGACGAGTCGGCTTAGGTAGTTGATGTCTGCGTACACCGAGAGCCCGATGTAGCTGTCATTCAACGTGACAATCGGCACACGCTTTCTTTGGCGGATGCCTTTAATCGGTTCGATCTCGACGGTGTCTCCGGGCTGTAAGTGCAGGAGTTCCGCCATTTTTCGAGTCATCGCGACGCCGTGCTCGGGGATCGGAATGGGGTCTCCAGACTTCGTGCGGGGAGTTGTTAAACGCGCGGTCGGCGATAGCCCTGAAACAACTCCCTTGCGGCGATACGGCCCGTTGTAGAACTCGACGGCCACATCCAAAAACGGTTCGGCATAATCCACGGCTGGCAACAGCCTTGCTTCCTTCCAGGCTTCGGGGCTGCGGTCGTCTTTGAAGTAGATGTCGACGTCGCTGCGATTGATTTTTGTGAACTGAAAGTCGATCAAATACTTCAGCGCGTTTTGCAGGACGAAGCCGCAAGACATGATCGAGGTGCCCATCGCCGCCGCGAAGATCCCGACCGCAGTTCTCAGTTTGTGCCGCATGATGTTGCGTAGAACCATGCGCCAACCAGAACTCAGCCGAGTCCAAACGAATGGCACGCCTTCGATCCAGATCTTCGATCCTTTGGCTGGCGGCTTCGTCCGCATCGCTTCGGCAGGTTGCAGACTGAGCGCTCCGCGCGCTCCATTGAACGAACCGACGAGTGCGCAACCGAGGCTGATCCCCAGTCCTCCCAAATACAAGTCGGGATAGATCTCGTTACGCAGGTCGGGAAACTCAAAGAAGGTGCGATAGAGATCAGTCACCACTCCAGCCATGACATAGCCCAGGCCCCAACCGCAGAAGCCTCCGACGAGCCCAATGAGTCCACTGTATTTCGTGAAATGCACAAAGAGCTGCGCGTTCGAGTAGCCCAATCCTTTAAGCGTCCCGATGACCACACGCTGTTGGTCAATGAGCCTCAGCATCAACACATTCAGCACCAGAGCCGCCACGGCCAGAAAGATGACTGGCATGATTTGAGCAAATGAGCCGATGCCGCGGATCTCGTCACTGAGATAGCGGTTCGATGGTTGATCGCGCAACGGGGTGACCGAGAAGACTCCGTAGGGTTTGAGGACTCGTTCGACTTGCCGCAGCAACTCATCCGGTTGATCTCGGTACTCGGGAGCGACGGTCCCGACGATCTGATTACATGCGCCACTGAAGTCGAAGACTTCTTCGGCAAACGTCTCTTTCAAATAGAAGACGCCAAAGTGCTCGGGGTCGGGGAAGATCGCTCCGGGACCGACGAGATACACGAACTCGCTGCTGCTCGCCGTGCCGATGATCTGCAACTCTTGCCGCCGATTGTTGAGCAGCAAGTGAATGTGATCGCCGGGCTTGAGTTGGTGCTTCAGAGCGAAGGCTTCGTTGATAAGCACTTCATCGCGGCCTTGATCCGAGAAGTACGAACCACTCTTGAGAGTGATCTCGTTGATGATCGGGCGGCGGCGATCGGGCAACGACAACACGAGGCCATTCACGGGCTCGGGGATATGCGGCAGATCGACCGTCGCCAGAAAGTTGATGCGCGGCCGGATCTCGGCAATACCGCGCATGTTAGTAACGACATCCAGTTCCGCGACCGGCACCTTCTTGATGTCGATCCAAAAGTCGGCCATCCGCGACGTCGCGTAATACCGCGCCTTCGCGCGCTTGAGGTTGTGTGTGATCGAACGCATGTAGACGAAGCACATCACGCCGACAGCAATGAGCGTCGTGATCGCGAGAATGAGCCCTTTCTGATGCCACAACTCACGGACCAATTTGCGGTCCAGCACCCTCACCATGAGTTTTCCTCAAGCCTGGTTTTCAGAACGTCCTTCGAAACACAGCTTGGCAGACGCAACCGCACAGGGCGACCTTCGGAGTGGGTCGAGCAGTCTGCTAGATTTCATGGGGCAGGTTTTCAACGTGCCCGGATTCATCGGGTTGAGGGCACGATCAAATCGTGCTCTATGTGTTTCTCAACAGTCTGCTAGGTAACGCTCTGCTGCCGTTGCCGATGCTCTAAGTTGGGATTCACGGTGCCGCTCCGTATTCTGTATTTGGCTTTGTTCGGGACGGAGCCATGTTCCGTGGTTGTCTGTAGGAAGCACGTTTTCGTATGTCTCGCATCCAACGCTTGGACGCCAGCGTCGTTAATAAGATCGCCGCCGGAGAAGTCATCGAACGTCCGGCCAATGTCGTCAAAGAACTGCTCGAAAACAGCATCGACGCGCTCTCGACTCATATCGAAGTCGACATCGGCGACGGCGGTTCGGAGCTCATCAAGATCACCGACGACGGCGAAGGCATTCATCCTGATGACATGCTGCTCGCCGTCACCAGTCATGCGACGAGCAAGATTCGCAACGCCGACGACCTCTTCCATATTCAGACGATGGGCTTTCGCGGCGAGGCTCTCGCGTCGATCGCCGAAGTCAGCCATTTTCGGTTGAGGAGTCGGCAACGTAATTCGCTCACGGGCAACGAACTGCTCGTCGATTGCGGTTCGCTCACTGAGGTCACGCCGTGCGGTGCTCCGCCGGGAACGTCGATCGAGATCCGCAATCTCTTCGCGAACACTCCGGTGCGGCGCAAGTTTCTGAAGACGAAGTCGACCGAGTTCGGGCACATCACCGAGCACTTCACGCGCATCGCGCTCGCGAATCCGAGGCTGCATCTCGTCCTGCGCCATAACGGTCGCAAGGTGTTTGATCTGCCGCCGACGGACAAACTCATTGACCGCTTGCGACTGTTCTTCGGCAACGGGCTTGCTGATCAACTCATTTGGGTCGAGAGCGAATCGCAGGGATTGAAGATCTCGGGCTATGTCGCGCATCCGAGTCAGAACAAACCGAGCCGCAAGTGGCAGTACCTCTTCCTCAATGGCCGATGGTTTCAAGACCGCGCGATCCAGCATGCGTTGACCGAAGCCTATCGCGGCTTACTGATGGTCGGTCGGCAGCCGATCTGCTTCTTGTTCTTGGACATGTCCCCGAGCCTTGTCGACGTCAACGTCCATCCGACGAAGATCGAAGTGCGATTCGTCGACAGCCAGCAGATCTATCGCCAGTTGTTGTCGATGCTGCGGTCAAAGTTTTTGACGATGGACCTCGACTCCGATTTGAAACTCGCGGCCAAAAGCGGCTCCTCGAAGAACGCGGCGATGGAAGACGACGCCGACGACGAGCCGCTCGTGCGCGAGATGCAATCAGAACTCAGCGAGTGGGTCGATCGGCAAGTCACTCAAGCGGTCGTGACGGATGATCTCGATGAAGCCCCGCCGCCAGTGACCACTTGGTCGATCGCGTCCGAGCGAAGTCGCTCGACTCGTTCTGACTCCGGCGGTCTCGCCGTGCGCGAGTTGCCGTTCACGAAGCCGACTCGCGCGGCGTTGCCCGAGACTGAAGATGAAGCGGCTGCCTTCTTTCAAGAGCGCGAAGCCGCTCCCGACGACGACGAGACGTCCGCCCAAGAAGAGCAACAGCAGTGGGAAGCGCAGGCCGCTCAATCGGCAATCGCCTCTTCCGCAGCGAGGTTGGAGCGAGCGGCTCAGCGACTCGCGGCAAAGCCGTCTTATGACGAGTCGAGCTTTGTGTCCGGCGGTCGCCAGTCGGGCGTGCGCGCGATGCAGATCATGGATTGCTACATCCTCACCGAGACCGACAAGGGCTTGCAGATCATCGATCAGCACGCGCTGCATGAGCGGATCATGTACGAGTACCTGCGCCCGCGAGTCCTCAATGGCACCGTCGAATCTCAGCACATGCTGATCCCCGAGACGGCGGAACTGACCGCGCGCGAAGCGGCGATGCTGATCGAATACCAAGAACTGCTCAGCCAATTCGGCTTTGGCGTCGAAGAATTTGGAGCCAACACCGTCATCATCAACCGGCACCCGGTGATGATTCGGCACGGCAACTTGTCTCGTTTGATGCGCGATATCGCCGAGCAACTTGAAACGCTCGAAGCGCAACCCACACGCCGCGATTTGCTCGATGCGATGTTGCACATGATGTCGTGCAAGGCCGCGATCAAGTCGGGACAGCGACTGACCGCCGAAGAGATCGACAGCCTGCTCGCACAACGTCATCTCGTCGACGACGCCCACCACTGCCCACACGGTCGCCCCACCGCGCTGACCTTGTCGCAACAAGAACTCGATCGTCAGTTCGGTCGATTGGGGTAACGTGGAGCACGATTTCATCGTGCTCACTCTCAACATCAGAGGGCCTCATCGTGCAGGAAAAGTTTTCGCGCCGAAGGCTTCCGCATTGGGACTTGCCCGGTGCGACGTACTTCATCACCACCTGCTTGCTCGGCGGCATCCCCGCTCAAGGCAGGGCAGAGATCGAACGCTTCCGCATCAGCCTGCAGCGCCAGCCGAAACCAGAAGCGATCTCCGTCGAGGACTGGAAATTCCAGCAATCGAAACAGGTATTCGCCAAATACGACAACTGGCTCGACCAACAACCAGCAGTCCGCTATCTCGCAGACGACCGACTTGCCTACGAGGTTGAGAAGTCTCTGAAGCACTTTGCCGGTGAGCGATACGAATTGATCGCGTGGGTCGTGATGCCCAGTCACTATCATTGGGTCTTTCGTCCGCTTAATGCCTGGATTGAGTCACTGGGTTCGCAGAGCGATGAGCAGTCTCCGCGGCAACGGATTCAACATTCAATAAATCGGCACTCGGCTTTGCAGTGCAACAAACTGCTGGGAACGAGTGGTGGCTTTTGGCAGCGCGAGTCCTACGACCACTGTGTGCGAGACGAAGACGAGCTGGAACGCATTGTCGCGTATGTGCATGGCAACCCGGTACTGGCGAAATTGGCTGGGAGGGCCGAGGAATACCGCTTTTCGTCGGCTCGGGACTTTGTTCGGAGGGGCGGGTGAGCACGTTGAAAACGTCCTCCACGTTTTGTGGAGCGCGATTTCATCGTGCTCATTCATCCGATCCCTGCTCGAAAGATTGGCCGCCGAGTCGGCAACTGCGAAAAGCTTGCCACCGTTGGCTCGGTCGATGAGGTTGGAATCCAGTTTGGAGTCTTGGAATGAGCACGTTGGAAACGTGCTCCACGAAAAGCCTCTGCCGGGCTAAAAGTCCGCCCTCTGATTCAGTCACGTTTTCAAGTCACTCTCTTCAAGGAGCACCGCTCGTGTCCGTTCAACTCAGTGAGTTCGCCAAAGGTCTCAACGTCGAAACTGCTTTCACCGTCTTGGCGGTTGCCAAGCAGCTCAAAGCCAAAGGCAAGGATGTCGTCGAACTCGAGATCGGCGATAGCCCGTTCGATAGTACGGCGAACGCGAAGCAAAGCGGCTCGAAGGCCATTGCGGACAACCAATCTCACTATTGTCCGTCGCCCGGTCTGCCCGAGTTCCGCGAGGCCGCTGCGAACTTCGTGAAGTCCGAGTTCTCGATTCCCGCCGTTGCTTCGAACGTCGTCGTTGCTCCGGGAGCGAAAGTCTTCGAGCAGTTCTTCTGCGAAGCGTTCCTCAATCCGGGAGATGGGTGCCTCGTCTTCAGTCCGTACTTCCCGACCTATGTGCCGAACATCCTGCGGCGCGGGGCTCGACCGGTTTACGCGTCGCTCAAGCAGAGCAATGAATTCCGTCCGCTCGTCTCGGACATCGAGAACTTCTTGAAGACCGATCCGTCACCGAAGGCGATCATGTTGAACTCGCCGCATAACCCGACGGGCGGCGTGACGACCGAGCAAGACTTGCGCGACATCGCCGATCTCGTGCGCGGCAAGAACGTCGCGGTCTTCAGCGACGAGCCTTACTGCCACATGGTTTGGAAGGGTCGACATCGGTCGTTGCTCGAACAACCGGGCATGATGGATCAGTGCATGGCGGCCTACACCTTCAGCAAGTCTTACAGCATGAGCGGTTGGCGCCTCGGCTTCTGCGTCGCGGGCAATGCGATCGCCGACGCAACGTCGAAGATGGTCAACACAACGCTGTCGTGTACTCCGCCGATCGTGCAGTTGGCCGGTAAGGCGGCGCTCGAACGAGACTCCGTCGAACGCGATGCCGTCATGCAGAAGTTTCGCGAGAAGGTTGTCTTGCTGACCAATGGCCTCAATCAGATTCCGGGCATCACGACGCTCGACCCGACATCGACTTTCTATGTGTTCCCGAATGTCGCTCCGATCTGCAACAAGCTCGGCATCAAGAGTCATGGCCTCGCGCTCTATCTGCTGGAAGGCGCGGACGACAACTACGGCGTTGCCTGCCTCGGCGGCGAATGCTTCGGAGAGGCCGGTTCGGGCTTCTTGCGATTTAGCTGTGCTGAGACGAACGACAAGATCCAGAAAGCGATCGACTTCTTGCCGGAAGCGTTCGCTCGCACGGATCGAGTCGCGGCGTACCTCGATACGCACCCGCAATTCCGTCTGACGACGCCGTATGCCGAAGGCTAACGCGACTCACGACGAGTTGACGGATGGGAGGCGTGAGGGCGTCTGGCGAAATCTCAGATTCCCTCACGCCATCCCGATGTCTTTAGACAAAAGTTGAGACCGAAACGCTCTCTACGCCATTCGTGATGGGGCAACTGGGGCGGAGAGGTCATGGCCGAGCATTTAGTCGAGCGGTTTCGAGCGGAACTTGCCAAACGGAAGACTGGCGCGTCGGTGGGCGCGGTCGAGGTCGTTGAGGCGGGTTTGAGCGCTGCTCAAGAGGTTGGTGCGAGTGATGTGCATCTCGTCCCGACAGCGGAAGGGCTCGACATGCTGTGGCGCCTTGATGGCGTGCTGCATCGCATTGATCGCTTCCCGAAAGACATCGCGCCCAACATCGTCGCGCGTTTGAAAGTGCTGGCCGAGTTGCTGACCTACCGCGTGGATGTCCCTCAAGAAGGTCGCATCCGTGGCCCGGCTCAGGTGGGCGTTGAGATGCGCGTCAGTTCGTATCCGACGCTGTTCGGCGAGAAGGCGGTCGTGCGGTTGTTTGTGGGGTCGAGTAGTTATCGGCGCGTCGCAGATTTGGGATTGCCCAGCGCGGCTCAAGGGGGGCTGAGCGAGCTGTTGTTGGAGAGTGGTGGCGTGCTGGTTGTGAGTGGCCCGGCGGGCAGCGGCAAGACGACGACGATTTATGCCTGCTTGCGAGAATTGGTAGACAAGTTCGGGGCCGCTCGGAGTCTTGTCTCACTCGAAGATCCCATTGAGGCCGTGATCGCTGGGGTGGCTCAATCGCAGATCAATCTGGCGGCGGGCTTTGATTACGCCACGGGGCTCAAGTCGCTGATGCGGCAAGACCCCGAAGTGATTTTGGTGGGTGAGATTCGTGACCAGTATACGGCGGAGACTGTCTTTCAAGCGTCGCTCACGGGGCATCTCGTGCTGACGACGTTTCATGCCGGCAGCGCGGCCGGTGCGATCTGTCGTCTCAGCGATATGGGTATCGAACCGTATCTGCTGCGAACGGGGTTGCTCGGAATCTTGAGTCAGCGGTTGGCGCGGCGCTTGTGTGAATGCTCTCGCGAGTCGACGGATGAGGCTGAGAAACTCGGACTCGATGTCTCACGATGTCGAGTGGCGGTTGGTTGCGAGTCGTGTCGCGGGACGGGTTATCGAGGTCGTTTGTTGTTGGCGGAGTTTTTGCGCACGGAGGACTCGACGATCGGCAAAGCCATCTTGTCGCGTAGTGATGCGGATGAGTTGGAGTCGCTCGCGATTCAAAGCGGCATGCAGTCGCGTTGGCAGCATGCCGCAGGTGAGATTGAAGCCGGACGCACAAGTCCGGCTGAAGTGCGGCGCGTGTTTGGGTTTGGGAAGAAGGCAGAGTGATCCCTGGTTGGACTCTCAGGAATTCATCAATGGCGGCATCGCGTGTGAAACTCGAAGACCTGCTGGCGCTCAATGATGAGATTGCCGGACTTGTGCGAGCGGGCTTGCCGCTGGATCTGGGGTTGCGGCAAGCAAGCAGTTCCACGCTCGGTGGGTTGTCAGTCTTGTCGCAACGGATCGCCGAACGAGTTGCGATCGGAGCGTCGCTCGAACAAGCGCTCAAAGATGAGGGCGATCACATCCCGGCGATCTATCTGGCTGTTGTAGAAGCGGGCCTGCGCTCGGGGCGATTGGCAGAAGCTTTGGAATTAGTGTCTGCATTAGGCCGTTCATTGTTGGAACTCCATCGTCGCGTCGTGCTGGCGATGATCTATCCGTTGCTGGTGTTTTGCTGTGGGTATGCCTTGTTCTTAGCGATCGTCGTGGGTTTCGTTCCGGTGCTGGTCTCGACTTATGAAATGCTGCGAGTCGAACCGAGTTTCTTGACGCGTTGCCTGCGGTCGCTGTGGCTTCATGTGGCGACATGGGGGCCGGCAGTGCCGGTGTTGTTGTTGGTCGCGTGGTTGATCGCGGGACAGATGGGGCAAATGTATGCCTCGGGGTCGCTTGGTCGGCTGATGTCGGGACGCGTGCATCAGTTTGCATGGTTGCCGTGGATGCCGCCGATCATTCGCAACTTCGATTATGCCGCCTTTGTACAACTCTTGCGGTTGCTGTTGCAGCACGCGACACCGTTGCCCGAGGCACTCTTGTTGGCAGGTCATGCGACAGGCAATGCGCAGATCAGCCAGGCGATGCGCCGCGTGGCGACGGGAGTTCGCGAAGGGCAACCGCTGGCAACTGTGCTGCATCATGAGCATCGCTTGCCGACCTTTTTGCGATCGATGCTGGTGATGGGCGAGCGGCATCAATCGCTCGACTCTACGTTGGCTCAGACCGGCGAGATCTATCAGCGCCGTGCCGAGCGATATGTGCATCTATCGCGAGTTGTGTTGCCGGTCGTGCTGACGTGTCTAATCGGCGGCACGCTGACGATGTTCTATGGACTCGCGCTGCTGGGGCCGCTGCGTGAGTTGTTCGATCAGCTTGCGAGTCCAGTGGTGGAGCGGCCTTAGAAGTGTGGGGCACGTTTCCAACGTGCCCACAGTCTCGCCGCGAAAGTCGACGTTCACTCAAACCATTCACCTCAAAGGCATGCTCATGCCGGTGTTCCAATATCAAGCGACTGATGCGTCAGGCGGTGTCTCCTCGGGCGAGGTCAGCGCAGAGAATGCCGCTGCCGCGCGCACGCAACTTTTCGCGCAGGGGCTGACGGCGACCGCGTTACATGAGGTGTCGAGCTCCGCAACATCTCCCACCACCATGCCGCTCAACGCCGCTGAGCAGTCGCAGTTGGTGCAGCAAGTCAGCGACCTTGTTGCCGCACAGGTGCCGCTGTCGATCGGCTTGCGTGCCCTGTCAGAAGAAGTACCAACCGAACGACTGCGGCAAGTGTTGATGGGGATGAGCGATGATCTCGAAGCGGGTGTCTCGATTGAGCAAGTCTTTGAGCGTTGGTCGAAGAGTTTGCCGAGTTTCTTGACCGGAATGATCCGCGCGAGCAGTCGTGCGGGAGCCTTGGGCGCGGGACTGAATCAGTTCGCGGCCTTCACCAAACATCGAGCCGAAGCGCGACGCAATTTGCTGGTGGCGTTGCTGTATCCGGTGGTACTGGGGGTGGTTTCCGCTCTGCTAGCAGTGCTGCTGTTGGGCTACATCGTGCCTAAGTTCAAGTCGATCTTTGAAGGGTTCGGCATGGTACTGCCGGGAGCCACTGTCGTGCTGATCGGACTGTCCGACTTGGTGGTTCGAGGATGGTTCGTATTACTGCTGATTCCCGTGCTGGTTGCCGTGGGACTGCGTGTTTTGATGCAGAACGCGGGTGCGATGCAGATTCTGTATCACCTGCCGTTCTATGGACCGATGCTGCGTTATCGCGGCTTATCCGAGTTTGCGTTGCTGTTGGAAATGATGATTCGCAACGGCGTCCGTTTGCCCGAGGCCTTGCGGTTGGCTGGTGAAGGTGTTTGTGACGCCAACGTCTCTGAGGGGGCCTTCCGATTGATTCCGCTGGTGAATGAAGGGCTCACGCTCTCAGACGCTGTGAGTTCGTTGCCGAACTTCAGTCGCGAGTTGGTGTATGCCGTTTCGGTGGGACGCAGTGAGTCCGAAATGTGTGAATCGCTGCGGATGTCGAGCGAGCGATTCAATGCGCTGAGTTGCTTGCGACTGCGATTCTTTGGGCTCGCGATGGAACCTTTGCTGGTCACGGTACTGGGTTGTGCCGTGGGCTTTGTGGTGATTGCGTTGTTCATGCCGTTGGTGAAGTTGTTGAACGATCTGTCGTGAGGTCTGTCGGCTTTTCCGCTGTAAGGAACTCGTGCCGTGATGGTTTCTGATTTTCACATGCTGGTTGCCTTCGTGAGCTTTCTGGCTTGGCCAGTGCTTGTCGCCGTGTCTCAGTTTGGGCTGACCATTCCCGATCAAGCGACTGAGAGAAACGTGCGCGAGCGTGGTCGACTGATGGCGCGTGTGGGGTGGATTCAGCTCGCGTTGGCGGTACTGCTGATGGGATTGTCGATCAGCGTGGCCGTGACGTTTGAGTCCGTGCCGTGGCATCAGAAGCAAGGTGACGAGTCGGCGACGTTCTTCGGAGTAACGCTAGCCGCTGCCGATGCGCTGTTGTGTGGAATCGTGGGAATCGTGCTGCTGTGGCAAAGTCGGCGGTTGCGCCGCTTCGAACAGGACTGCATGGTGCAGGTTGGCCGGGTGGCGGATTCTTGTGGTGGCGTGCGCGTAGTGATGTGGGTCTTTCAAGCCGTGTTCTTGTTGTTGTTCTCGGCCTTCTTCCCGCCTTTGTTCTTCCTGGCAACGCTCATGGTCGCAGCCTGGTTGCCAATCTCTTTGCTCGCAGGCAGCAGTCGTAAGTCGAGCCAACTGTTGCTTGTGCTCGCCATGGCGATCAGACATGGACGACCGATCGGTCCCGAGTTGCGAGCGTTCATGGAGTGCTGTCGAGGTTCGCTGCGGTCGCGACTACGGATGCTTGGCGATCACTTGGAGGACGGCTGCTCGCTGGGCGAGGCGTTGCAACTCGTGCCGAGCCTGATGCCGCGATGGATGGTGGCCGAGATTCGTTCGGCCGAGGAATCAGGGACATTGGCCGAAACGTTACCACGCTTGGTCAAGCAGCACACCGAACTGCTAGTACATGACCACACGCGGGCGAGCTATGCCGGTTGGCTGAGTTATGGACTGGCTTACGGTGGCGTTGCGACGTTGATCGTTAGCTTCTTGATGATTTGGATCGTGCCCAAGTTCAAAGCCATCTTCCGAGACTTTAGGACCGAGCTACCAGGCACGTCGATGGCCGTGATCCAGGTGGCGGATGTGATGACCGAGTATTGGTTCCTGGTCGCTCCGTTATTTCCGCTGGGTATGTGGACGATCATCGAATTGATGCGGGCCGAACTGACGGGTGGGAAGTCGCTGCACTGGCCGTGGCTGCATCGTTTCTATTTGGCGTTAGATGCTCCCGACGTCTTGAGACATCTGTCGGCCACCGTGAAGCATGGGCGGTTGCTGCCTGACGCCCTCACGGCACTGTCACGGTTTCACTTCCGAGCTTCTGTCGCGCGGGCGTTGGCGAAAGTCGCCGTGGCCACCACGCACGGAGCGGATGTCTTTGAGGAACTCCGAGCCCAGCGATTTTTGTCGACTCACGATCTGACCTTCCTCACGACCGCGCGGCAGGCCGGCAACTTGGAGTGGGCATTGAACGAACTGGCGGACCTTCGCGAGCGGCGAGTGGCTTATCGCCAACGCGTGTTGTGTGAGTTTCTGCGTCCGGTGCCGGTCGTCATCGGAGGCTTAATCGCCTTGTTCATTGCTCTCGCGTTCTTCATGCCGATTGTGAAGCTCGTGAATGACTTGTCTTAAACGTCGTGATCTCAACAACGAATGACCTTACTCATGTCACGAACTCGGACTTTGCACATCTCTAAATCACTGCGACGACGCGGCGCGCTGTTGCTCGAAGTCATGATCAGCGTCGTACTGCTCGGCCTGCTGCTGAGCGTGACTGTCCCGGTTCTTAAATCGGTGAGTCAAGCGCGACGCCTCGCTGATCAACGCCGCGTCGCGGTGTTGGAACTGAGCAACCTCATGGAACAAGTCGCCAGTTGGCCGCGCGAGCGAGTCACGATCGAAAACATCAGCAAACTGGCACTGTCGGACTCAACTGTGGCGGCGTTGTCTGACGCGAAGCTGACCACCAAAGCCACTCCGCAGTCCGAGCCAACGGGATTGATGAAGATCGAATTCACTCTTGATTGGACTCAGCCGATTGCTGCTACTCAGCCCGTGCGGCTGACAAGTTGGCTGGCGGGAAAGTGACAGAGGTGTGTTTGGTGTTTCGTATTTTGTGTGATTGAGGGCTCGTTGAACTGCGGCTTTTGGGGGAATGTTTTGGGCTCCGAAGGTCGTGACGACAAACGCTCCTCGGATGGTTGCGATTAAACGCTTGAAGGTACGTCATCTCGAACTGGTCAGAACTCCGATCGCTCCGCGTGGCATCTCGCAGCGACCGACAACAATCGAAAGAACTTCAAACCATCATGCAACGTTCTCGTCTTCCACACGCTCCGCCAGGTGTCCGCAACGGTGTCACTCTGATCGAGTTGCTCGTTGTCATCACCCTCTTTAGCGCGATCTTCTTACTCTTTGGCAGCGTGCTATTTCGTGTCTATCGACAGCAAGCCTGGCTGACGATCGCGACTCATCAAAATCGTACCTGGCTGCAGTTAGCACGCACGCTGCGGTCTGATTTGCATGCGGCGAGCACGGTGAGCTTGGGAGGCCGTGAGAATTCGGAACTCACACTCGTAGCTGGAGGTGATTCCATTCGCTGGGTCATTCATGGGACTGAACTGCAGCGTTTCATCAGTGCTGGTGATGCCCAACAACCGACCGGTCGCGAGCGGTTTGTGTTGTCGAATACGCACTTGAAGTTCGAGCTGACTCAGAGTGACCAGCAACAGTTGGCGCGATTGACCGCCACGGCGACGCCTTTGGTTGATTCGTTGCTGCCGTCATCGAGCGGAGTGATTGAAAGTGCGATCGGGATCGATCGTCGTTGGGAGGGGGGGCTGCCATGAAACGCTTATTACAAACGCGCGTTACCTCTCGGCGCGATCGAGCGGGGGCCACGCTGGTGATGATGGTCGTGGCGTTGTTGGTGCTGGGTCTGGCAGTCGCCGCCTTGGTGCAAACTGCGACGACGCAGCGCAACGCGTTGAAGTCGGAGTTTTTACGAGTCCAAGCCGAGTGGCTGGCGACTTCGGCCGCGCACCGCGCAGTGCTCAAGCTGCAGGCGAAGCCTGACTATGTCGGTGAAGTCTGGGATGTGACGCCCAGCGATCTTGGACTCACGGATGGAGCCCAGGTCGACATCAAAGTCAGTCGTGATTCGGCAAGTGACAAGTTGCGACTGATCGCCATTCGCGTTGAGCAACATCCTGGCGAGCACGCAGTCGTGCGGTTGACTCGTACTGTCCAGGTTGGCTCGCGCGAAACGACGAAGTAACCAGTCGCCGTGTTTTCCTTTCGGCCCTTCAATTCCGTCTGTCCTACTCGGAGAAATCTTATGACCGTCCACACCTCTCAAACATCACGAGCGCGATGCGGATTTACGCTGATCGAATTGTTAGTCGTGATTGCGATCATTGCGGTGCTTATCGCTCTTTTATTGCCGGCGGTGCAGCAAGCTCGCGAAGCCGCGCGACGCACCGACTGCAAGAACAAGCTCGCGCAGATCAATCTGGCCATCCATAACTACGAAATGGCTTTCGAAACCTTGCCGCCAGGATGCGTCAACCCCACCGGACCCATCGACGCGAAGCCCGAGGGTTATCACATGTCTTGGACCGTGCAGATTCTGCCTTACCTCGAACAACAAACGCTGTTCGAGCACTTCAACTTCAAGCAGAGCGTCTATGACCAACACGAAGATGTGAAGAAAGTCTCGATTTCGATGTATCGCTGTCCCTCCGAACCCAACAGTGATCTGCAAGGCGGGCATCCATCGAACTACGCGGGCAATCAAGGCGGCGAAGAAACGCCCATCGACGTGAAGAATGGCGGCCTGCTGTTTCTCAATAGCCGCGTGCTGATGCGCGACATTCGTGATGGCAGTAGCAACACGATTTTGGTTGGCGAAAAGCGAGTCGTGAACAACGAGCCGTTTTGGGCCTCGGGGACGCGATCAACTCTGCGCAACACCGGTGCTCATCCCAATGCCGACTATCGCCAACGCAATGGGAATTGGTCTGAGATAGCGCGCGGGCAAGCGCCGGAAGCGTTTGGGAATTCGACCCATGTGGGTAGCTTCGGCAGTTATCACGTCGGCGGAGCTCAGGTTGGTTTTGCTGACGGCGCGGTGCGGTTCATCTCCGAGAACATCGACGCCGAGTTGTATTCGCGCCTGGGGCATCGAGCGGACGGCAAGCTCTTGCTCGGCGATTATTGATTCAGGCAACCGCATGGGAAGTGGTAAGAAGTCCTGCGCGTTCGTCCTGAAAACCGCGTGGAGAGACCTTCGAAGTGTCAAACACTTGGGAGGTCTCGTTGCTGTGGCGGTGCTGTGAATGTTTGGAATGCGGATCTCCAGCATGCAGAACGCGCAGTCGTGATGTCTCAAGAGATAAGCGAGAGACCGCGAGCTTTTGTTCGGCGTGCCGATGTGACGACTGACTCCATGGAACAGCGGTCGTGCGATGTTGTGGGCGTGCTCAAGACCGGGGCTGAATTGAAACTCGGTGGCTTCTATAAGCTCAGCGATGTGGTCGTGATTGATGGCCAGCCAAGGGCTAAGAAGGGCTTCGACATGCCATGAAGTGGGAGTTGCTCCGTGAATCGACGCCGCCAAATTCGATCAGTCGTCAAGATCTACAAGCTCGGTGAGCAACCCAAAGAGCGTGAGTACTGGCTGTCGCAGCCTCCTGAGGCGCGTTGGGCGGCAGTAGAGGAGATTCGTCGTGAGTATCACGGATGGGAAGCTGGTGCTGAGCCCCGACTTCAAAGAGTTCTTACAGTCGTTAAACGCTAATGGC
>Ga0172376_10000348_pt1 | contig 60564 bp, 63 predicted proteins | sample Lak35m_FD_121114 | JGI IMG/M metagenome (GOLD analysis project Ga0172376, IMG submission 121114) | Freshwater microbial communities from Kabuno Bay, South-Kivu, Congo - kab_092012_35m | ecosystem: Environmental > Aquatic > Freshwater > Lake | place: Democratic Republic of the Congo: South-Kivu...
ACGGAGTTGAGGATGAGTTCGATGCTCATGAGCACCATGACGGCGTTCTTGCGGGCCAGCACGCCGTAGACGCCGATGCAGAACAGGACGGCGCCGAGGAGGAGGAATTGAGCGGTCAACATGATGGTCTCAGTCCTTCCGCGCCAACACGATGGCGCCGATGACGGCGACGAGGAGAACGAAGGACAGCGCCCAGAAGGGCAGCAGGTACGGCCCGAAGATGTCGTCACTGATCAGCTGAACCGGCACTTGGGTCATCTCACCCGGGTTCTCGATGAGCTTCTCGTCCGAGAAACCGTCGACGATCACCCATGACATAACGCCCAGCATCAACAGCGATACCGGGATGGCGATCTTCCAGTTCTTGTTGTTGAGATCGTTCTCGGCGCCGATGCGCGCGCGGGTGAGCATGGTTCCGAAGAGGAACAACACCATCACCGCACCGACGTACACCAACACCTGGGTGATGGCCACGAACTCGGCCGACAACAGCAGGTACTGGGCGGCGGCTCCGGACAGCACCACGACCAGCCAGAGCGCGGCGTGAACCACGTTGTTCACCGTGACCACCCGCAGAGCACCGACGACCATCAAGAGGGCGATGATGCCGAAGCCGATGTTCTGGGCCACGAGCAGATCGGCGGCCAACATCACTTCTTGCCCTTCTTCTCGGCGCCGGCCTCGAGGGCGGGTGCCTCGGGCACGGTCTCCATCCACTCGCCCAGCTTCACCTTGTCGTGCAACAGGTCGGCGATGCGCGGCTCGCTGTACTCGTATTCGGGACTCCAGAACAGGGCGTCGAACGGACAGACCTCGACGCAGATGCCGCAGTACATGCACAACGCGTAATCGATGTCGAAGCGGTCGAGTTTGTTGACCTGCCGAGGCTTGCCACCGGCGCGTCGGGGCGGCGCCAGTTCCTTGTGACCCTCGATGTAGATGCACCAGTCCGGGCAGGACCGCGCGCACAGCATGCAGGACGTGCAGTTGTCCTCGCGAAGGGCGATGACGCCACGCGCGCGAACCGGCGGCGCTTCCTTCTCGTGCGGATACTGAACGGTGTTCGCACCGTCGATCGTGGTGCGCTTGAGGGTGTTCAGCGTGACGCCGAGACCCTTCAGAAGTCCGGGGACCTTGGGCATCAGAACGCCACCTTCAAGATCGCGGTGATCATGATGTTCACCAGGGAGACGGGGACGAGAACCTTCCAGGCGAACCGCTGCAACTGATCCTCACGGAACCGCGGATAACTGAAGCGCACCCACATGATGACGAACGAGAGCAACATCATCTTGGTGACCATGATCAGCGGACCGACCACGTTCATCCAGTTGTCGACACTGTCCATGGTGTCCCAGCCGAACCAGGCGAACGGAATGCCCCAACCACCGAGGAAGAGCACGGACGCGATGAGCGAGAAGACACCGGCGGTGGCGAACTCGGCGATGAAGAAAGTGAGGAAGCGGAAACCCGAGTACTCGGTCATGTAGCCCGACACCAATTCGGATTCGGCGATCGGCATGTCGAAGGGCGTCTGGGTCAGTTCGGCCTGTACGGCGATCATGAAGATGATGAATCCGACGAACTGGGTGAGGATGTACGGGTTGCCAAGTCCGTCCCAGCCGAACATCGAGCCGGCGTTCTGAGCGAACACGATGTCTTGAAGGTTCATCGTGCCGGCCTGGATGATGACGCCGATGACCGCCAACACCATCGGCAACTCGTACGCGATCAGCTGACCGGCGGCGCGCAGACCGCCGAGCAACGAATACTTGTTGGCGCTGGCCCAACCGGCGATGAGGATTCCGAGCACGCTGACCGACGACACCGCCAACATGTAGAACACGCCGGCTTCGAAGTTCGTGAACCACGCGTCGGGTCCGAAGGGAACGACGGCCACCAGCAGGAACGTGGACACCAGCACCACCAGCGGGGCGATCTTGAAGATGAAACGGTCGGCGCGCTCGGGGGTGATGTCCTCCTTCTGCAACCACTTTCCCACCTCGGCGAACAACTGCATCGAGCCGTAGGGACCGGCTTCCATAGGTCCGAGGCGACTCTGCATGAACGACATCATCTTGAAAAGGAAGACGTACACGATCGTTCCGGCCGGCAAGAGCACGGCCACCACGCCACCGAGCACGCGCAGGAGCGCTTGGGCCCAGTACGGCAGATCGGCGGCGAGCAGACTGGCGCTCATCAGCGATCGATATCCCCGAGGATGAAGTACAACGACGCCAGGATCGTGATGATGTCGGGCACGTACACGCCCTTGAGCACCCACGGCACGATCGAAATGTTGTTGAAACTGGCCGAACGGATCTTGGTGCGGAACGGACCGAGGTCGCCCTTGCTCACCACGTAGTAGCCCATCTCGCCGAGCGGATTCTCGGTCGACACCCAAGCCTCACCCTCGGGCACCTTGATGATGCGCGGCACCTTGGCCATGACGGGACCCGACGGGATGTTGTCGAGCAACTGGTCGACGATGAGCGTGGACTCGCGCACCTCCTGCAGGCGCACCCAACAACGCGCGAAGCTGTCGCCGTCGGGGTGGGTCCAGACCTTCCAGTCCACCTTGTTCCACGCCATGGGCAACGTCTGATCACGACGCAGGTCCCAGTCGACGCCGCTGGCGCGCAGGTTGGCGCCCGACAGTCCGTACTGCAAGGCGACGTCCTTCGGAATGACGCCGATGCCACGCGTACGGCTCTGGAAGATCTCGTTGCCGAAAAGCAGGTTCTCCATCTCGTCGCAGAAGTTGCGCAGCTTCTTCATGACGACGCGGGTCTCGTCGATGAAGCCGGCCGGCAGATCTTCCTTCAGACCGCCGATGCGGTCGAAGTTGGGATGGAAGCGACCACCAGTGGCACCCTCGATGAGGTTCAACACGTACTCGCGGTCGCGGAACGCCATGAACACCGGCGTGATGGCGCCCATCTGCACACCGAGGTCGCCGAGGAACAACGACACGTTCGCGATGCGCGACAGTTCGAACAAGATGGTGCGGATCCACTGGGCACGCGGCGGTGCCTCGATCTCCATCAGCTTCTCGGCGGCGAGAATGAACGGCACCTCGTTGGCGAAGCTCCCGAGCCAGTCGATGCGGTTGACGAGCGCGGTGACCTGCGGATACGTGCGCACCTCGGTGAGCTTCTCGTAGCCACGGTGCATGTAGCCGCACGACGGCTCGGCCCACACCACCTGTTCGCCGTCGAGACGGGCGATGATGCGCAACGTCCCGTGGGTGGCGGGGTGCTGCGGTCCGATGTTGAGGGTCATGCCCTCGGTCTCGAGTTCGACGTTCAGCCGCGCGTCGGCCGCCTGCGCGGCGATGTACGACATCTGGCGTCGATCGATCAACGACTCGGTGGAGGTCATTCGGCGTCGCCTTCCTCATCGTCGGACCCGCCGGGGAGAGGCTCGACATCGACGATGCCGGGCCACGGCTTCACCATGCGGGCCAGGAGCGGAAAATCCTTGCGGAGTGGGTGGCCCTCGAAATCGGAGGGCAGGTACATGTTGCGCAGATCGGGATGACCGGCGAATCCGATGCCGAACATCTCGTGGGTCTCGCGCTCGTGCCAGTTGGCGCCGGCGAAGACCGGGATCCACGACTCGACGACGGGTTCGGGGTCGGGCACGTCGCACTTCAGGTTGACACCCACGTGCGTGACGGGATGAACGACGCGCGCGAGAACCTGAAGACGCGTCTCGCCTCCCGCGTAACCCTGCACGATGGTGTCGTCGCGCTCGGGGGCCGGGGCGGTGGGATCGTCCTCGCCCTTACCGAACGGCGAGGGCATCCAGTCGATGGCCGAGAGGAAACAGAAGTACTCGAATCCCATGGCTCGCAGAGCCTGACCCGTGGCCCGCCACGCGTCGGTGCGCACGCGCACCCACACGTCGTCGCCCGGCTTCACGTGGCTGTCGAGCAATGCCTCACCGATCGCCGACCTCAGGTCGTCGACGATGCCCTGGCGCAAGGTGTCGCCGGGGATCTCGGCCACGGCGTCAGTCGACACGAGCAACTCCGGCCTTGGTCACCGCGCGACCGTCGGCGCGCTCACCGACGACGATGGGCTTGCTGCCCTCGCCGCGCCAACGGGCACCCATGTCCTCGTTACGGATGCGCTGCTGCAACAACACCACGCCCTCGAGCAGGGCCTCGGGTCGAGGAGGACAACCGGGCACGTAGACGTCGACCGGGATGATCTGGTCGACACCCTTGGTGACCGAGTAGCTGTCCCAGTACGGGCCGCCGCAGTTGGCGCACGAACCCATGGAGATGACGTACTTGGGTTCGGGCATCTGCTCGTACAGGCGCTTCACCGCCGGGGCCATCTTGTCGGTGACGGTTCCGGAGATCACGACCAGGTCTGCCTGACGGGGACTGGCCGGCAGCGGGATGACGCCGAGGCGCATCACGTCGTATCGGGGGGAGCCGAACGCGGCGCCCATCTCGATGGCGCAACAAGCGAGGCCCCACTGGTACACCCAGAGGCTGTACGAGCGACCCAGATTCAAGAGTGAATTCAGCGGCTTCGGGAGCCGCCCGCGGTCAACGAGACCCATGTGACTCCTTGTCCATTACACCCAGCGCAGGACGCCCTTGCGCCAGGCGTAGACGAGACCCAATAGAAGAACTCCCACGAACACACCCATCTCGACCAGGCCGAAACCGGCGTAGCGCTCGAGCTGTGTGGCCCAGGGGAAGATGAACACCGCTTCCACGTCGAAGATGACGAAGAGCAACGCGAACACGTAGTAGCGAATCTGGCTTTGGGACCAGCCCTCGCCCACCGGATCCACGCCGCTCTCGTAGGTCAGCAACTTCTCGCGGTTCGGATTGTTGGGTCGCACGAGCACCGCGATGCCCAAGAGCAACGAGGCCAACAGCAGGGCGATCAGCCCGAACCAGAACACGATGAGGTACGACCTCAGGAACTCCGACATCGGCTGAGACGCTACTACGGGGCCCCTGACCGAACCCAACTTCTCCCCTGCTCGCGGGGCCGTCACGAGACATGTCACATCGGTGTCACCGCACCGGATCGCGACCCGGGGATCAGGAGTTCGCGACGTGATTCATGAACCAGTCGACGATGCGCTCGCACGCCGGTCGACTGACCTTCACATTCTCACGAGTGCGTTCCATCACCTCGTCGGGTGACATCCCGAGACGGACCAGATCGTCGGACCCCGCGGTCCAGGCGGCCAACATCGACTCGTTGGCCTCGGGATGGAACTGGGTGGCGAACGTGCGACCCCAGCGGATGGCTTGGGGCCCCGAGGCGCTGGTGGCCATCACCTCCCAACCGGGCGGTGGGGTGAACACGTCGAAGTGCCACTGCAACCACGGGCCGGAAGTGATCACCGCGGGGACGTCGGAGTCCACCCGATGCCACCCGACCTCGGGCCGGGTGGCCCGTTGCACCGAACCTCCCAGGGTGTGGGCGATCATCTGGGAGCCGAAACAGATGCCGAAAATGGGAACACCAGTTTGGTTCGCTTCTCTGATCAGGGCCGATTCGGCCTGAACCTCGCCGCTGACCCGGTCCCAATACACGCTCCATTCGGACCCGAGCAACAGAACCAGGTCGTGCCCGGCCAGATCGGGCCACTCCCCCGGGTTCTCGCGCAGGCACTCATCGAACGCGAAACCGTGGTGTCGCAACCGTTCCCCCACGAATCCGGGGTCAGCGTCGATCGAGTTGGCGACCAAAAGTGCACGCACGGTCGACACGCTATGGCTACCGTGGGTCGGGCATGGGTATCGAGGAGATCGAGGCCGTCGACATCACCGCAGCGGCCATCGCCTCCGCGCGGGAGGCCGGCCGATCGGTGGTCAAACACACTCCCGTGACCGCGTCGGCCGCCCTGAGCGACCGCACCGGCGGATCCATCGTGCTCAAAGCCGAGAACATGCAACGCACGGGCAGTTTCAAGATCCGCGGGGCCATGAACAAATTGGCCAGCCTGGGCGAACTGGCTCGCAACGGAGTCACCGCCGGCAGCGCCGGTAACCACGCCCAGGCCCTGGCCTTCGCGGCCCGCACTCACGGCATTCCCTGCGAGATCTTCGTGCCCCGTAACGCACCCATCGCCAAGATCGCGGCCTGTCGCACGTACGGCGCCACCGTCGTGGAAGGTGGCGATTCGCTCGACGATGCCGTCGTCACGGCCCAGACCCGAGCCGCCGAAAAGGGAATGCAGTTCTGCCACCCCTACGACGACCCCGTGGTGGTGGCCGGACAGGCCACCTTGGGTCTGGAGTTGATCGCCGACATCGCCGACCTGCGTCGCGTCATCATCCCCCTCGGCGGCGGAGGCTTGGCCAGTGGCGTGGCCATCGCGGTGAAACAACACGACCCATCCATCCACGTGATCGGGGTGCAAGTCGAGGCCTGTGCTCCGTACGCAAACGAAGAGCCTCCCAACGGACCCGTACTCACCTTGGCCGACGGCATCGCCGTGAAACGTCCCGGCAAAGTGACGCGACCTCTCGTCGAGAAATGGCTCGATGACATCGTGGTCGTCGACGAGGAGGCCGTGGCCGACGCGATGGTCATGATGATGGAGCGTTCGAAGTTGTACGTGGAAGGTGCCGGTGCCGTCGGTGTCTCGGCACTGTTGTCCGAACGGGCCGCCCCGTCACGCACCGGAACGACGTGCGTGGTGCTCTCGGGCGGAAACGTCGACCTGGGCGTGGTGCCCGGGCTCATCCGACGTTTCGAGACCCAGGCCGGACGGCGCCTCATTCTGTTCGTCAAGGTGAGCGATCGTCCCGGTGGACTCGCCAAGTTGTTGGCGATCTTCGCCGAACAAGGTGCCAGCGTCATCGACATCGAGCACGTGCGCGAGGGAGTCGACTTGCACGTGCGCGAAACCGGAGTCACCGCGGTGCTCGAGGTGCGCGGCCCGGACCAAGCCGAAACGGTGATCGAAGCCGTCCGTGCCGCCGGCTACGACGTCGGCGCCTGATCAGGATTTCCAGAAGACGGTCTTGAGCTCGCTGTAGTGGTCCATCGCGGTCATCGACAGTTCGCGTCCGATCCCGCTCTGCTTGAATCCACCGAACGGCGTGGAAAAGCGCACCGACGAATTCGAGTTCACGCTCAACGTACCGCCCTCCAACGCGCGAGCGACTCGCATCGCCCGCGACGCGTCCGCGGTCCACACCGATCCCGACAGTCCGTGATGCGAGTCGTTGGCCAATCGAATGGCGTCGGCCTCGTCGTCGAAGGGGATGACCGCGGCCACCGGTCCGAAGATCTCGGTGGTGCACACGACGCTCGTCGGATCCGCCGGCGCGACGATGGTGCACGGGTACCAACATCCGGCGCCGCGCGGCGCGTCACCGCGCCACGTTGGTTCGACTCCGGCCATGATTCCCTCCACGCGATCCCGATGACCCCGCGAGAAGAGCGGACCCATCTGCGTGGATTCCGACATCGGGTCGCCGACGACCAGACGCGACGAGGCATCGATCATCGCCGAAACGAATCGATCGAACACCGGGCGTTGCACGAACACGCGCGAACGCGCGCAGCAATCCTGACCGGTGTTGTCGAACACGGCGCCGGGGGCCGCCGCCGCGACCGCGTCGATGTCGGTGTCGGCGAACACGATGTTGGCGCTCTTGCCGCCCAACTCGAGCGTCACGCGCTTCAACGAATCGGAGCAACCAGCCATGATTCGCTTGCCCACCGCCGTGCTTCCGGTGAAGCCGATCTTGCGGACCGACGGGTTCTCCACCAACGCCCACCCAGCCTCGGGGCCGGTGCCGACGGCGACGTTCAGCACTCCCTCGGGTAGGCCCGACTCCAACGCCAACTCCCCCAAACGCATGGCGCTCAGCGGAGTCATCTCCGAGGGTTTCAACACCACGGTGTTTCCGCAGGCCAACGCGGGTCCCAACTTCCAGGCCGCGATCAGGATCGGAAAGTTCCACGGGATGATCGCTCCCACCACGCCCATCGGTTCGTGGAACGTCATCGACACCCCATCGGCCACCGGATACGTGTGGCCCAGATGTTTGTCGACGGCCCCGGCGTAATAGTGCACGACCTCGGCCGCCGTGTTGGCGCACCAACGACTCGAGGAGATCGGCATGCCCATGTTGATGGTGTCGAGTCGGGCCAACTCTTCGGCATGATCGGCGATGGTCTGGGCGAACCGCCGCAGCAATCGAGCCCGGTCGGTGGGGGCCACCGCGCGCCATCCGACGAACGCCGTCGCGGCGCGTTCCACCATGCGGTCGACGTCGCGCGTCGATGCCAACTCGATGGTCGTGATCTCGGAGTCGTCGGCCGGATTGCGCAGGGTCAGCGTGGGAGCCATGTGCCCGACGCTACTTGCACTGGCAGAATGGCGACGTGGGCGCTCCTCTGATTCTCATCGTCGGTCGCGCGACGAGCGACGGCAAAGGGTTGCGAACGCCCGGCTACGCCAGCGGTCGTCTCTACTGCGACTCCATCGCCCGGGCCGGCGCGGTGCCCGTCATCCTGCCGCCGATCCCGGAACTGATCCCGCGCGTCGACGACATCCTCGACGGAATCGACGGTGTCGTGTTGCACGGCGGCGTCGACATCGATCCGTCTCGCTACGGACAGGTGGTCGCGAGCGAGCACGTGTACGGGGTCGACCCCACCCTCGACGCCGTCGAGTTCGCGATAGCCGATGCGGCCATTCATCGCGATCTCCCTTTGTTCGCCATCTGTCGCGGGTTCCAGTTGCTCAACGTGTTGCAGGGCGGCAGCTTGATACAGCATCTCGAGAACGGCGCTCACCGCGACGTCTTTCACCCCGTCGACGTGGTCGCCGAGTCACGTGTGGCCCGCGCCTTGAGCACCACGCGATCGTCGGCCTGCCATTCGTTCCATCACCAAGCAATCGACACCCTCGGCGCGGACCTCGTGATCACGGGCCGATCCGACGACGGAATCATCGAAGCCATCGAGCATTCGACACGCGAGTGGGTGGTCGGTGTTCAGTGGCACCCCGAGGATTCCTCCGACGTCGACGTCGAGCAACAAGGTTTGTTCGACGAATTCGTTCGGGTCTGCGCCAAGGTCAGGCGTGGGCCGGACACTGGGGCTTGAAGAAGCACCAGTCGCAGAGCTTGGTCACGTTGCAGGCGAACTCACCTGACTCACACGCCGCATCCACCATCTCCTTGGTTTCCACGATCACACCACGCGCGATGTTGAGCTTCACGGGGGTCAGCGTCATCTCGTGCTTCTGACCGTGCTTCAAATAGAGCAACTGCAGCTTCGAGGTGGTCTCCTGATCGGCTTCCTGCATCATCAGGGCGTAGGCGGTCAATTGGAAGAACTTGTCGTCCTCGCTCTTGAACCGTGGATTCGGGATGTTCCCGGTCTTGTAGTCACTGATGATGACCTGACCCTCGTCGTCGAAGGTGAAGCGATCGATGAATCCCTTCATGCGCACACCATCGATGTCGGTGTCGACCTCGTGCTCCATGCCAACCAATTCGGTGCTTTGCGGATCCTCGACCTTCCACAGGTTCTTCATGCAGTCGAACGCTTGTCGCTTGAAGTCGACGATGGTGCCCTCGGGCTTGATCAAGGAGTCGACCTGGGTCTCCCAGTCGCCGGCTTTCCAACACTCGGTGGCCAGCGCCTTGACCGAGTCGAGTGTTCGTTCGTGCGCGTCGAGTTGGTAGAAGTGTTCCAGCACCTCGTGAACGAAAGTTCCGACGTGAATGGCCCAGGTGGGTGGCTCGGACAAGCGGTCGATGCGCGAGAACTTGAACTTCATGGGGCAATCACGGAAGGTGCCGATGGATGACGGCGACAGGTACGCGGGAGCCGTGAACATGGTTTCAGTCTGTCAGCGGGTTCGCGCGCAACCGTGGATACGGCCACACCGAAATCAGCCGGCGAAGGAAGCTGCGGTTCGAGCGGTGTCGATCAGCCAACCCGGGAACACACCGACCAACAGGGTGAAGATGGTGGCCAGAGTGATCACCACGTTGGCCGTCACCGGCACACCGACGTTCTCGCGGGCGTCGTCGCCGGCCTCGGCATCACTGAGCCACATGGAGATCATGATCCGCAGATACAGAACGGCGGCGATCACCGAGGCCACCATGGCGACGATGGCGATGGCGTAACTCTCGTTGGCCGCCGCCGACGAGATGACGCCGAACTTGGCGATGAATCCCGACGTGGCGGGCATGCCCGCTTGGGCCAACAAGAACACGGTCATCGCCAGCGCCAGAGCCGGACGTTGACGCCCGAGCCCCCGGAACGAGCCGAGGTCCGAGCCGGCGTCACCGGTGCGCGACACCAACGACACGACGGTGAACGTTCCGATGACCAGCACCGAGTAGATGACGAGATACAACAACACCGCCGGCAGGCCGTCCTCGTCGCCGGCGTGACCGGCGGCTTCGATGCCCATCATGATAAATCCCGCGTGGCTGATGGACGAGTACGCGAGCATGCGCTTCACGTCGGTCTGCACCACCGCCAGCACCGAGCCGACCACGACGGACAAGACCGCCAACACCCACACAACGGGGCGCCAATCCTCGATACGAGTGGGCAGAGCCACCAACAAGATGCGGGCCATCGCGGCGAACGCCGCCAACTTGCCGACCGAGGCCATGAACGACGTCACCGGCGTCGGGGCACCTTGGTACACGTCGGGAGTCCAGAAATGGAACGGCACGACGGCCACCTTGAAGGCCAGACCCACCAGCAGAAGCGCCACACCCGCGAGCAACATGGCGTCGTCACCCTCGAGGAACACTTCGGCGCTCAACACGTCACCCATTCCCGAGATGTTGGTGGTGCCGGTGGTGCCGTACAGCAACGCGATTCCGTACAGGAAGAAGGCTGAGGCGAAACCGCCGAGGATGAAGTACTTGAGGCCGCTCTCTTGGCTCTCGGTGCGCCGACGGTGACTGGCCGCCAACACGTAGAGCGCGATCGACAACGTCTCGAGTCCGAGGAAGAGCACGACCATGTCGTTCGCCGCCGTCATGATCATCGCACCGATGGCCGCGCAGATGTAGAGCGCGTACACCTCTGGGCCGTCGAGTTGTTCGCGACGCAGGTAATCGGCGGTCGACAACGACACCATCGCGAGCGCCCCTGCTATGGCGATCCACGACAAGGCCGTGAAGTGATCGATCGACAACGCGTCGTTGATGACCACCCGGGATCCGTCACGACCGATGTCGTGCCACAGGAACATCTCGACGACCACGGTGGCGACCGCGAGCTCGACGGTTCCGATGGCGTACCACGCACGCGGCCACGGCCGCGTGAGGGCCGCCAACACGAGGTTCACCATCATGCCCGCGAGCAGGATGATGAGCGGTGTGACCGCGAGCCAGTCGACCGAGGGGTATTGCATGGTCTCGCCCATCAGCCCTCACCTCCCTCGTGCTCGGAGTGTTCCATGACGACCGGAGCGGGGGCCACGTATCCGGTGACATCCTCGACTCGTTCGATCAACGCCCTCACACTGGGCTCGATGCGATCGAGCATCGGCTTGGGATAGACGCCGCAGAACACGATGAGGCCGACGAAGGGAAGCAACACCAGACCCTCGCGCAGGCGCAACTCACGGAACGACGAGTTGGCCTCGTCGGGCTCGCCGTGGAAAACGCGCTGATAGGCCCACAACAAGTAGAGCGCGGCCAGGATGACTCCGGTCGCACCGATGACCACCCACCAACGCGCCGTTTCGAATCCGCCGATGAGCACCAGGAACTCGCCCACGAAACCGTTGAGTCCCGGAACACCGATGCTCGACAGCATGACCACCATGAACGCGGCGGCGAAGATGGGCGCGATCTTCTGCAGACCCTTCAACTCGGCGATCTGGCGCGTGTGACGACGTTCGTAGATCATGCCCACCAGGAGGAAGAGGGCTCCGGTGGACACACCGTGGTTGATCATCTGCATCACACCACCGCTGACGGCCTCCGAGGTGAAGGCGAAGGTGCCCAGCACGATGAAGCCGAGGTGGGCCACCGACGAGTAGGCGACCAATCGCTTCAGGTCCTTCTGCATCGTCGCGGCGATCGCCCCCCAGATGATGCCGATGACGGCCAGAGTGAGGAAGATCTCCCGACTCCACAAGGCCGCCTCCGGGAAGAGATACACGCCGAAGCGCAGCAATCCGTAGGTGCCCAACTTCAGCAACACGCCGGCCAGGATCACCGAGCCGGCGGTGGGCGCCTGCGTGTGCGCGTCGGGCAACCAGGTGTGCAACGGGAACAAAGGAACCTTCACCGCGAAGGCGATGGCGAACGCGAAGAACAGCCAGCGCCCCGTGCTGGCGGCGAAGTTCGCTCCCTCGGCGATCTCGACCAGATCGAAGGTCATGCGACCGAGATCGGACTTGGCCAGCAACGCAGTGGTGACGATGCCCACCAGCATGAAGGCCGACCCGACCATGGTGTAGAGGAAGAACTTGGTGGCCGCGTAGATGCGCTGGTCGTAACCCCAGCCACCGATCAGGAAGTACATCGGCACCAACACGATCTCGAAGAAGAGGAAGAACAAGAACAGATCGAGGCTGAGGAACGATCCCATGACACCGGCCTCGAGCAACAACAGCCAGGCGAGGTAACGCTTCTCGTCGTGATGAGGATCGCAACCGACGATGACGAGGGGGAAGAGTATTCCGGTCAGCACCACCAGGAACAAGGAGATTCCGTCGATACCGAGGTGCCAGCCGATGCCCCACGACGAGATCCACTCGTGCTTGGAAACGAACTGGAATCCCTCTTCGCCGGTCTCGAACGACGCCAACACCCACAGACCCACCGCACCGGTGAACATTGCGGTGACCAAGGCGATCAACTTCGTGAATTCGGGGCGGCGCGATGACGAGAACAGAGTGAGGATGGAGCCGACGAGCGGCATCAGAATCAGCAACGTCAGAACCGGGTAGGGCAACGAGTGTGTCGCTTCACTGGCCAGCATCAGAGCACCACCCCTCGGAGGAAGAACCACACCAACAGGGCGACCACACCCAAACCGACCGCGGCGGCGTAGTTACGAACCGCGCCGGTCTGTCCCTTGCGCAGGAATCCACCGGCCCCTTGGACCAGGCGGCCGACTCCGTTCACCGCGCCGTCGACGATGGTGCGATCGGCCCACGCGACTCCATCGAACGCGCGCCGGCCGGGCCCGCCCATGAACGAGGTGATGGCCTTGTCGTACTTCCATCCGTCGGCGAGCAACGCCGGTTCGATCGCGGCGATCTTCTTCTTGGCGTACACCGCGGCCGAGAGCAGGATTCCGGAGATCGCCACCACGATGGCGATGCCCAGCAGGATGTACTTGTTCTCGTAGGCCCAGGAATGATGAATGTCGGCCTCACCGAATTCGATCACCGGCTCGAGCCACTTCTCGAGGAAGTGCAGGTCCTTGGTGAAGGGCAACTGCATGGCCCCGCCGACGACGGACAGACCGGCCAACACCACCAGCGGCAACAACATGATCCTGGGACTCTCGTGCGGCTTGAAATCGCCGTGTGCCCCGTGTTCCTCGCTGTGATCGTTCCACCGCGCCTCACCGAAGAAGACCATGATCACCTGACGGGTCATGTAGTACGCGGTGAGCAGAGCCGTGATCATGCCGACCACGTACAGGATGGGGCTCTTGGCGAACGCGAAGAGCAGGATTTCGTCCTTGCTCCAGAAACCGGCGAACGGCGGAACACCGGCGATGGCCAACCAGCCGATGATGAACGTGAACGCGGTGACGGGCATCAACTTGCGCAACGCGCCCATGCGACGCATGTCCTGTTCGTGATGCATGCCATGGATGACCGAACCGCTGCCGAGGAACAACAACGCCTTGAAGAACGCGTGAGTGACCATGTGGAAGATGGCCGCGACGTAGGCGCCCGAGCCCACGGCGAGGAACATGAAACCCAGCTGACTGACGGTTGAGTAGGCCAACACCTTCTTGATGTCGGTTTGTGCCACGGCGATGGTGGCGGCGAACAACGCGGTGGCGACGCCGACGATGGCGATCAAGGTGGGCGCCCAGTCGTACGAGATGGCCAACACCGGGTTCACGCGGGTCATCAGGAACACGCCCGCGGTCACCATGGTGGCGGCGTGGATGAGGGCCGACACCGGGGTCGGGCCCTCCATGGCGTCGGGCAACCAGATGTACAGGGGCAACTGCGCGCTCTTTCCGCAGGCTCCGATGAAGAGCATCAAGCCGATGGCGGTGGCGGTGACCGCCGACAGGGCACCCGACTCGGCCGCGTGGTTGATGCCTGAGTAACTCAAGGTGCCGGTGGCGCCGAAGGCCAGGAACATACCCATCATCACGCCCCAGTCACCGACGCGGTTGGTGACGAAGGCCTTCTTGCCGGCGGTGGCGGCGCTCTCGCGGGTGTGCCAGAAGGAGATGAGGAAGTACGAACAGGTGCCCACGCCCTCCCAGCCGAGGAAGGTGACCAGGAGGTTCTCGCCCAGAACCAACATCAACATCGAGAACACGAAGAGGTTCAGATAGATGAAGAACTTGCTGAATTTCGGATCGCCGTGCATGTAGCCGATGGCGTACAGGTGGATGAGGGTGCCGATTCCGGTGACGAACAGGGCCATCGTGATGCTGAGCGGATCGGCGAGGAAGGCCAAGTCCACGCGCAACGACCCGACCGGCACCCACGAGAACGCGGTCACGACGTGGTGACGCTCCTCGGTGGGTATCGAGATCAGATCGAAGAACGCCCCCACGGTGACGGCGAACGAACCGGCCACCATGAGCGCCGCCAGCGCACCGGACTTCGGCTCGCCCAGCAGACGACCGAAGACGACGTTGACGAGGAAACCCAGCAACGGCAGGGCCGGGATCAACCAGATCAGATCGAGCATCGCACTAACCCTTCAGCGCCGAGATGTCGTCCGCGGTCGCACCAGGGCGACGGCGCATGATGGACACGATGATTCCGAGACCGACGACCACCTCGGCGGCGGCCACGACCATCACGAAGAACACGGTGGTCTGACCACCGATGTCACCCATCTTCTTGGCGAGGGCGACGAAGCTGAGGTTCACGGCGTTCAACATCAGTTCGATGCACATGAACATCACGAGCGGATTGCGACGGACCAGCACTCCGACGGCACCGATTCCGAAGAGGACCGCGGCGAGGATCAGATACCACGTGGTGGTGGGGGTGGCGGCGGCGAGTAACGACATCACGAATCCTTCACCGAACCCTTGACACGTCGGGTGAGCAGCACCGTGCCGACGACCGCGACCACCAACAGCACCGAGGTGACCTCGAAGGCCACCACGTAATCACCGAACACGCTGCGGGCCAACTGCTTGATGTTGGTGTCACCGTCACCGACGGTGTCGGCGACGTTCAGCCCCGTTCCGCGAACCGTGATGGCATCGCGCGACGAGACCACCGCGGCCACCACGAGCCCGATCACACCGAGGCCGACGATCGCCGCGAGCGGACGTTGAACCTTGAACGGTTCGGAGGACAGGTCCTCGGAGCGATCGACGCCGAGGAGCATGATGACGAACAGGAACAGAACCACGATGGCGCCGGCGTAGACGATGACCTGAACCGCCGCCAGGAAGTGGGCGTTCTGGGCCACGAACATCACGGCCACTCCGAACAGCGTGAGGATGAGGCTGAGCGCGGCGTGCACCGGATTGCTGCGCACGATCACACCGACCGCACCGACCAGGATCATGGCGGCGGCGAGAACGAAGACCACCAGTTCCATCAGCGCTCACCCCCGTCGCGCACGGTCTGCTCCGGTTCGGGGGCTCGTTCGCCGTATCCGAGTTCTCCGCTCCAGCCGACGACACCTTCGAACGTCGCGTCACCGGAGGGCGCCGTGGCCCGCACCCAACCCGAGGTCGAGAGATCCTCGCCCTCGCGCCAGTCCTCCCACGGGAGTTGCTGCGGACGTCCGTCGTCACCGACCACCAGCTCGGCTTTGGTGTAGATGGCGTCCTTGCGATTCGTGAACGAGAACTCGAACAACTTCGTCTCGGTGATGGCCTCGGTCGGGCAGGCCTCGACGCAGAGATCGCAATGGATGCAACGGAGGTAGTTGATCTCGTAGACGAAACCGAAACGCTCGCCGGGTGAGGTGGGATTCTCGGGATCGTTGTCGGCACCACGGACGTAGATGCACTTCGCGGGACACACACCGGCACACAGTTCGCACCCGATGCACTTCTCCATGCCGTCCTCGTAGCGATTCAGGACGTGACGACCGTGCAACCGCTCGGGCTTGTCGGCTTTCTCGTCGCGCTGGGGCTTGCCCTTCTTCAGTTCGCGACCGCCCGAGTACTGACGGGTGACCTTGTTGCGTCGACCCACCTGACGCAGGGTGACCAGGAATCCACCGAGATAACCCATCAGAACATCGCCCCCTCACGTTCGCGATTGGCGCGGCTGGTCCGCACGGCCGCCGACATCAAGCCCGCACAGCCGGCGATGACCACGCCCGAGATGATCCCGACCGCACCACGGTTCCAGCCCTCGTCGCGACCCAACTGGAGAACGGCCATCAACATGAACCATCCGAGGGACGCCGGGATGAGGATCTTCCAGCCGAGGTCCATCAATTGGTCGTAACGGAAGCGCGGCAACGTCGCGCGCATCCACACGTACACGTAGAGGAACACCAGCACCTTGGCGATGAACCAGATGGTCCCCTCGATCGCGCCCGGGATGACCGGAATGTCGAAGAGTCCCTGCGGACCACCGAAGAACAGCGTCACGATGATGCCGCTCATGGTCACCGTGTTCATGAACTCGGCCAGGAAGAAGAGTCCGAAGCGGATGCTGGAGTACTCGGTGTTGAAACCACCGACCAGTTCCTGCTCGGCCTCCACGAGGTCGAACGGTGGACGGTTCATCTCGGCCGTGGCCGCCAACATGAAGATGATGAAGGGAACGACGCCCGTGGACACCACGTGCCAATCGGTGAAGCCACCTTGATTGCCCACGATCCCGCTGGTCGACAAGGTGCCCGCGAGCAACAGGACCGTGGCGATGCTCAGACCCAGGGCCGCCTCGTAGGAGACCATCTGCGCCGACGCGCGAACCGATCCCAACAGTGGGTACTTCGAACCGCTCGACCAACCGGCCAGCATGATTCCGTACACGGCGACCGACGACAGCGCCATGAAGAGCAGGATGCCGACGGGCGGATCCGCCAACTGCACGCGCGTCGTCTGACCGAACCATTCCACCAATCCGTCCTTGCCGTCGGAGAAATCTCCACCCAGCGGAATGACGGACCACACGAGGAAGGCCGGGACGAAGGCGAGGTACGGCGCCAACTTGAAGACGAATCGGTCCGCGCGATCCGGGAGGAGGTCCTCCTTGAAGAAGAGCTTGATGCCGTCGGCCAGGGTCTGCAGCAAGCCCCACGGACCGGCCTTGTTCGGTCCGATGCGGTTGCCCATGCCGGCGATGGCCTTGCGCTCGAACCACACCATGAACATGGTGACCAAGAGACCGAGAGCGAAGATCACGACGACTTTCAACAAGATGATGAGGAGCGGCGCCCAGATGAGGTCGCCGATCGCGAGGGGGTCGAGGCCGAGGAGAGCGTTCATCAGAGCGTCTCCACCTTCACGTCGTTGACCCACTTCGTGGCGTCGATCAACTCGCCGATGTTGGCACCGGATTGTGCCCACGCCGCCCACACGGTTCCGCGCTGAACGGAATCGTCGGCCACGACGTTCATGACGATCGACGTGCGGTCGCCCGAGACCTTGACCGAGGCGCCGTCAGCCGCACCGAGGCGTTCGAGATCGAGCGGGTGCATGTGCAGAGCCGAACCCGGAGCCAACGGCGCGAGCGACGGTGATTCGAAGACGTTGCGGCCGTTGTCGTACAACTTGCGACCCACCACCAAACGATGACCGAAACCGGGCTTTTCGGCGACCGGAGGTGCGACCGGGGTCGAGGTGGCCGCCGCGAGCGATGCGAGCACCACGCCATCGGGATGCGCCGACAAGGCGGCGCGCGTCGCCGGGCCGAACACCGGATTCGACGACACCAGATCGGCGTGAACCTCGGCCACCGACGCGGCACCGAGATCGTGGCCGAGGATGTCGGCCAACTCGAGGGCCACCATCCAGTCCGGTCGAGAGGTGCCGTTCACCGTCACCTTGCGCGCGAGTCGCGTGACGCGTCCCTCGAGGTTGGTGGTGGTTCCGTCCTTCTCACCGAAAGCCGCCGCCGGCAGGAGCACCGTGGCCTTGGTCGACGACGCGGTCGCGAAGGTGTCGACCGCGATGATGTTCGGAACCGCCGCGAGCGCGCGACGCGCCAGGTCGGTGTCGGGGAAATCGGCGACGGGGTCGGATCCGACCAACACGAGACAGTCGATCTCGCCGTTCGCCGCATCGGTGAGGATGTCGACGGCGTCGCGTCGACCGAGACCCGCGCTCAACGCACCACGCACGTTTCCGCGACGCAACACCGGAAGAACCGTGGCGCTCGGGTGCGCCGCCATGACGGCTTCGAGAGCGGCCATCGTGTACCGCTCGCTCTCGGCGAGATTGGAACGACCCACCACCACCACGACCGAACCCTTGGCCATCTGCGCCGACACCGCGGACTCGCTCAGCGTCGAGGCCACGACCGTGGCCTGATTCCCCGGCATGTAGGGCACGGACTTCCACGCGTAACGGGTGAGGCCACTGCCCTTGGGAGCGAACTCGAGGATCCGCGAACGCTTCTTCTCGGAGGCGTCGCGCAATCGCAGATACAGGATCGGCAACTCTTCCTTCAGATCGGGGCTCAACAGAATGATGGTGGACGCGCGCGACGCGTCGTCGATGGTCGCTTGCGGGTACGCGAGAACGGCGGCCGGGAGCCCGTCACCCAATTGCGCATCGACCGAATCGATCGCCAGGGCGTCGGCCAACTTCGCCCACGCGTGGGCGTCCTCGTTGGTTCCGCGCGCACCGCCGAGAACCGCCACGCGCGTCGCGCCACCCGACCGCAGAGCCGACGTGATGATCGACGCCGCGGTGGACAAGGCCGAGCTCCAGGAGGTCTCGACGAGGGATGCGCCGTCACGAACGAGGGGGTTCGACAGTCGAGCGTCGGACTTCACCGACTCGAAGTTGAAACGGCCCTTGTCGCACAACCAACCGTGATTGACCGGATCGCTGTCGACGCCCTGATAGCGCAGCAATTCGTCGCGACTGCTCTCGAGGGTGATGCGACAACCGACGGAACACGTGGTGCAGGTGCTCTCGGTCTTTTCCAGGTCCCAGGGGCGGGCCTTGAAACGGTACGGCTGCGCGGTGAGCGCACCCACCGGGCAGATCTGAACGGTGTTGCCCGAGAAGTACGAACTGAACGGCTCGTCGGGGAACGTCTGCACCTGGGTGTTGTTGCCACGCGACGTGAAATGAATGAGCGCGTCTCCCGCCACCTCGTCGGCGAAGCGGGTGCAACGGTCGCACAGGATGCAGCGCTCGCGATCGAGCAGCACGAGATCGCTGATGGCGATGGGCTTCTCGTAGTGGCGCTTCTCCTCGATGAAGCGACTCTCACCCGGACCATGACTGAACGCCTGGTCCTGCAACGGGCACTCACCGCCCTTATCGCAGACCGGGCAATCGAGCGGATGGTTCGCGAGCAACAACTCGATGATGCCCTCTTGGGCCCGCTTCACCTGATCGGTCTCGGTACGCACCACTTGGCCCTCGGCGACCGGGGTCATGCAACTGACCACCATCATCGGACCGCGGGGACCCTCCACCTCGACCAAGCACTGACGGCACATGCCGACCGAACTCATTCGCGGGTGGTAGCAGAAACGCGGGATGTAGTCGCCACTGCGATCGGCGGCGGCGATGATCAGTTCGCCCTTGCGCGCGGCAACGGGCCGACCGTTGATGGTGAGGTTGACCGCGTTCGGATCGACGACGACCTCGGGAGTCGGTTCGGTGGTGGTCATGACGCGGCTCCGACTGCGGTGACGGGGATCATCGTTCGCTTGGTCACCCGCGTGGCGAACTCCTCGGGGAACAGGACCAACGCCGAGTTGATCGGCGCGTACGCCGAGGGACCGACGAAGCAGATGGTGTTCATCTTGTACGGGAACGGCACGGCATCGAGACCCAGTCGCTTGCTGGAGGCGTGCGGGAAATCTCCGGGACAGATGGACGTGCCGACCTCGACCAGTTGGGCCAGGTCGGCGTCGGTGCCCTTGCCGTCGACGATGCGACTGAGAATGCGCTCGAGCCACGTACCACCCTCGCGACACGGCGTGCACTTGCCGCACGACTCGTGGGCGTAGAACCGGGTCAACGTGAGCGCGGCGGCCGGGATGTCGGTCGTCTCGTCCATGACCATCACGGCACCCGAGCCCAACATCGAGCCGGCGGCACCGGCCTGCGGTCCCTCGAAGGGAACGTCGAGTTGATCCTCGGTGAACCACGGTGCGGAGCCTCCACCGGGCACGAAGGCCTTGAGCTTGTTGCTGTTGCGAATTCCTCCGCAGTACTCCTCGTTGTAAATGAGATCGCGGAACGTCGTGACGCCGTTGATGATCTCGTAGACACCGGGGCGCTTCACGTGACCACTGACGGCCACCATGCGGGTGCCGGGCGACGTCTTGGTGCCGATGGCGGTGTAGGCCTCGGCTCCGTTGCGCATGAGCCACGGGAGGTTGGCCAGGGTCTCGACGTTGTTCACGATGGTGGGTTGTCCGTACAGACCGATGGCGGCCGGGAAGTAGGGCGGCTTCAACCGCGGCATGCCACGGTTGCCCTCGAGGCTCTCGATGAGCGCGGTCTCCTCACCCACCACGTAGGCGCCGGCACCCCAGTGCAACACGATGTCGAGGGAGAAATTCGACCCGAGGATGTTCTTGCCGACGTATCCGGCGGCGTACGCCTCGTTGAGGGCGGTGGCCACCCGCTCTTGAGCGAGCGCCATCTCTCCGCGGATGTACAAGAAGCACTGCGACAAGCCGGCGGCGTAACAGGCGATGAGGCAACCCTCGATCAACTGATGCGGATCGCGCTCCATGAGCAAGCGGTCCTTGTAGGTGCCGGGCTCGCTCTCGTCGCCGTTGACGACCAGGTAACGCGGGAACACACCTTGCGGGGTGAGTCCCCACTTGGTACCGGCGGGGAATCCGGCACCACCACGACCGAGAACGGTCGCATTCCTGACCTCGTCGTGGACCTCGTTCGCCGGACGGCCGAGTGCCGCTCGCAACCCCGCGTAACCGTCGGTGGCGAGATAACGCTCCAAGGTGTACGAGTCCGCGTGTTCGAAACGCGACGTGACGATGCGGGGACGCTCGCCCGCGACGAAACCCGGAGCGTGCGGATACGTGTTCGTGGAATTCGGCGTGTTCACAGGGCCGCCTTTCCGTTCATCCAGGTCGGTGCCTCGGTGACGTCCTCGGGCGGGACCGCACCGACACCGCGGTCGGCCGGAATCTGCTGACGCACGCGAGCCACGGTGCCGTGCGCCGGAATCTCGTCGTTCAGACGGCCGGCCTTCAGATCGTCGACGAGCGAATCGAAGTCGGCGTCGGTCACGCGGAATCGGTAGCGATAGTTCACCTGCAGGCACGGTGCCTCGGTGCACGCCGCCTGACACTCGGCGCGTTCCAGGGTGAACATTCCGTCGTCGGTGGTTCCGCCCAGCTTCACACCCAAACGATGCTCGGCGTGGTGCATGAGTTCCTCGGCGCCCATCAATGCGCACGACATGGTGCCGCAGATGTTGATGAGGTACTTGCCCACCGGTTCGAACTTGAACATCTCGTAGAAGGACGCGGTTCCGTAGACCTCGGCCGAGGTGGCACCCACGAGTTCACCGATGTGAGCCATGGCTTCGTTCGTGACGTGTCCGTCCTGCTCCTGGGCCAGGTGCAACAACGGAATCGTGGCCGACCGCGCGCGCGGATAACGACTGATGATCTCCTTGGCGAGACGCACGTTCTCCTCGGACAGACGAGCCATCAGCGATCGACCTCCCCGAGCACGGGATCGACGGACGAGATCACGGCCACAGCGTCGGCGACCAGTCCACCACGCATCATGTGGGGCAGGGCCTGGATGTTCACGAAGCTGGGGGCGCGCATGTGGATGCGGTACGGCTTGGGGCCGCCATCGCTGACGATGTAGCAGCCGATCTCTCCGCGCGGACTCTCGATACCCACGTACACCTCGCCCTCGGGCACCTTGAATCCTTCGGTGAAGATCTTGAAGTGGTGGATCAGGGCTTCCATCGACTCGTCGATGCGGGCGCGCGGCGGCGGAGTGACCTTCTTGTTCTGGATTCGATAGTCGCCGAGCGGCATGCGATCGAGGATCTGATACACGATGCGGATGGACTCGCGAATCTCGTTGAGTCGAATGGCGTAGCGATCGAACGCGTCACCGTACGTGCCGACGATCACGTCGAACTCGACCTGGTCGTACCGCAGATAGGGCTGATCACGACGCAGGTCCCAGGCGACACCGGTGGAGCGCAGGATCGGTCCGCTCGTTCCGAGGGCCAACGCCTCGTCGGCGGTGATGACACCGACTCCCTGCAGACGTTCGCGCCAGATGGGCTGGTCGGTCATGAGGATGTCGTACTCGGCCAATCGCGGCGGCAACATCTCGAGGATCGACAGCACGTCGTCGCGCCAGCCCGCGGGCAGGTCGGCGGCCAAACCACCGGGGCGGATGAAGTTGTGGTTCATGCGCAGGCCGGTGACCTTCTGGAAGAAACGCAACACTTCCTCGCGCTCGCGCCAGCCGTAGAGCATCATCGACACCGCACCGATGTCCATGCCGTTGGTGGCCAAGAAGAGCAGGTGGCTGCTCATGCGATTGAGTTCACTCAGCAACATGCGCATCCACACGGCGCGCTCGGGGATGTCGTTTTCGATGCCGAGCAGTTTCTCGACGGCCATCGAGAAGACCAATTCGTTGTTCAGAGGACTGAGGTAGTCCATGCGGGTGACGTTGGTGCCGCCCTGGAGGAAGGTGAGTTCCTCGCCGGTCTTCTCCATGCCGGTGTGGAGGTAACCGATGATCGGCTTGCAACGCAGCACGGTCTCGCCCTGCAGTTCGAGCATCAGGCGCAACACACCGTGGGTGCTGGGGTGCTGCGGACCCATGTTGATGATCATCGTCTGATCCTCGTCGGGGTCGACCGGGATCTGTCCGAGCTTGGCGGCCTCGGCCTCGCTCATGCGAAGCACGGCGCCAACCTCGCGTAACAGTTCGCGCGCGCCGATCTCGCTTCGCGAGCGCATCTCCTGCGCACCTTCGTTCGTCTGACGAACGTTCTCCACCGCGGTCACGAGTTCGCTCCCTTGAACTGGACGGGAATGCGGCCGACCGAATAGTCCTTGCGCAGTGGGTGTCCGTCCCAATCCTCGGGCATGAGGATGCGCGTGAGGTCGGGATGACCGTCGAAGGACACCCCGTACATGTCGAAGACCTCGCGTTCCATGGCCTCGGTGCCCGGCCACAACTCGAACACCGACGCGATGGTGGCATCGGACTCAGGGACCTGCACACGAACTCGGATGCGATCACGGGTGGCGATGGAAGTCAGATTCAGTACGACCTCGAAACGTTCCGCGTCGACGCCCGACGGCAACTCACGACCCGGATGCGTGAGATAGTCGACCGCGGTCAGATCGCTGCACATGGCGAAACCGTCGTCGAGCAACTTCTTCAACACCTTGACGTATTCGGCACGCGAGGGATGGACGACCCTCTGACCACGCGAGTACGAGACGGGACTGCCGTGCAGCGTCTCGGGTTGCGGCGCCTCCTGTACGTCCGTCATGCCGGGACTCCCCCGCGCGACGCCGACAGCTGCACCGGCGACGTCTGGGCACCGATCTCGGTGATGTGCAGGTTCGCTCCCGCTCCCGTCTGCGCGCGTCGACGCATGATCTCGCCGTCCTCGATCTTCTGATGAAGGGTTTCGATCGCGTGAATCAGGGTCTCGGGCGTCGGCGGGCATCCCGGTGCGTACACGTCGACCGGAACGATCTGATCGACACCCTGGATGATGGCGTAGTTGTTGAACATGCCACCGCTCGACGCGCACACGCCCATGGAGATGACCCATTTGGGTTCCATCATCTGGTCGTACACCTGACGGAGCACCGGAGCCATCTTCTGGCTCACACGACCGGCGACGATCATGATGTCGGCCTGACGTGGCGAAGCGCGGAATACTTCCATGCCGAATCGAGCGATGTCGTAGTGCGGGCCACCGGTGCCCATCATCTCGATGGCGCAGCACGCCAGTCCGAACGTGGCCCCCCAACTCGAGCGGCTGCGCGCCCACTTGACGAGGTCCTCGATCTTCCCCGTGACGATGTTGTGGTCGAGGCCACCGAGTCCATCGTCGAGCACGTTACGAACCACACTCATGTCGAACCTCTGCCGCTCAGGCTGCCCGGTCGTCGTCGATGCGGCCCTCTAGGCCGACGCGACGAATGGTCGAAGACGACGTACGCGTGTCGGAGACCCCGTCGACCAGACGACGCGCCTTGGCCACCGGGCCCCAGTCGAGCGCGCCGCGAGCCACCACGTAGACGAACGCGAGGAAGAAGACCGCGCTGAACGCCACCATCTCCCAGAAGGCGAAGGCACCGAGTTCGGCGCGGTTGACGGCGTACGGATAGATGAAGATGATCTCGATGTCGAACATGATGAACAACATCGCGACGATGTAGAAGCTCACCGGGAAACGCTCCGGTGGTTCACGGCTCGGCACGATGCCACATTCGTACGGAGCCTCCTTGGCCACCGACGGACGGCGTGGTGCCAGCAATCTGGATGCGACGAAGCTCAGTGCCCCGAACAGGATGCCCAACACCATCAGGGCGATCACCGGCAGGTACTGACCCATCGGTCAGACCTTCGCGGGGATGGCCAGGCCGCGATTCACGGCAACGATGCGATCACGGCGGTGCAGCATCCAACAACAGAGGAGGAAGATGAGCGTGGAGCCGATGGTGATGAACGCCGCCGGCTGACGCTTGGTGCCGAGGTCACGGATCATGACGACGTACTGGCGTGGTTGTGATTCATCGATCACCGGACGCGCGGGAGCACGTCCCGGTTCGGTGCGTTGCGGGATGACGGGAGCGATCTCCACGACGGCGTAGGAGGGCTTGTGGAAGAAAGCGAAGAAATCGAACTCGTCGCCGATCTTCGGGTACCGCTCACCACCGCGCACGTACACCCGGGTCGCTTCGTATTCTCCGGCCGCGTACATCTCGGCCTCGTTCTGAATGATCTCATCGGCCGAAGCACTCGCCTGCCCACGGCCACGGTCATCGGCGGGCAACAACTTCCAGCCCTCGGACTCCATGGCCGTCCCCGACGCATCGGCGATCTCGGTGAATGATGCGCCCTCGTCGACCTCGATCGGTGAATCCACCACTTCGGCGTCGAGCAAGTACTGACCCTCACGGACGATCGAGAAGGGTTCGGCCGGCTTCCACGATGGCGAGTTGCCGACCAAGCCGATTCCGTACACCATCCAGATGATGCCCATCAGCATCATCCAGCCGGCCAACCCGGCGATCGACACCAGGAATCCCAAGCGCGCACCGATGTTGGTGCCCAACAAGAGGTAGACGCTGCCACACAGCGCCACGGTTCCGATGATGACGGTGAGGAGACCCCGAATCTCGGGCTCCCAACCAATGGCAAGAAGTGCGCTCATAGTTCGTTCCGGACGTAGTTCACGATCTCTTGGATCTGCTCATCGGTGAGGAGGCTTCCGAACCCGGGCATACGTCCGCTGCCCTGACCCTGAACTCCGTACTTCACTCCGTACTTGGAGCCCGACTTGATGAAGTCGATCATCTCCTGCTCGGTGGCGAAGTGACTGTTGGTGGCACCACCGGTGAGGTTCCAACCGAAGGCACCCGCACCCGTGTTGCCCGGCTCACCCCAACTCCAGCCCGGAGTGTGGCAACGCGCGCAGCTGTAGGCGCCGGCGCCGAGTTCCAGATTGAACAATGCTTCACCGATCGAATCGAACGTTCCGTCCTCCACCGCTTTCTCGGCGGCGGCCTGGATCTTGTCCTGCTCGGACACCGGCAGGTGACCCCCTTCACAATTCAAGGGATCGGCGTCCTGAACGATGCAGTCCTCGCGCGGGATCTGAATGCTGTGCAGGTACGCGATGAGGGTCTCGATCTGCTGCGAGTTCATCGGCCCGCCGCCCTTGATCCCCCACGGGGACATGGGCGAGAACGGTCGTCCGTATTCGAGGATGAACTGCACCTCGCTGTCGTCGAATCGGTAGAAAACCGTGTTCAAAGCCGGAGCCTTCCACGTCACCGACTTCACTTCACCGGTCTTGGAATCGGTGACGGTCCACGGGGCCGCACCGCCGGTGGCGTTCATTCCGCCGTGGCATCCGGCGCAGTTGAAGCCTCCTTCGGCCGTGGACGCGAACAAGTTCGAGCCCCAGGTCACGAAGCGACCGGCCTGACCGTTGATGGCACCCTGCTGGCGGCTGGGCTCGTACACCCAATAGGCCGGGAGGCCGATGGTGATGGTGGCGAGCAACAGCACACCGTAGAACTGCACGCGCTCGAGGCGCTTACCCTCGAGTTCTTCGTCCTCGAAGTACTTCTTGCGGTTGGCAGCCAGTTCGATCTCGGAGCCGATTTCGGCCCGACCCGCGCCGCGGTTCATGAAGGCGTAGACGACCCAGCCGGCGACGAAAATCAGGGATAGAACAACGGCGATGGTGGTGGTGGCGAGAGCGATCATGATCAGTGTCCTCCCCCACCCGTGATGCAGTGCGGCCCTTCGGCCTCTTGACCGGTGGTGTTGACACCAATGGCCGGACCGTTGAAGACCGCACCGGTGTCGACGACCACGTTGCCGTTGCTGACCGACACACCGAATCGATCCATTCCGCGAGGAGCGGGACCGGCCTTCTTCTCACCGACACGGTTGTATTGCGAACCATGACAGGGGCATTCGAACCACTGCGAGCTCTTGCACTCGGGCACTCGGCATCCGAGATGCGGACACTTCTGATACAGCGCGACGAGACCCGCTTCCATGCCGGCCAACACCGACGGCTGGTTCGAGTAGGCCTTGCGGGCCTTGGGAAGAGCATCGACCGGATAGGACGTCAGCCACGTGCGCGCCTCGGGCTTGTACACGAAGCCCTTCTCGCTTCGGATCTGAACCAGGAGATCGTCGAGACGACCCACGGTCACCTTCGATCCGAAACCACCACCGGCTCGCGGCCACAGGAACGCCACCACCGCGACACCGAAAGCGCCGAGGCTCGCCGTCATCATGGACACGGTGGCACGGTTGAAGAACTGACGACGCGAGACCCCGAGGGTTTCCTCGTCGGGTGCCTGCCACGCCACGGGAGCGACCTCGCTGGCCTTCTCGAGGGCCGTCGAACGCGCGGTCGTCTCGGCGCTTTCGTACGCGGCTCCGCTGGGGCCGGCACCGGACTCGGCCTTGATCGCCTTGTCGCGCTTGACCGTCTCGCGCGACAACGCGCCCGCGCCGCGCACGTCGGAGCGACGCGCCGAGGTGACGAGCACGACGGCGGCGGCCACGACCAGAACGGCCACGGCGATGATGATGGTTGTTGCTGGTGTCATGTGTGGTGATTCCTCACAACTCGAAGAACAGGCCGTCACGCCACGGGAAGACGAAGTTGAATCCGGGACCGCGGAAGAACGAGCCGATCATCACGAGCACCGCCCAGAACATCAGGTGCACGGTCATGATCGAGGTCGCGAACTTGCGATCCTCGGGCTTGTTCGACGGGTTCTTGTCGATGTACGGCGCCAGGATCAGCGCGAACAGGGCGATGCCCGGAATGGTCACACCGGCCACCATCGGGTGGAACATGGTGAGCAATTCCTGCAGACCGAGGAAGTACCACGGGGCCTTCGACGGGTTGGGCGTCTGGTTCGGGTTGGCCAACTGCAAGAGCGGCGCGTTCACGAAGATCGAGAAGAAGAACAAGAACGCGGTGCACGCCAGAGCCGCGACGAACTCCACGGCCAAAAGGTGCGGCCACGTGTGAACCTTGTCGACCGGCGTGGCCTTCACGTCCTGGATCGAACCCGACTTGACCACGGTCAGCAAACGCTGCGTGTGCCCACCGGGTCCGGCGCCAACCGGCACTCCGCCCGAAGCGGGGGCGGCGGCCACGACAGCTGACACCTTGTCGGCGACCGCCACGGCACCGCCGTCGTCGGTCTTGGACCGGGCGGACTTGCTGCGCTCGAGCAAGTGAGCCGGGATGCGCGGATCGGAGGCGGGGGCGTCGCCACCCGCGGGCGCGACGTCACCCGACGAGGCGGCGGCCTTGTCGCGCGCGGCTTGCGCCCGCTTGAGGAGGTGTTCGGGGATCTCGGTCATGAGTGTCTGTTTCCTTCCCGATCAGAGCGGCCCGGAGATGCCGCCGTCCTTGCGGACGCGCCAGAAGTGAATGGCCATGAAGATCACGATGACGAACGGGAGCATGAGCACGTGCAACACGTACCAACGCAAGAGGGTTTCCGAACCGATCTCCACGCCGCCGAGCAAGACGAATCTCACCTGTGAACCGAACACCGGGGTGTACCCCATCATGTTCGTACCCACGGCCACGGCCCACATCGCCAACTGGTCCCAGGGCAGCAAGTATCCGGTGAACGACAGGAGCAAGGTGAGCGTGAGCAACACGACACCGATGACCCAGTTGAACTCACGCGGCGGCTTGTAGGCACCGTGATAGAAGACGCGCGCCATGTGCAAGAACACCGTCAACACCATCAGGTGGGCGCCCCATCTGTGCATGTTTCGAATCAGTAATCCGAAGGCCACCGAGGTCTGCAGACTGCTGATGTCGTTCCACGCGGCCGTGGCTTCCGGACGGTAGAAGAACATCAGGAAGATGCCGGTGACGGTGAGAAGGATGAAGAGGAAGAAGCTGAGCCCGCCGAGGCACAACGTGTAGCTGACCTTCACCGCGTGACGCTTCACCTTCACCGGGTGCAAGTGGTACAGCACCGAGTTCATGATGACGTACGAACGGTTACGCGGGCTGTCGGTGTAGCCCTTGCGGAAGATGGAACCCGGACGGAAGATCGAGTTCCAGGCTTGACTGCCTTGAACGGACTCGACGGTCTTGTTGAGTCGTTCCTTCGCTGTGGGTCGGGGGTCGTCGATGACTTTTGCCATGAGTGTGTCTCCTAGAACCGCATTCCGTAGGCGTAGCCGTGATTACTGGTACGAGTGTGAGTGTCGCCGGTGACCAACGCGGCCCCGGCCTTGCCGAGGATGATGACCCCGGTCGGGCATCGATCGACGCACAGGGCGCAACGGGTGCACACGTCGTCGTCGATGATGAAGAGAACGTTGTCGTTCGGGTCGATGCCCGGGCGCTCGGTACCCGTCGCCTCGGCGACGGCGTCCGGGGTGACCATGTGGATGCACTTCCACGGACAGATGTCGACGCAACCCTCGCACATGATGCACTCGGTCTGGTCGATGTGGATGAACTGCTTCGGCTTCACGGCCTTGGTCAGGTAATCCGCATCCACCTCGACCAGTTGGTACTGGTCCGAGTACGGCATCATCGGGGGATTGGCGTCGGTACGTGCCATGGGTTCAGGCCTTCTTCACCAGAGGACGACCGTACGTGGACTGCTCGAGTTCGGTGGACTTCGACTGACCGCGCTTCTGCCACCACGACCACATGTAGATCTGCAGACCGAGGAACAAGCCGTAGATGCCGGTGACGATGATGTCGCCGACCTGGAGATAGTTGATGTCGAAGGGGAAGCTGCCACCCTTGGCCTGCGATTTCAGGATGTCGCCGGGGCCGTAGAGCATCTTGTCGGACTGCCAGCCGAGTTCGTTCTGCACGTGCACCAGCCACTGGTGCGGAACGACGCCGTAGGCGAGGAACATCACGAAGAACGCGTACGTGGCGCCAAACATCGCCTCACCCCACGACACCGGAGTTCCGATCGGACGTCGCTTGCCGTACGCGAAGATCAGACCCGTCAGGATGAGGGTCGCCGCGAGCGAGAACAAGAACGCCTGATTCATCCCCGGCCATTTCAGAATGTCAATCGCCAGCATCGAGCCGGTCATCCCTTCTGTTCCCACGGGTGAGCGTGGTGGTCATCACGTGTCATTGGTTTGTAGGACTCATCAGGTGTCCGTGACGCGAATACCTGCGCAGACGAGTCACTGAACCTGTGAGAATTGTAGTCGTCGATGGTCTCCGACGACCCAACTCACGACGAACCGGAACACGGTTGACCGTCACACGACGGAGACGATCGGCCGAACCGTTCACGAAGGGGGTGGGTCGTGCGATCACCACGACGTTTTTTGTCTATCACGCCTCCCCTCCGACACAGTCGGGTTGTGCGCAAGTGCAAGGTACCGACTTCGGAAATCCCCGCGGGAAATTCCCCTCTCGGCCTCGTCGCCCTCTAGTGTTCGGAGCGGACTGTCGTTCGTTCGCGTTCGACGATTCCGTATCGTTTCTGCAACCCCCGACCGACCCATCTCCGAAAGGACTGGTCCGTGACCGAGATCCCCGAGCACCTCCTGAAGCGTTCCCGCGACCGCAAGGCCGGCGGCGCCTCGTCCGAGGCCAGTGCCGCTCCTGTGCCGGCCACCACCGAGTCGGCCGCTCCGGTGGCCCGTGCCGCCGCCGAAACGCCTGCTCAGAAGCCTGTTTCGAAGCCCGATGCCCCGTACGTGGCCGCGGCCAAGTCCCGCCAGCGCATCCCGTACTGGGCCATGGCCACGTTGTCGTTGATGCCCATCTTCTTGTTCATGTACGTGCGTGGCTTGCAGCCCCAAAAAGCCGAGGCCTCGGGTCCCATCGCCATCGGCATCGAGCAGTACGGCGCCTGCGCCAGCTGCCACGGTGGTGACGGTGGTGGCGGAGCGGGTCGGGCGCTCTACAACGGAGAGTCCCAGAAGACCTTCCCGCACATCGAGGACATGCTGAACTGGATCTACAACGGCACCGAGGCCTACGAGGCCGCCGGGGTCGCGTCCTACGGCGACCCGAACCGTGAGGGCGGCGCCCACTATCCCCGGTCCTACAACGGCAGTGCCATGCCGGCCCAAGGCTCCATGGCCGGTGGCGGTCTGACCGAGTACGAGATTTTGGGACTGGTGTGCCATATTCGTTATGACATTTCCGGTGGTGATGAGACCGGAGAGTGGGCCGAAGAATACGAGAAGTGGTGCTCGGCCGAGAGCGAGATCTTCCTGGGTCTCGAGGACGGCTCCCTGAGCTTCGACAGCCTGCCCGGCGTCGGCACCGCCCCGCGCTTGGGTACCTCGGCCGACCAAGAGATCGCTGCCGGCTGACGTCCCGAACGCGGGCGTGATGGCCGGAGCGGGGCGACACTGACGTCATGGGTTCCCCGCGCGACCGCTCTCACCACGACGTCCTCGTCATCGGTGCCGGACCCGCCGGAGCCGCCGCGGGATACTGGCTCGCTCGCCACGGCCTCGACGTGGTGATGGTCGACAAGAAGACTTTCCCCCGGGAGAAGACCTGCGGTGACGGACTGACCCCCCGTGCGGTGAAACAGATCGAGGACATGGGTCTCGGTGACCAGTTGTCGCGCTTCCATCGCTACGAGGGGTTGCGCGCCACCGCGCACGGCAAGGCGCTCGAGCTTCAGTGGCCCGCGCACCCGATCTACCCGCAGCACGGCTACGTCGTTCGTCGGCGCGAACTGGACACCATGGTCGCGCGCAACGCGGTCGCGGCCGGAGCGACGTTGCTCGAGGGACACGAGGCCCTGGCTCCGGTGCTCGATCGCGGATTCGTCCGTGGCGCGACGGTGCAAGCGCACGACTCGGACTCCCCCACCGACATCACGGCGAAGTACGTGATCGTGGCCGACGGTGCGAACAGCCGGTTCGGTCGGGCACTGGGAACGTTCCGAACCAAGGAATGGCCCTACGGAACCGCCATCCGCACGTACTGGGAGACGCCACGTCATTCTGAACCCTGGATCGAGTCGGCGCTCGACGTCACGGACCGCAACGGCAACCCGTTGCCGGGTTACGGATGGATCTTCCCCGTGGGCGACGGCACCGTGAACATCGGCGTCGGTTTGCTGTCGACGTTCCGTGATTTCAAGAGCGTGAACACCACGCACTTGCTCGATGCGTACGCGCACATGGTCGCCGAACGTTGGGAGATCGATCCCGGCAACCCGACCGACAAGGCGACGTCGGGTCGCATCCCCATGGGTGGTTCGGTCGGGCCGAAGTCCGGACCCACCTACTTGGTCGTCGGCGACGCCGCCGGCAGCGTGAACCCGTTCAACGGTGAGGGAATCGACTACGCGTACGAGACCGCGCGCCTCGCCGCCGGCGTGCTGGCCGACGCGATCATGAACAACGACCCCGCCGCTCTGCAGAGGTATCAGTCGTTGCTCGACGACGAGTACGGCCAGTACTTCAAGGTCGCGCGCCTTTTCGCCCGAATCATCGGGCGCCCGGTGATCATGCGAGAGTTGAGTCGCGTGGGCATCCAGAGCCGCACGCTCATGGAGTGGGTGTTGCGCATCATGGCGAACCTGTTGCGCCCCGACGAGATCGGTCCCGCCGAGGCCGCCTACAAAGCGGCCGCGGCCATCGTTCGTCTCGCACCCAACGCCTGAGTCGCCCGCGAGGTCAGGCGTCGCACACGACGGCGGACACCTGTGCGCGATCGAGATCGACGATGGTTCGATGCGACCCGGCGAAACGTTGCACGAACGAATTCAAACTGGGGGTTTCCTCCTCGCAACGACGCTTCACCTTGTCGAGCAACGGGACCTCCCAACCGTTCACCAGTCGGGCGTACGTGACCCCGTCGAGCAATTCGTCGATCGCGGGCAACTCGAGTTCGCGATCGTCGCCTTCGGGTGCGGGGACCAACGCGAACCACACGATTCCGTCACCGAGCGTGTCGGCCAACATCACGCAAGCGTTCAGGGCTTCGGGGAACAGACAGGTCGAAACACCGAGAGTTCCATCGGCGATGGTCAGGACCCGACCGTCGCTCAGTACGGCGGTGGCGTCGCCGACCGCACGACCATTCGCCACCGACCACACCGAGTCGGATCGGACGGTGCTGGTGCTCGCGATCAGGTCGATCCGCCGCACCTCGAGGCTCTCGATGGCCTCGCTCGGCCCCGATCGACCGACGGCGAGATACACGGTGAGCACCAGGACGAACAACGCGAACACGGCGGCCCAATATCGAAGGGTCAGGAACTGGCGCACGAGGCGAGCGTACGAGGTCGCGAGGTCAGTCGGGTGTCGCGATGGATCGGGCGGCGGCCACGAACCGCTCGGCCAGATCGTCCATCACCGCGTCGTCGTGACCGAGGCCTACGAAGAGCGCTTCGTACGCACCAGGAGCCAACGCGACGCCGTTGGCGAGCAGTGCGTGGAACAGTCGGGCGTACGACGGCTCGTCGGTGGTCTTGGCTTCGTCGAAGTTCGACGGCGATCGACCCGACAACTTCTCGCCGAGATGGACGCCCACGAGCGTCCCCACCCGGGTGACGGTCGTTCCGCCACCCATGGCATCACCGATGATGCGCGCGAGTCGGGTCGCGCGTCGCTCGATCTCGACGTAGGCATCGGGAGTCAGTTGTGACAGCGCCGCCAAACCAGCGGCCGTGGCCATCGGATTGCCCGCCAACGTTCCGGCGTGGAACACCTTGCCGATCGGCGACAACGTCTCCATCACGTCGCGTCGACCACCGACCGCACCGATGGGGAGACCGCCGCCGATCACCTTGCCGAAACACGTGAGGTCGGGCCGCACCCCGAACCGCTCCTGAGCGCCACCGAGACCGAGACGGAATCCGGTGATCACTTCGTCGAACACCAACAACGCTCCCACACGATCGCAGGCGGCGCGCAGTCCTTCGAGAAAACCGGGTGCGGGTGCCACGACACCCATGTTCGCCGCCACCGGTTCCACGATCACCGCGGCGATCGTGTCGTCGATGTCGGGCACCACGTTGTACGGAGCAACGATGGTGTTCGCCACCGCCTCCTCCGGAACACCGGCGGTACCGGGCAGACCCAGGGTCGCCACTCCACTTCCGCCGGCCGCCAGCAACGCGTCGGTCGCTCCATGGAAGTTGCCGTCGAAGATGATGATCTTCTTGCGTCCGGTGAGCCCGCGCGCCAGGCGCACGACCGTTGACGTCGCTTCGGTACCCGAGTTCATGAGACGCACCCGCTCGCACGAGGGCACACGCTCGCTGATGGCCTCGGCCAGTTTCATCTCGCGCGGAGTCGGCGCGCCGAACGATGTTCCGTCGACGGCGGCCGCGTTCAGGGCCCGCGTGATGGCCGGGTGCGCGTGTCCGAGAATGACCGCTCCATAGCTCTGCACGAGATCGATGTAGCGACGACCCTCGACGTCGTACACGTGGGCCCCCTGGCCCCGCGCCACCACGTACGGTCGTCCGCCCACGGCCTTGAACGCGCGAATGGAGGAGTTCACCCCACCGGGGATGGCGCGGGTCGTGCGTTCGAAGAGGGTGTCGTTCGACGGGACTCCCTTGCCGATGCACACGACGGCATCGCAGCCCGCGGTACCGCAGGCGATCGGATCACAAAAAGGAATGGCGGACTCGGACACGTCGACTCCTTCGGCTCAGCGCCGCGCGCTCTCGGCGAACCAGCGGGCCAGATAGGTGAGGATGATGTCGGCTCCCGCGCGCTTGATGGCGGTGAGCTGCTCGATGGCCACCGCGTCGTGGTCGATCCAGCCGTTGGCTGCCGCCGCTTTGATCATCGCGTATTCCCCGCTCACGTGATACGCGGCCACGGGAACATCGACGACGGAACGCACCGCCGAGATGACGTCGAGATACGACAACGCGGGCTTCACCATCACCATGTCGGCGCCTTGTTCGATGTCAGCCGCCACTTCGACGAGTGCCTCACGCGCGTTGCGCCAATCCTGCTGGTATCCCTTGCGGTCGCCCCCACCGACGATCTGCACGTCCACGGCGTCACGGAACGGCCCGTAGAGACCCGACGCGTACTTCGCCGAGTACGCCAGAATCGCCGTGCTCGTGTGACCCGCACCGTCGAGTGCGGCGCGAATGACACCGACCTGCCCGTCCATCATCCCGCTGGGGGCACACACGTGAGCACCCGCGATGGCTTGAGCCACCGCGGCCTTGGCGTAGACCTCCAGTGTGCGATCGTTGTCGACCGAACCCCGACCATCGAGGATGCCGCAGTGCCCGTGGCTGGTGTACTCGTCGACGCACAGATCGGCCATCAACACCACGCGGTCGCCGAGATCCTCGCGTAGATCACGCAACGCGACCTGGACGACGCCGTTCGGATCGAAGGCTCCGGACCCGATCTCGTCCTTCCTGGAAGGAACTCCGAACAGGATCACCGATTTGACGCCGAGATCGGCCAACTCACGAACCTCGCGACGAAGACTCTCGCGGGTGTGTTGAACGACACCGGGAAGAGAGGTGATGGGAAGAGGCTCGTCGATGCCCTCGCGAACGAACAACGGGGCGACCAGATCGTCGACGCTCAGACGCGTTTGGGCGACGAGATCGCGCATGGCTTGGGTCGTGCGCAACCGGCGCGGACGCGACGCGGGGAATCGAGCCGTCATACCCTCAGCCTACGGGTCCCCGCACCAAGCACTCCGTGGCGAGGATCCCGCGAATCAGCCCAGGGCCCGCACGATGCCGGCGAGCGTTTGCTCGGCCGCCACCACGAAGGAGTCGATGCCGACGCGACGAAGCGCATCGGCGGTCTGGGGTCCCATCGCCACCACGCGTGGGGGCACGACGTTGCCGAACACGGCCGCCCAGGCCTCGACGGAAGACGCCGCGGTGAACGTGATCGCATCGCACTCACCCACCGATCGCACATCGACTCCTTCGGGGGCCACGGCCACCGTGCGATACGAGTGCACCCGATCGACGATCCATCCTTTGGCGCGCGCGGACTCCTCGAACGCGGTGCCGGCCGACTCGGCCACCGCCAACAGCACTCGACCATCCCCGACGGGGAACACTGCACCGAGCGAGGAACCCGTCTGCACGTCGGGCACCAGATCCGCTCCGCCCAACGTGGTCGCGGTGCTCGTGCCGACGGCGGCGCGTTTCACGATGCGCGCATCGAGACCGAGTCGTTCAACGGCGTCCACCACCCGTCGCGCGCCCTCGGGCGACGTGACCACGAGCCAGTCGTACTCGTTCAGTCGGCGCATCGCTTCGACGAAAGCGACACCACCGTCGCTCGCGTCGCGCGTGGTCGTCACGGGAACCTCGACCACCTCGAAACCGGAGTCCCGCAACAACGCGCTCAATCCCCCGGCCCGCTCGGTCGCGCGCGTGACGATCACCCTGGGGCGCCGCGAGTCCGACGAACCGCCGTTCATGCGGTCAGCCCCCGACCGCGACCCTCGCACGACGCGCGAGTTCGCGCGCCCGCCCGATGAGCTCGCCCTGATCGCCGATCGATGTCGTCATCGCGTCGACGTGATGATGCCCACCGTCGTCGGAGGCCAGATACACCCTCATCGATTCTCCGTCGTCGAACGCCCCAACGGGCAGTGAACAACCCGACCCGAGTTCGGCGAGGAACGCTCGCTCACGTTCGACCGAGTCGCGCGACACCGAATGATCGATCGCCGCCAACAACCCATTGGTGCGATCATCACCGACCCGACATTCCACGGCCACGCAGCCTTGACCCACCGCGGGAATCATGGTGTCCACGCTCAGATACTGCGCGATACGGTCGGTCCAGCCCAGGATCTCGAGAGCGGCCGCCGCCATGACGATCGCTCCCGAGGTCGGGATCTTCTCCAACCGCGTCGGAATGTTTCCCCGCAACTCCACGAAGTTCAGATCGGGACGAATCCGCGACAGTTGCGCTCGGCGACGCACGGAGCCCGTCGCCACGGTGGCGCCACGGTCGAGCTCGTCGAGGGGACGTCCGACCAACACGTCGCGCGGGTCGCGACGTTCACCGAAGGCGGCGATGCGCAATCCGTCCGCGGGAGTCGACGGCAGATCTTTCGCGCTGTGCACCGCCAGATCGGCGCGACCGTCGAGCACGGCAGACTGCACCTCTTTCACGAACACGCCCTGCCCGCCAATGGTGTGCAACGGGACATCCTGACGACGGTCGCCCATCGTGTCGACGAACACCAATTCGACCTCGAGGCCGGGATGCGCGGTGCGTATCGAGGCGGCGACGTGCTCCGCTTGGGTCCGGGCTTGAAGTGAGCCGCGGGTCGCGATGCGCAGCGCGGTCACGATGATCAGCGCAGATCGAAGAGGTCGCGCACGGCGGCGGCGTTGCGCTCACCGCGCGGGGTCCCGGCATCGTCCTTCAGACGCACCGACATGTCGTGCAGCAACTTGGCGACGATGCCCTTGGTGAGCGCTTCCACGGTTTCGCGTTGATCGGTGTCGAGCGAGGCCAAGCGACGCTTCATGCGATCGATTTCGGCCGTGCGCACGTGCTCGGCGGCCGTGTGCAACTGCGCCACCAACGGCGCAGCCTGACGCGCGGTGGTCTCGACGACGAACCGCTCGACTTCCTCGCCCACGATGGATCGAACGGCATCGGCCTCGGCCACGCGCTGGGCCTGACCGCGCGCCGCCCAGTCACGAAGGTCGTCGAGGTTCAGCAAAGTGACGCCGTCGATGTCTCCCACCGAGCGCTCGACGTCCCGGGGCACCGCGATGTCGACCAGGAACAGCGGGCGCTCTCCCCGAGTCGCCATCGCCGACTTCACCATCTCGTGATCGATCACCGTGCCGCCGGCCCCGGTGCAGGTGACGACCACGTCGGCGTCGATCAGTGTTTCGGCCAGTCGATAGAACTCGGTCACGGATCCGCCCACGCGATCGGCGAGTTGCTGGGCTCGACCGATGGTGCGGCTCGCCACCAACACCCGACCCACGCCCGCACCGGCGAGCGCCACGGTGACACCTTCACCCATGTCGCCGGCGCCTACGACGAGAACCGTGAGCCCTTCGACCGACCCCAGGCTGTCACGAGCCATGTCGACGGCGGCGTGGCTGACGCTGGCCGTGTGGCGACCGATCGACGTCTCCGAACGAGCACGCTTGCCGACTTCGAGCGCGTGGCGGAACAACAGGTTCAGCGTCGACAAAGAACCGCCCTCACGCTGCGAACGATCCCAGGCGTCGCGAACCTGACCGAGGATTTCGCTCTCGCCCAGGACCGCGGAATCCAGTCCGGCGGCGACCTCGAACAGATGCGACACGGCGGCTTCGTCGTGCTGGCTGTACAAATGGGGCACCAACTCGTCGGCCGAGAATCCCCCGAGATCGCAGAAGAAGTCCCGCAAGTCTCCGTAGGCCCCATGGAACTTCTCGGCCACCGCGTACACCTCGGTGCGATTGCAGGTCGACAGCACCACCGCTTCACGGATGTTCGGTCGCGACATGAGGCCGTGGATCGTCTTGGCGATGGCATCGTCGGCGATCGTGACCCGCTCGAGAAGGGCCAAGGGCCCGGTGCGGTGATTCACCCCGAAAACGACGATGGACACGACGGTTACCTTATTCCCTCGACCCGCGCCGACGCCCTATGCGCTCGCGCTCTTGCCCGAGCTCGGGACGGCGCGCAAGGTGGTCGAACGACTCTGTTCGTGGTAGCTGAGGATCTGCAGTTCGAGGGCCAGGTCGACCTTGCGCACGTTGATGCCCCGCGGTACCGCGATCACGGCCGGGGCGAAGTTCAAGATGCTGGTCACGCCGGCCTTCACCAGTCGATCGGCCGCCTCTTGGGCTCCCGCAGCGGGCACCGCGACCACACCGATCGCGACCGATCGCGAGGCCACGATCTGGGGCAACTCGTCGATGTGTCGAACCCGCACGCCACCGATGACCGACCCAATCTTGCTCGGGTCCACGTCGACCACTCCGGCCACCGGGAAACCCTCCTGCCCGAAACCCCCGTACCCCGACAACGCCTGACCCAGGTTGCCGGCACCGACGATCACCACGGGCCAATCGTGATTCAGACCCAGTTCGCGCTCGATCTGGTACACGAGATAGCGAACCTCGTATCCGACGCCGCGCACGCCGTAGGTGCCCAGGTAGCTGAGATCCTTGCGAACCTTGGCGGCGTTGACTCCACCCAACTCGGCCAATTGTTCGCTCGAGACGTGATGGGTCTCGGCATCGGCCAACTCGTTCAACAGGCGCAGATACACGGGAAGCCGCGAGACGGTGGCCTCGGGAATTCGGCGTCGGGGGCGATCAGCCATACCGAAACGCTAGGTCCTCGTGATCGTGTTCACGAAGTCACGCCCGGGTCTCTCGACCACCGACGAACGGTCGTTCGTCACCGACGTTGGCGCTCCGCTGTCGGCTCGGCCAGGTCCTAGCCTGCCTCGCGTGACGTTGAACGCCGCATTGGCCGCCGCCGCGACTTTGGTCGCCATGGCCTTCGCGATCTCCACGTTGGATCGTTGGTTGCGTCGTCGTCGGCCGCACGACGGTGCGTGGGCGGTGTCATTGGGTTTGTTCGCTCTCGGGTCCATGGCGCTGTGGTGGGCCGAAGCGCGCGGGTGGAGTTTGGCGTCGTTTCGCGTCTTCTTTCTCGCCGGCGCCGTCCTGAACGTCCCGTGGCTGGCCTTGGGAACGGTCTACCTGCTCTTCGGCCGACGCGCCGGCGACAACACCCGAATGTGGTTGATCGGTCTCTCCGGTGCCGCGACCGGCGTGGTCCTGGTCGCTCCCGCCGACGAGATCGTCGGCGACGGACTCCCTCGCGGGAGTGAACTGTTCGGAGCGGCACCGCGCGTGTTCGCCGCGGTCGGTTCCGGCGTGGCCGCGGTCGTCATCATCGTGGGTGCGGTGTGGTCAATCGTGCGCGTCATGCGCGGCCGGGTACCCGCCACGGCGGGCGCTTCGCGTCAGATTTCCCATCCCCGACGCACGGCACTGGCGAACCTCCTCGTCGCTTCGGGGACGCTCGTTCTGTCGGGCAGTGGCACGCTCGCGGGTCGACTCGGCGAAGATCGCGCCTTCGCCGTCACCTTGTTGGTGGGCATCGTGATCCTGTTCGCCGGTTTCCTCACCGCATCGGCGAGACCGGCCGGGTCACAGCGAGCGTCGGAGCAGTTTGCCGAAGCGGTTGTGCGGTAGCTCGTCCACCACCAGCACCTTCGACGGACACTTGTAGCGCGCGATGTGATCGTGACAGTGATCGATCAAGGTGTCCTCGTCGGCCTCTGCACCGGGTTTCAACACCACGAACGCTCGCACCGCTTCCCCCGTGTGCGGATGCGACACTCCCACCACTCCGGCCTCGAACACCGCCGGGTGACGCATCAGCACCTCTTCGACCTCGGCGGGGTACACGTTGAAGCCCGACACGATGATGAGATCCTTCGCGCGGTCGACGAGGTACAGGTAGCCGTCATCGTCGACCAAGCCGATGTCCCCGGTGTGCAACCAGCCGTCCCGGTCGAGCACGCGAGCGGTGGCCTCGGGGTCGTTCCAGTATCCCGCGAACACGTTGGGGCCCTTCACCCACACTTCACCGGAATCGCCGACGGGCACGTCGTTGCCGCTCTCGTCGACGATGCGCACGTCGACGCCCTCGACGGCACGACCGACAGAACCCGGACGATTCTGAACACCGACGGAACTGGTCACCACCGGTGCGGCCTCGGTGAGTCCGTATCCCTCGCGGAGATCCACCCCGAACTTGATCCGCAACCGTTCGGTGGCGTCGACGGGCATGCGCGCCGCACCGGTGAGAGCCAACCGAACCGTCGAGAAGGCCGACGCATCGACGCCATCCATCAGGGACATCGCGACCCAGATGGGCGGAGCTCCGGGCACGATCGTGACCTTGCGGTCGACGAACGTCTCCAAGGCGGTCACGGGATCGAATCGCTGAACGAGAACGACGCACGCCCCGGCCATCAACGACATACCGAGGACGACGTTCAACCCGAAGATGTGATACATCGGCAGGACACCGAACACCACGTCACCGTCCTTGATGTGATCACTGGTCGAGAAGTTCTGGCAGATGTTCTCGAGCAGATTGAGGTGCGTCAGTGTCGCGGCCTTGGGTGAACCGGCCGTCCCGCTGGTGAAGATGAGTACCGCCGGGTCTTGGCCGTTCACGTCGACCCAGTGCCGGGCGGGTCCCGTGAGCATCTCGTCGAAGGTACGAACACGCGTCGATCCCTGCACCGCGCCGACACTGGAGGCGTCGGTGACGACGATGCCCGCCAGCGTCGCGAGACGACCTCGATCGACGCCCGAGAAGGACGGAACACCGGACGCCTCGACCAGGATCACCTTGGGATCCACGATGGCCAGTTCGGCCTCGAGTTCGGGCGTCGGGCTCAGCGGGTTCAACGGAACCGCGATCGCACCGGCACCCACCACCGCCAAGTAGGCCACCGCGAACCATCGGCCGTTGCCGCACATGAGGGCCACGCGATCCCCGCGTTCGACACCGAGCTCAGCGAGCGACCCGCGGAACGCCTCGATCTGATCGCGCAACTCGCCGTAGGTGGTGGTTCGACCGCGACTGATGATCGCCAGACGGGAGGCCTCGTGCTTGTCGACGATGGATGCCAGGTTCACGATGCGGTCCTCCTCATCGAATTCTCACAGCTGCAGGAGTGAGATGATCCCCGCCACGAAAATCGCACCCAACAACAGGACCATGGTCAACGTGGTGGCGGGGCGCATGCCGTCACCATAGCCGTAATCGGTGACCGGCCCGTCGGAGCACCGAACGATCAGCGTGTGGGCGTGATGGTCACCGACACCGACGTCGGTGCGGGCTCACCACCCGGGGCCAGGAACACCTGGTCCCCTTCGCCAATGGCCAGTTCGGACGCGGCCGACGCCCGACCAACGGCGATGCACAACAACCCCGAGGAGTCGATGACCAGACCCGCGGCCCCTTGACCGAGCGAATCGAAGGCCGACACCACCTCGAAATTGCGAACGTCGGCACCGATGGACGTGCGCACCCGAACGACCTCGTCACCGAACGCCGATCGCACGTCGTCCAACGACACGTTCAGCTGACAATTGCCGAAACGATCGACCCACAGAACCTCGCACGACAGACCGCCGTTTTCCTCGCGCGGGATCGGGACGACTCCGGGCAACAGAACTCCGGAATCGATCGGCGTTCCGAGTTCGAACAGATCGACACCATTGCACAATGCCGCGGCGACAGGAGCCAGCACGTCGCGGGCCGCGAAAGTCGATCCGGGAGCGCTCAGATGGTGTTCGTCACGATCGAGCACGACGGCGCGACCCGCACCACCGACGAGAGCGACGCCCGGAGCCAACAATCCGTTGTCGGGCCCGAGGAAGACTCCGGCACCATCGGCCACCTCCACGCCCACCAACCGGCGATCGCTCCCGGCGCCGGGATCGACGCACGCGATCACCACACCTTCGGTGAGATACGGAACGGCGCGTGCGAGAGCAAGTGATGCGGCGCGCACATTGAACGGTGCGATGTTGTGCGCCAGATCGATGATGGTGACGTGAGGAGCCTCCTCACGAATGATCGCCTTCACCACTCCCACGTGCTCGGACTCCAGGCCGAGATCGGAGATGAAAGACACCGTCGAGAATCGAGACGCGGAGTGACGAGCGGATGTCTCGGACATGACGACAGTGTGTCTCTCCGTCGAGGAAACGGCGAGATCTCGCGGGAAAAACCGGCCGAGAAATGCGACGGGGCCGGTGCCAACCCCCCGATGGCACCGGCCCTGTCGGCGCTGCCCTTGCGGGCGCGTCTCCCGGCTGAATCAGCCGGTGGTCTTGTGACCTGTGACATACGTTAGACCCGCGGAAGGCCCCGAGAAAGGGTCACGCCGAGAAAATTTCGATGGTTGCACACTGCACGAAAACGAGCCCATTTCCACTAAATCGCTGACCTGCGACGTTCCGAAATCGGCGCCGAAAAATGTCAGCGCACCGGCGCAAACTTTTCGTGAACTTCGTCCGCGAGATCAACGTCGACCGAGCTCGCGGCCACGTTCGGTGGCGGCACGCACCGCGTCGACGAAGGCTGCGCGCACGGCGTGGTTCTCGAGCACCGCGATACCGGCCGCCGTGGTGCCGCCCGGCGACGTCACTTTCGCACGCAGCTCGGCGGGTGCCTCGCCCTCGGCCAGCAACGCGGCCGATCCGGTCAACAACTGTCGCACCAATGCATCGGCGATGTCACGCGTCAGCCCGGCGGCCACTCCCGCGTCGATCAACGCCTCGGCCACCAGGAACAAGTAGGCCGGACCGCTACCGGCCAAACCGGTGACGGCATCGAGGTGTGTTTCCTCGACGCGCACCACGGTACCCACCGAACCGAGGATCGATTCCGCCCATTCGACATCGGAGTCCGACGCGTGTGTTCCCGCCGCGATCGCCGACGCACCTTGACGGACCATCGCCGGTGTGTTGGGCATCGAACGCACCACCGCGACGTGATCACCAGCGGCCGCTTCGAGGGTGGCGATGGTGACCCCGGCCGCGATGGACAGGATGCGCGTTGCTCCACGCGATGCGGCCCGCGTCACGGCGCCCGGAACATCGAGCGGTTTCACCGCGATGACGGCGGCTTCGCATTCGGGAATGTCGCCCGTGACGTTCACCGCCGGGAACATGGTCGCCAATTGCTCACGACGGGCCTCGACCACCTCCACAATGGACAAGTCGGCCGGATCGACCGTGGCCGCGGCCAGCAGTCCACCCACCAGCGCGGCACCCATGTTGCCGCCACCGACCACCACCAGAGTCGACTTCGTCGCGTTGGACATGACGTCACGCTAACGCTCGGGGGCATCCCGCCGGCGCCGACTTCCCGACCGGCACCGACGGGACACCGGCGGGTGGGCGAGATACGGCGGTCACCGGTGACGAATCGGATACCAGACGGAATTGGTCAGTCGGCGAATCGCGAGGCGTACCCCAGCATCAACAGCGGTCGGAAGCACTGTTCGACGTGGGCGTACATGGAGCCGACGATGCGATCGAGCTCGGATTCGGTCAGGCCGATCAACGGAAGGTCACCGCGTAGGTACACCGCATCCTCCAGACCCAACGAGAAGTGTGCACCGACCAACTTGTCGTTACGGCGCAGCAACTGCTCGTTGAACTCGGCCACGTTCTCCTCGGGAGCCGGCATCACGTAGGTCTCGTAACGCAGGGTGCGCTGACCGAGGGTGATCCAGACGGTGATGAAGTCCTTGGTCTCGCCGCGCATCCGCACGTACCAACGAGCGCGAAACATCGGATCGGGTTCGGCGATGTCGATGGCCAGGATGGTCTGGTTCGACGCCTTCATGGCACCGAGCCATTCGTCGATGCGGCGCTCGAGGACCGCGAGCGATTCGTCGTCGAAGAGATCGCTCACGAGCAGTTGACGAGAGAGCGGGCCGTGATGTCGGTGTACACGCGACGCAAGCGGGCCGCGGCGAAACTCCAGGTGTAACGACGCCCGCGTTCGGCGGCGGTGGCTCTCATGGACGCGGCCAATGACGGGTTGCGCAGAAGATGATCGGTGTACGCGGCGAATTGCTCGGGATCACGATCGTTCACCAGGAACCCGGTCGATCCGTGATCGACCAACGACAACAATCCGCCCACCGCGTTGGCCACCACGGGGATTCCACAGGCGGCGGCCTCGAGGGCCACCAAACCGAAACTCTCCGAACGCGACGGCACCCACACGGCGTCGGCGGCGCGATAGTAAGTGGACAAGATGTGATGCGCTTGCGGGGCGACGAAATGAACCCGCCCGTCGAGGCCGAGTTCGCTGACGAGGGCGCGCACGCGCTGAACCTCGACGTCACCCTCGACACCACTGGCACCGCCGACCACGTACAAACGCGCGTCGGCGCGACCGAGAGCGGCCAAGGCGCGCACCGCCACGTCGACTCCCTTCAACGGCTGGATGCGACCGACGAACAACATTACCGGTCCGTCACCCATACCCAGGGCGTGGCGCGCGCCACGACGATCACCGGGCGTGAAGAACGCGTGCTCGACACCGGGCGCGACGATCTCGAGGCCACCGGGGGGCGTGCCGTAGAGGCGGACGAACTGCTCTTCTTCCTCGTCGCAACTGACGCAGATGGCGTCGGCGCAACCGATGATCTCGGCTTCGGCGCGCTCACGGCGTTCGGACTCGGGGTCCCCACCCTCAGCCTTCACCCGCGCCAACGTGTGGAACGTGGTCGCCAACGGAATACCCAGTTCGTGTTTGATGGAGTGGCCGGCGATACCCGACAACCAATAGTTGGCGTGCACCACGTCGGCCGGCCGAGTGCCCCGCATGTCGTCGAGGACGAAATCGGTGAAGCGCGGGATGACGGACTCCAACTCTTCCTTGGCAAGATCGTGTGGGCCGGCAGGCACATGGACGACACGGTGATTGGGCTCCACCAGCACCTCGCGGGGAAGGCCCGGCTTCCAGTCGCGCGTGTAGGTGGTGACCTCGACGCCGGCGTGGGCCAAACCAGCCACCAGTTCACGGACGTACACGTTCATTCCCCCGGAGTCACCGACACCCGGCTGCGCCAGCGGCGAGGTGTGGAAGGACAACATGGCCACGCGAGTCACAGAAGGGTGAAACTACCGGCGGGCGGAAAAACTTCCCTGACCGGACCCGGAATATCCGGTTTCACCCCTCCAGGAGGGTGTCGACCGATGCTCCGCCGTCGCGATAACGACGCACGAGCTCGGCCGTCAACGCGTCGATGCGGTCGAACAAACGTCGGCGAATCTCCGATTGCGCGCTCTCGAACGCCCGCAACTGGACCTCGAGGGTTTCGAGAGCCGCATCATCGAGGTCGGCCATGTTGTCGAATCCCAACCGGTCGCACAGCGCGTCGAACTCGGCCAGCAGTGGATGATCCCCGGCGACGTCGGTGTCCCGTGGCGGGCGAGCGGACCCGGTGCTCGGCGCCGGACCCACTCCCGACTTCACGATGTCGGCGGCGGTCACCGACGACCCACCCTCGCGACTGGCGCGAACAGCGGCCACCAAATCGACACGACCCTGCGCCAGACGACGCACGAACGACACCGCGTCCTCGTCCTTACGCAACGCGTCACGCTCGGCACGGAGATCGGTCAATGACAAGGACGACGGTTCGGTTGCTCGATTCTGTTCGCTCATCGACATCCTCCGGACACTGGTGGCAATACTGCCACTTCATCCTTGTCGGTGACGGCGGTCGAACCGAGCACCGACTCTCCGTTCAACCAGATCCGACAACTCGGCAGAAGTTCGGCGAACCCCGGCCCGAAGCGCCGAACCGCTTCGCTCACCACCTCGTCGACCGTGGTCCCCGGCACCTCGGTCGACCCCACTCCGGCGATCTCGCGCGCGCGGGCGAACAGTCGAAGAGAGGCCACGTCGCCGATCGTACCGGCAGTACCGTGGACCTTCGTGACGAGCAACGCACGACATCCCGGCACCCGAGTGCTCGTCCTTCGACATGGGCAGAGCACCTGGAATGCGTTGCGCAAATGGCAGGGCCAGGCCGACCCGCCGCTCAGCGATCTCGGTCGAGCGCAGGCCCGATCGGCCGCGGGCCTTCTGGCCAACGAATGTCCCGTCTTCGACGCCATCGTCACGAGCGACCTCGAACGAGCTCGGGTGACCGGCGAGTCGATCGCCGACATCATCAGTTGCCCCCGAGTGTCCACCGACGTGCGGTGGCGCGAGAACGACGCCGGAGAATGGCAGGGGCTCACGCCCGACGAGATAAATCGCGATTGGCCGGGTTATCTCGCCGACAACCGTCGTCCACCCAACTTCGAGAGCGAGGAGTCGACCATCGAGCGGACCGTGGCGGCGCTTTCGGACATCGCCGCCGCGCATCCCGACGGATGCGTCCTCGTGATCTCTCACGGCGGCGTCCTCCGCTTGCTGCGCCGACACTTCGGCGACCCCGACACCCGTTTCCCCAACCTGGCCGGTGGATGGTTCGAACACGGGCCCGATGCGACGTGGCGCAACGGTTCCCTGCTCTTCCCGCTCGAACTCATCGCCGACGAATTGCGCAACACCGGCGCGGTGGAATGAACCGATGACCCCCGAACCCGCGCCACGACTCTTCGATCCGGAACCAGTCGTCGGCCTCGCCCGGTCCGAACCGGTGATCGCGACGTCGGCATCACCCGCCGAACCCGCGGGCGACCCCTTCCGCGTCGAGGTCATCCGCTCCAAGAAGCGGCGACGCAGCATCAGCGCCCAGATGGTGGGCGACGTGCTGCGTATCTCCATCCCCTCGTGGATGAGTGCGGCCGAGGAGCGAACCAACGTCGCCGACATGGTTCGTCGTTTCCGTCGGCGCCTGGCCACGCACGACATCGATCTGACCGAGAGGGCGAGCCGGCTCGCGCGCACGTTCTCGTTGCACGCGCCCGCGTCCGTCGCGTGGGCCGACAACCTCACGTCCGTGTGGGGGCTGTGCACCCCGTCGCAATCCGACATCCGCATCTCCACCCGACTCGTCGGATTCCCCACCTGGGTCCTCGACTACGTCATCGTCCACGAACTCGCCCACCTTCACGTGGCCGGTCACGGTCCCGACTTCTGGGCCTTCGTCAATCGCTACCCGAAATCCGAACGGGCCATCGGATTCCTCATCGCCAAGTCGTCCGACAGCGACGACGATCCGGACTCGCAATGTTGACCACCCGGTTGGCCGATCGATTCCTCGACGACTCGTACTCAGTCGAGACGCGGCGCCACGTCGTGCCCCTCACCACCGCGCGCCTGACGGCGAACGCCTGCTTTCGCTTCGCGCCGCCCTTCCTCGCCAGCATCAGCGACGACTTCGGAATCAGCCTGTCGCGTCTCGGTCTGGCGCTGATGATCACCGAGTTGGTCATGGGCGCCTCGCCCCTCCTCGGTTCGTTCGTCGATCGCATGCACCGTCGCACCGCGATGGCCGGTGGTCTGCTCGGCATCTCGGCGGCCGCCGTCGTCGCGGCCGCAAGTCCGAACGTGTGGATCTTCATCATCGGCATCCTCATGATCAGCGTCGCCAAGTTCTTCTTCGACATCGGCCTGAGCGCCTGGGTGAACGATCACGTCGACTACGAGCGACGTGGTCGCGTCATCGGCATCACCGAAACCTCGTGGGCCCTGGGTTTGCTGGTGGGCGTCACCACGATGGGATTGGTCGCCTCGCAAACGTCGTGGCGATGGGGTTACGCCGTCGGTGCGGGCGCGGTGGGACTCATGGCCCTCGTCATCGGCGCGCGTCTCGACCCTCACGACGTCGCGGGTTCGGTGCGCGACCGCGACGTGGTGGCCGCACCGATGCCCCGACGCGGCTACCTCGTGTTCGGCGCCATGTTCTTTCTCATGGCCTCCAGTCAGGCCATGTTCGTCACCTTCGGCTCGTGGCTCGACGACGAGTTCGGATTCACCGAGGCCGGTATCGCGGCGGTGGCCTTCGGATTGGGAGCCTTCGAGTTGTTGGCGTCCGTTACCAGCGCGCGCCGCACCGATGTGTGGGGAAAGGAACGCAGCGCCATCGCGGGCGCCATGTTGATCGTTCCCGCCGGGGTGTTGCTGGCCGTGTTGCACACCCAGCAAGTTCCGGGGCTCGTGTTGCTCGGGCTGTTCCTGCTCGGTTTCGAATTCGCCATTGTCAGCCTGTTGCCGCTGGCGGCCAACCTCATCCCCGATGCCCCTGGACGCGGGCTGGGCATCGTCCTGGCTGGCGGGATGCTGGGCCGCGCCAGCATGTCGGTGGTCGCCACCGCGACCTACGACCGTTTCGGCATCGAGATCCCCGCGCTGGTGGGCGCCTCCATGGCGCTCGGCATGATTCTTTGCTTGGTGATCTTCAGCCGCGATAGCCGTTCGTGATCGGCAGACGCCGATCCTTGCCGAAGGCCTTCTCGCTGACGCGCACCCCGGGCGGGCATTGGCGTCGCTTGTATTCGTTCAGGTCCACCAAGCGGGCGATACGTCGAACGACGTCCTCGGGGTGCCCCAACTCGATGATCTCCGATGCCGTGCGGTCCTGCTCGACGTAGAGCGACAGGATCGGGTCCAGGATCTCGTACGGCGGCAGGCTCTGATCGTCGCGCTGATCGGGTCGAAGTTCGGCCGACGGCGGTTTCGTCAACACCGACTCGGGAATGATCACCCGGCCGGCTCTCTCGTTCACGTGACGACTGATCGCGAACACGTCCAGCTTCAACACGTCCTTGATCACCGCGTAACCGCCGACCGAGTCGCCGTAGATCGTGAAGTAACCCACCGCCATCTCGCTCTTGTTGCCGGTGGTCAGCACCATCCATCCGAATTTGTTCGACAGAGCCATCATGATCTGGCCACGACACCGACTCTGCAGGTTCTCCTCGGTCAGATCGGGATCACGACCCTCGAAGCTGGGTCCGAGGACGTCGAGATACGACTGGAATACCGGCTCGATCGAGATCGTGCGGATGTCGATACCGAGAGCCGCGGCCAACTCGTGCGCGTCCGTCTTCGAGCCCTCGGACGAGTACCGCGACGGCATCGACACCCCGTGCACGTGGTCGGCACCCAACGCATCGACGGCCACCGCGGCCACCAGCGACGAGTCGATGCCCCCCGACAACCCGATCACCACGTCGGTGAACTTGTTCTTGCGCACGTAATCGCGCGTGCCCGATACGAGAGCGCCGTACAACTCCTCGGCGCGATCCATGATGGGTGCGACGATCGACGGCTTCGGAGAGTCGAGATCGACATCGACCACCATCAGGTCGGAGACGAACTGGGTGGACCGAGCCAGTAGATTGCCCCGCGCGTCGAACACCATCGAGGCACCGTCGAAAATGAGCTCGTCCTGACCGCCGACCTGATTGACGTAAACGATCGCGCACGAATTGTCGCGGGCTCGTTGCGCCAGCATGCGCTCGCGCTCGGCCAACTTGCCGACGTGGAACGGAGAACCGTTGATGTTGACGTTCACGCGGGCACCGAGCGAGGCCTGCTCGGACACCGGTCCGTCGGGATGCCAGATGTCCTCGCAGATGGAGATGCCGACCTTCACCCCGCCCACCTCGATCAATCGATGATCACCACGGCCGGGTTCGAAGGTGCGTTCCTCGTCGAAGACGTCGTAGTTCGGCAACAAGCGCTTGTGATGGACGCTTTTCACGGCACCGTTCGCGCACACGGCGGCGGCATTGTGAAGGCGCGGTCGACCCGAACCCGGATCGTGACCGTGACCGACGTCGACGAAACCGATCACCGCGACGCATCGCGTCGTGAGCGCTGCCAATTCTTGAAGTACCGCCCGGTTGTCGCGCACGAAACCGGGCTTGAGCACCAGATCCTCGGGCGGGTATCCGGTGATGCTCAACTCGGGGAAGGCCACCAGGTCACATCCGGCGTCGACGGCGCGCCGATACGCATCGATGATGAGGGCACGGTTCCCGGCGAGATCACCCACCGTGGGGTTCAACTGGGCCAAGCCGATCCGAAGGTTCGCCACGTCGCCGAGGCTAACGGCGACCCCAACTGCCGGTGCGGTGGATCGGGTCGTCACCCGCTACCGTGACCACCACCCGCCGAGCACCGCAATCCACCGAAACAGCGTCGTTTCACACAGCGTTCACAATTGGGCAACGGCGGGGAAATGCCCCCCTGCGACGCTGGCATCGCCCCTACAACAAACGGCTCTGCCGAATCCCTACATGGAGGACCCCGTGGCCTATCAAGCCGAATACATCTGGATCGACGGCACCGAGCCGACGCCCCTGCTGCGTTCCAAGACCAAGATCCTTGCCGACGACGTGACCACTCCCCCGGTGTGGGGTTTCGACGGCTCGTCGACCAACCAGGCGCCCGGCGACAAGTCGGACTGCGCGCTGCAGCCGGTCTTCACCTGCCCGGACCCCATCCGCGGTGGTGACAACATTCTCGTGCTGTGCGAAGTCATGCTCGCTCAGTCGAACAAGCCGCACCCGACCAACACCCGCGCCGCGTGCGCCAAGGCCGCCAAGAAGTTCGCCGCCGCCGAGATGATCTTCGGTATCGAGCAGGAGTACACCATGATGCGCCTCGACGGAAGCCCCCTCGGCTTCCCGAAGGACGGTTTCCCCGAGCCGCAGGGTCCGTACTACTGCGGCGTCGGCGCCGGTCGCGTCGTCGGTCGAGAGATCATCGAGGAGCACACGCAGGCGTGTCTCGATGCCGGTCTCCTCATCGAAGGCACCAACGCCGAAGTGATGCCCGGACAGTGGGAGTTCCAGATCGGAGCGGCCGATGCGCTCACCGTGTCGGACCACCTGACCGTGGCCCGTTGGTTGTTGCACCGCATCGCCGAGGACTACGACGTGGTCATCTCGTTGGCCGCCAAGCCCCAGAAGGGTGACTGGAACGGCGCCGGCGCGCACACCAACTTCTCGACGAAGGCCATGCGCAACGACAAGGACATGAAGGCCATCACCGCCGCGTGCAACGCGATCGGCAAGAAGGTCATGGAGCACGTCACGAACTACGGCCACGACATCGAGAGCCGCCTCACCGGCAAGCACGAGACCGCCCCGTGGAACAAGTTCAGCTACGGCGTGTCCAACCGCGGCGCATCCATCCGTATCCCGTGGCAGGTGGAAAAGACCGGTCGCGGCTACGCCGAGGACCGTCGTCCGAACGCCAACATGGATCCGTACACCGTCACCCGCCTCCTGGTCGAGACGGTCTGCGGCTGATCACGTCCTCGGTCCACGGACCGGAACAGTTCACGGAGGGGGTCGGGGCAACCCGGCCCCCTCGCCGTTTCCCCACTCCCCCGTGCCAATTCGGGCTTCCATTGGCAGACTGAAGGAATGACCATGCTGCAGCAACAGCGTGACTACGTGCTCCGCACCGTCGAGGAACGTGGCGTTCGGCTGATCCGTTTGTGGTTCACCGACGTCCTGGGCAACCTCAAGAGCTTCGCCATCAGCCCGGCCGAGCTGGAGAACGCCCTCGAGGACGGCATGAGCTTCGACGGCTCGTCGATCGACGGATTCTCGCGCGTCCAGGAAAGCGACGTGTTGGCCATCCCCGATGCCAACACCTTCGTCATGTTGCCGTGGGCCGACGGTGACGCCCCCGAAGCCCGCGTGTTCTGCGACATCCACAATCTCGACGGCTCGCCGTTCAGTGGCGACCCCCGTCAGGTGTTGCGTCGCAACCTCGACAAAGCCCGCGCGCTCGGCCTCGACTTCCTCATCGCTCCCGACATCGAGTTCTTCTACTTCGCTCCACCCGAGGACGGACGCCCGCCTCGTCCCCTGGACGAAGCATCGTTCTTCGACCTCACGACCACCGACGTCACCGGGAACCTGCGCAAGGAGACCATCCGCACCCTCGAGACCATGAGCATCCCGGTGGAGTACTCGTTCCACGAGGATGCGCCGTCGCAACACGAGATCGACCTGCGCCACACCGACGCGTTGAACATGGCCGACAGTGTGATGACGTTCCGCTTGGCCGTGAAGGAAGTGGCCGCCGCCCAAGGTGTCCACGCCACGTTCATGCCCAAGCCGTTGGAAGGCGTGCAGGGCAGCGGCATGCACCTGCACCTGTCGTTGTTCAACAACAAGGGAACCGACGACGCCAGCAGCAACGCGTTCTATTCGGCCGACGATGCCTACAACCTGTCCGACACCGCCAAGAAGTTCATGGCCGGTTTGCTGTTCCACGCCAGCGAGATCACGGCCATCACCAACCAGACGGTGAACAGCTACAAACGTTTGGTGCCCGGATTCGAGGCACCGGTGCACGTGTCGTGGGCGCGCAACAACCGCAGCGGCCTCATTCGAGTTCCCGTGCCCAAGCGGGCCAACCCGTCGGCCACCCGCATCGAGTATCGCTCGCCCGACCCGGCCTGCAACCCGTACCTGGCCTTCTCGGTCATCCTCGCGGCCGGGCTTCGCGGTATCGAGCAGGGTTACGAGCTTCCCGCCGAGGCCGACGCCAACCTGTTCGAGATGGGCGACGGCGCGCTGCAGAAACTCGGCATCGAGCAATTGCCACAGTCCCTCTCCGACGCCCTGCGCGCCATGGAATCGTCATCGTTGGTGCACGAGGCGCTCGGCGAGCACATCTTCGAATGGTTCCTCCGCAACAAGCGGTCCGAATGGCGCGGTTACAAGACGCAGGTGACGCCGTTCGAACTGCAGAGATACCTGAAGAGCATCTGAGGACCGTCCGTGGACCTGATCGCCGTCTTCCCCGAGAATCCGTCGCCCGAGTTGGCCCGCACGCTCGACTTGGCCGGATACCGATGGAAGGCGTTCGCCTCGGCCGATGCGATCACCAAGAGCGAGCCGGCCGACGGTTGGTTGGGTGCGATCGTCACGGCGGATCACGACATGGACGCCGCGTGGGTGGTGTGTCGCACGTTGCGCAAGCGCGATGCGCTCATGGTGCCGTTGTTGTTGCTGGTCACCGGGGCGCAGTTGGACGAACTCACGTTGCGTGACGAGTTGTTCGACGATTTCTGTCTGCTGCCGTTCCACCCGCGCGAGTTGGAGGCCCGTCTGCGTCACGTGTTCGCGCACGTGTCGGTCAGCGCCAAGCCCGACACCGTGGACTACGGCGGATTGGTGTTGAACCTCGAGACGTACCAGGCGTCCATCGACGGTCACCCGCTGGATCTCACGTACATGGAGTACGAGTTGCTGAAGTTCCTCACGCAGAACCCGGGCAAGGTGTTCACGCGCGAGATCTTGCTGTCGCGGGTGTGGGGGTACGACTACTACGGAGGCGCGCGCACGGTCGACGTGCACATTCGTCGTCTGCGCGCCAAATTGGGCGAGGAGCACGCGAACCTCATCCAAACCGTGCGCAGCGTGGGCTACCGCTTCGGACAATCCCGCTGGGGCAACTAACCGCCCACACACGGACGATCTGGGTACCAAAAGTGCCCGTTTGCGGTCACTTTGGAAACCCAGATCGCGGTTTCTCAACGCCATCGGGCCAATACTTGCTTGACCTGATCGGCGACAACACTAGGTCGACGAATGATCTGCGCCCATGTGAACCGCAATCCGACGTAGCCGTTCGCCAACAGGTGTGCCGCTCGAACGCGATCGAACTCGAACTGTTCCTTGTCGAGCCCGTGATACGTCCAGCCCTCGCATTCGATGTACACGCGCGTTCCGGTGACGAGAAAGTCCAGCTCGTAACCGGCCACTCGAGCGTGGAACTCGAGCGGGGGAAGCCCGAACCGTCGAGCCAAACGGGCCATCTCCTCCTCGAGGACCGAGTCCGGCGGTCGTTCGGTCAGGACGAATCGGTGGAGTGCCGTTCGCAGTGCGACCAATCCGTGGCGACCATGTTCGCTGTGTCGCATCAACGCGTTGTCCACCGACTGTGGCGTGACCAACCCCTTGATCACGAAAGTCTGCAAGGCTCGTTCGACTCCCCACGGATCGACGGCGCCGACGTCGAGCAAGGTGCGCAGCGGATTGCTCACCGGAATGCCCAGCACTTCCTCGACGCGGAGATCATCGAGATCTCGAGGACGATGAACTCGAATGTTCTCCACTCGTAGCCGCCCGGGACGATCGGGACGGAGCACGTCGATCACGTCACCCGATCGATCGTCCGCACCCCACAGGAAAGCCGCACTTCGGTGACTGGCCATCGCCCCTTCCCCCACGGCGGCCACCGCGGCCGCGATTCGGGCGGTCCGATCCAGTGCCCGACCGGGCGCAATGGCCACGCCCGGGTGCACCTCGTGAAGGAGACCGGACTCGCGGGCCGTACGCCACGACTTCAACGAGTAGCCCGCCGCGAGGATGTCTGCTCGAACGAGAATCAGGTGCGGCTGACGAGCGTGATCGACGAAGGTCGTCATGGAAATCTTCGGCATGGTCGAAGGTGGGAATCGACCCGACCTCAGCGGTGATCAAGACCGATCTGGGTAACTCAAGTTGCCGAAAACCGGCACATTTGGTACCCAGATCGCGAGGGGGTTAGACAGTGACGTGGGCGAGGGATTCCACGGTCACGTGGGCCAACCCCTCGGGCACCGGCACCACGTGCGGAACCGCGATCACCCGACAGCCCGCGGCCACCGCCGAGCGCACCCCGGTAGGTGAATCCTCGATGGCCACGCACCTCGTCGGATCCACGCCCAACTTCGCCGCCGCCAGCAGGTAAGGCTCGGGGTGCGGCTTACCGTTGCTCACCTCGTCACCCACCACCGCCTCGGTGAAGCTTCCCGGCGGCAGACAGGTCACCACCTCGTCGGCGAAGCGGCGCCACGACATGGTCACCAACGCGGTGGGGATACCGGCGTCGACCACCGCGGCCAACAACTCGCGCGCGCCCGGCCGCCACGGAACGGACTCGCGCAACCGCGCCACCACCCGATCCAACAGCATCTCCACGATGTCGTGCGGAGCGACGTCGATCCCACCGCTGTGGGCGATGTAGCGGGCCGCATCCAGAAGATCGAAGCCCACCACCGACTTGGCATGATCCATCGACCACGAGCCACCGTGCATCTCCACCACCTCGAACTCGCTGGCGATCCAATACGGCTCGGTGTCGACGATGGTGCCGTCCATGTCGAACAGCACCGCGTCAGGGCGGCCCAACTCGACGGGCCCGAACTCAATGGTCATTGTCGAGCTTCTGGATTCGTCGGCTGATTCGAGCGTGATTCACGAGCATCTCGTCGAGTGCGGGATGCGTGATGCGACCGTCGCGCACCACCACTCGACCGTTCACGATGGTGTGCCGCGCCCCGGTGGGTCCGCAACGCAACCACGCTTCCACCGGATAGGCGATGGCACCGGCGAACGACGGTCCGGTGAGCGACCACACCGTGATGTCGGCGACGGCACCCACGCTGAGTTCTCCGATCTCGCCTTCGCGACCCAGACACCCCGCACCACCGATGGTGGCCACCTCCAACGCCATGCGCGCCGTTCCCGCGTGCGCGCCGTTGCGCAACTTGGCCAGCAGCATCGCCTGTCGGGCCTCCAACCACATCGACGCCGAGTCCGCCGACGACGAGCCGTCGACGCCCAGTCCCACCTTGGCCCCGGCCGCGCGCAGATCGACGACGGGCGAAATGCCCGACGCCAGGATCAGGTTCGAACTGGGGCAATGCGCCACGCCGATACCCGCCGCGCCCAAGCGATGCACCTCGTCGTGGTTGGGCATCACGCAATGCGCCACCCACGTGCGACTGGTGCACCATCCGGTGCGCTCGAGGTACTCCATCGGTCGACAACCGAAGGTGGCGATGGAGAAGTCGTCGTCCTCGGCATTCTCGGCGAAGTGGGTATGAAGTCGCACGTCCAGCTTCTCCGCCAGTTCCGCCGACCGCACCATCAACCGCTCGGTCACGCTGAACGGCGAACACGGAGCGAGGGCCACGCGGGTCATGGCCCCGAACGAACGATCGTGATGCCGGTGAACCGCCTCCTCGCTGGCCGCCAGGATCTCGTCGTCGTCGGCCACCACGTCGTCGGGAGGTAGACCGCCGTCCTTCTCGCTCAACGACATCGACCCGCGGGTGGGATGAAAACGCATACCCAACGCGCGGGCGGCCTCGATCTCGGCCGTCAGCAGGTCACCGGCTCCGTGCGGATGCAGATACAGATGGTCGGTGGAGGTCGTGCAACCGGAGAGCGCCAACTCGGCCAAGCCGACGAACGCGCTGACGTGCACGGCCTCCTCGTCGATGGCGCGCCACAGTGGATACAGCGACTGCAACCACCCGAACAACGGCTTGCCAGTCATGGGCGGAAACGCGCGCGTGAGGTTCTGGTAGATGTGATGGTGCGTGTTCACCAGACCCGGGGTGACCAAACAGTCGGTGGCGTCGACGTGTTCACGGGCCGACGGAGCCGGATCGGCCGAGGTACCGATGGCGCTGATGCGACCACCGTCGACGGCGATCCAACCTCCGGAGATCTCGCGACGGGCTCCATCGACGGTGGCGATGTGCATGGCGTTGCGAACGACCAGATCGACCTGATTCATGCGGGTTCCTCTTCCATCGAGTCGAGAATCTCGACCAGGTGAGCGTTGGTGGTACGGGGATTGACGATGCAGAAACGCAGCACGGTCTCGCCGTTCCACGAACTGGGCACGACGAACGACTGCCCGCTGTGCAGCTGGGCGTCGCTCCACTTCTGATACTGCTCGGGTGTCCAACCCAGGCGTCGGAACACCAGGATGCTCAGGTCGGGCTCCAGCATCAACTCCAGATACGGGCGTCGACGGATCTCCTCGGCACCGAAGCGGGTGGTGTCGAGCGTCTTCTCCATGGCCGCGGTGTACGCGTCACTGCCATGCGTGGCCAGACTGAACCACAGTGGCAATCCCCGTGCGCGTCGCGAGAGATGGTGCGCCACGTCGGCCGGGTTCATCTCCATCCACGGTTGGTTCTCATCCTGTTCACCGTGCAACACGTCGAGATACTCGGCGTGTTGGGTGTGAGCACGACGGCCGTCGTGGATGTTCCGGTACAGCAACGCACAACTGTCGTACGGACCGAACAACCACTTGTGCGGATCCACGATGAAACTGTCGGCGCGCTCGATGCCGTCGAACAGATGGCGCACGCTCGGTGCGCACAGTGCGGCGGAACCGTAGGCACCATCGACGTGGAACCACACGCCGTGAGCCGTGGCCACGTCGGCGACCGCCGACAGATCGTCGACCACTCCGAGGTTCGTGGTACCCGACGTGGCCACGATGGCGAACAGGCGATCGCGGTCCGCGGCGTCGAGGGCCGACATGGTGGACTCGAGCGCCGCGCCATTCAGTCGACCTTTGTCGTCGGCCGGCACGGCCACGATGTCGGCGTCCATCGCTCGCGCTGCTTGCTTCACCGACGAATGGGCACCGCTGGAGGCCAGCATCAACCCGCGCGTGCGATCGTGACGACCCTGAGCGCGCTCGCGCCAGCGATGTCGCGCCGCGATGAGCGCCGACAGGTTCCCCGCCGTGCCCCCGCTGACGAACACGCCACCGGCCGACTCGGGAAACCGCGCGAGGTCCGCGATCCATCGCAACGCCTGATTCTCGGCGAAGACCGCGCCGGCCCCCTCCAACCACGAGCCGGTATAGATGCTGCCCGCCGACACCACCATGTCGAAGATGATGGAGGCCTCGGTGGGCGCTCCGGGCACGAACGACAGGAACTTGGGATGGTCCACCGAGATGCAGGCGGGCGCCAGGATCTCGGTGTAGATGCGCAAAGCCTCAGCGCCACCGATGCCCGACGGTGTGACGGTCTGGCCGACTTCGGCCAACATCTGCTCATACGGAATCGGTGCGTCCAGCGGCGGTGGATCCATGCGGATGCGATCGATTGCGTATCGCAAGGCTTGGCTGGCCAGCCGAGCCATCTCGGCGTCAGGAGTGTGCACGGTTCACAGTCTGCCAGCGCCCGTCACGTCGCGAATCGACCACCGCGTGAACGGTGCGCAACGGTCAGGTGTTCAGGTCGAGAAGCTCGCTGCCCTCGTGACGGATCTCTCCGTCTTTCCACAACAGGTGCCCCAGCAGTGCGGCGAGACCGGCCATGGACAAGCCCACGACGATGGGAAAACCGATGAGGGCGATGATCAGCACGATTGCTCCGGCCATGGCGCGAACCTACTTCTTCGCGCGCCGAGCAGGCGACTTCTTCGCGGCGGTCTTCTTCACCGCGGCCTTCTTGGTGGCAACTTTCTTGGCGTCCGGCTTCTTCTTGGTGGCGGGCTTCTTCGCCGCGGGCTTGGGAGTGGCTACGGGCTTGTAGGCCCACGCTTCGATCTCGACCGAACCACCAAAGGGCAGAGCCGCCACGCCGATGGTGGAACGCGCCGGACGGGCACCCGCGAAGCCCGCCACGTACGCCTCGTTGAAGGTGGCGAAGGTGTCCATGTCGGTGAGGAAGCACAACGTCTTGGCGATGTCGTTCAGGGTGCATCCCTGCTCCTTCAAGCGCTCCTTCAGGTTCTTGACCGCCTGCGTGGTTTGTGCCGACACACCACCGGCCACCAGCGAGCCGTCCTTGATGCCGAGCTGACCGGAAACGATCACCCAGTCACCGGCGCGAACGACCGGGGTGTAGGGACCGAGGGGGGCGGGAGCCTTCTTGGAAGCCATGAGGCGATGCTAGCGATCGACGGCGCGGGCCGGTCAACGAGAGCAGGGCCAACGCGACGGATGGCCGGCACGGCGCCAGGCCGCGGCGGCCACGGCGGCGAACACGGCGTCACTGCCGTTCATCGGATCACGATCGTCGTCGACGACGGTCACCTCGATCCGCGGCGTGTCCACGGCACGCAACACCCCGAACGAGCGAATGGTGAGGTCCAGCGGAACTCCGTCGACACTCAACGCCAGCCCCTCCGAACGCACCCATCCGAGCGACATGTGCGCGGCGCCGATCGCGTACGAGCGCATCACCACCTCGTCGAGGATTAGTCCGGCGTTCACCCGCACCGTCACCACGTCATCGGACACCGTGGCCCACGCCTCGGCTCCATTGGGTGCCGTCACGTGGTCTCCCCACTCACCGGGGTCCGTCACGGACGCGCGCATCACCGCGATCTCGGCCCAGCCCGCCGCGCGAAGACTCATCGACGTTCGGGGTCCGACCACGTCGTGCTCGACCACGGTCCAATCCGGAGCGACACGGGCGATCGACTCCGCCAGGCCCGCAGTGCGCACCGCGTGCATCACACCCGAACCATCAGCACGTGCCGCCAACGACATCGGTGGCCGCTTCGGCCCGGAACGCACCACGTCTTCGCGCGTGAGCAACACCCGAACCGTGCGGCCGTTCTCGTCAGCCAATCGACGAGCGACTTCACGCAATTCCGAACTCGTCTTGCCTCCGAAGGCACCACCGTTGTTGAGCGGTCCGTGTGCTTCTCCGCCGGGCTCGCACCATGCGGCATCGGGTTCCACGTACGCGGGCTCCACCCATGTGGTGCACAACGTGCGCGCCCACTCGCCGTCGACGACGGGCAACGGCCAGTCGACGGCCACGGTGGACTTGCGCCCCTGCACCGTGCCGGCCAGACGGCGCGCGGTCGCGATGTCGTCGGCCACGTGCCACGCGCCATCCAATGAACGCAACGCCACCAACGCGTCCCGGGGAGCGGTGTCGTCGGCGAATCCACCGGCCCCCAACGCCACCTGGGATCCCACTTCCTGATGCGCCACTCCCTCGATGGCCGCGCGCTCGCGCGCCAGAGCCAGGTCACGATCACCATCGACAACGCGCGAGCCACGGCGCACCGCCACCGCCTCCTCGATGGTCTGCCAGCCGGTGCACCGACACGTGTGCGCCAACATCGCCTTGGTGAACGATTCGTGATCGTCGTCGAGCGTGGCCTCCAATCGCATGATGATGCCCGGCGAACAAAATCCGCACTGACTGCCACCGGTGGAGAACAAGGCCTCGCCCCACGCGCGCCGAACATCGTCATCCAGTCCCTCGAGCGTGGTGACACGTCGACCGTTCACCCGGGTCGCCGGCGTCACGCATGAC
>Ga0172376_10000349_pt1 | contig 60344 bp, 52 predicted proteins | sample Lak35m_FD_121114 | JGI IMG/M metagenome (GOLD analysis project Ga0172376, IMG submission 121114) | Freshwater microbial communities from Kabuno Bay, South-Kivu, Congo - kab_092012_35m | ecosystem: Environmental > Aquatic > Freshwater > Lake | place: Democratic Republic of the Congo: South-Kivu...
ACCTCGTCAGGTATTTTGACGATCCTGCCGGGATCCTGCCGTCGTTTCGGCTGGCGGTGACCGGCACGTCCTTTCAGGTAGAGGTATGGCGGGTCTTGTTGACGATCCCTTTCGGTGAGCGGGGAAGTTACGCCCAGCTGGCGGCGAGGGTGGGAAGGCCCGAGACCGTGCGGGCGGTGGGCACGGCCGTGGGCCGGAATCCGGTGGCTTTTCTGATCCCCTGCCATCGGGTGGTGCAGTCGGGTGGAGGGCTGGGCGGGTATATGTGGGGGGTGGGGCGGAAAAGGGTGATGCTGGGATGGGAGGCTGGGGTCAAAGCCGCTGTGGACTGACGACTGTCATACGACCCATCCCTCCATCACCTGCATCACCGCAACCGCCTCCTCCGCCGTGCAGGGGTTCGGTCCTTCCCCCTTGAAATAGGCTGTCACCCGCTCGATCATCGGCTGCTGGATATGCTCGGGATGCTCGAAGGGAACATTCATCCGGACACCCTGCCGGATGATCGCGACATGATTGCCGAAGAAAGGGAAGCGGATCGTTCCCGCCGTTCCATGGATCTCGCACAAGTCCTCCGTCTGCGCCTCGTTGACGGTGAAGGCCCACTGACCTGTGAAGAGGACTCCAGATGTGAAAAACATCGAGCCACAGACGGCATCGCGCGCGGCATAGCTCCCCGCCTGGTTGACACCGAAGCCGCTATGCGATGCGACCGGTCCGAACCAATGTAGCATGAGGTCGAGCTGATGCGGGGCGAGGTCGTAGAAATGCCCGCCGGTTCCGCCCTGCTCGGGCGTGACGCGCCAGCGGATGCGCGGGTCGGCCAGCGCTTCGGGCCGGTCGGGCTGCAGCGTGCTGATTCGGACCGTCCGTAGGGTCCCGATCTCGCCTGCCTCCAGCCACTGCCGGATGCGGGTGAACATGGGCACGGCGCGACGATAGTGCGCCACCGTCAGCTTTACCCCCGTGGCTTCCGAGACCTCGCGCATCCGCTCGCAGGCGGCCGCGTCGGTGGCCATCGGCTTCTCGACATACACGGGCTTGCCTGCTAGCATGGAAGCGATGGCATAGGCCTCGTGCGTGTCGGGCGGCGTGGCCACATAGATGGCGTCGACCTCCGGGTCTTCGATCAGTCGCTGTGCATCGTCGTACCAGCGCGGCACGCCGTGGCGCAGCGCATAGTCGCGCGCCTTGTCGGCATCGCGGCGCATGACGGCCGCCAGGGCCGAGCCCTGCGTCTTGTAGAAGGCGGGGCCGCTCTTGCGCTCGGTGACGTCGCCGCAGCCGATGATGCCCCAACGGAGGGTGTCTGACATGCTGCTTATATTTATATCTGTATTCAGTCGATGCCGAAGGCCTGCATCACGGAGGCGAAGATCTCGATGCCGTCCCATAGGTTGCCGATGCGGATGTTCTCGTTCTCGGCGTGCTGGTTGTTGTCGTGATTCGCGATGGGCACGGTGACGGGCCGGATGCCGAGCCGCTGTTCGAAGATGAAGAGCGGGAGGCTGCCGCCGAGGGTGGGCAGTAGCAGGGCGGGCTCGGGGAGGGCCGCCTGCACGGCGCGGACGACGCGTCGGGCCAGCGGGTCGTCCATCGGCGTCTTCTGGGCGTTGTAGCCGGCGGAGCGTACGACACGGCAGATGCGGTCGTGTGCCATCCGTTCTTCATCGGTGGGTACCTGCTCCGTCACATAAAAGCCCTTCGTGCGGATATGCTCGATCACTTTCTGCTGCTGTCGCCGCCAGTCATTGCCTGCGACCAGGCGCAGGTCGATGCTGGCCACGGCCTGTGTGGGGATCACGTTGGCCGACTTCTCACCCACGCCGGCCGCGGCGAAGCCGTTGATGTTGAGCGATGGAAGGCTGAGGTTCTCATTGAGCGAACCCGTTCGTTCCGGCCTGCGGATGCCGAGTTCGCGCTGCAACTGCGCTTCCACCGGCGGCATCTGGGCGAGGGCCTCGCGTTCCGATTTGGAGAGAGGGATGACATCGTCATAGAAGCCTTTGACCATGACCTGTCCCTTCTCATCCTTCATCGATGCCAGCAGACGCGCGAGATCCATCGCGGGATTGGGCACCCAGTTTCCATAATGACCGGAGTGCAGCGGACGCTTGGGACCGTAAACGGTGAGTTCGAGGTGGGTGTCGCCGCGGACACCGAAGACAACCTGTTTGCGGCCGGTCTGGTGCACGGGTCCGTCGCAGATCACCCAGGTGTCGGCACGCAGCAGGGCTTTATGCCTGTCGAAGATCTCGGCCAGGTGCGTCGATCCTGCCTCTTCCTCGCCTTCGAAGAAGAACTTGATGTTGATGGAGGGTTGTATCCCCGAGGTTCTGAGGGCGGCGTATGCCTGGAGGATGGCGAAGACGCCGGCCTTGTCATCGGAGGCGCCGCGGGCATAGATGCGCCAGTCGGGGCTGACGGCGCTGCGGATGCGTTGCCAGTCGAGGAAGTTTGCGCCCTTGGCGAGCGAGCCGTCGGTGAGTCGCGGTCGGAAGGGATGGAGGCCTGCGGCCCATTTGGTGCTGTCGACCGGCTGCCCGTCGTAGTGGGCGTAGAAGACGACGGTGTGTCTGGCGCCGGGCGTTCGCACTTCGCCGTAGACGGCGGGCGGCTGCCCGGGCGTGTCGGCCTCCAGCAGCCGCGTGTCGGCTACGCCTTCGGCCTGCATGTAGCGGAGGATGGCGTCGGCCGTGGCCCGCAGTCCGGCCTTGTCGGCCGCGATGTTGGGGATGGCGAGGAAGTCGCGATAGCTCTCCAGCAGTCTGACTTCGTTGGCCTGCCGCCACGTACGGACGCTGCTTACGGTGGGTGACTGTGCCGCAGCCACGATAGGCCAGGCGGCCAGCAGGAGAAGGGCTTTCTTCATCCGTGTAAGGTAAGTCAAAACGGCGTTTGCCTTCAGGGGCGCAGCAGCATGAAGACGGAGCCGGCGAGGGTGAGGATGAGGACCATCCGGCGGTAGAGTTCGTCGCGGATGCGGTCGACAATGCGGATGCCGGCGAGGAAGCCCAGGGCCAGGGCGGGTAGGAGGTAGAGGTCGATGCGGAGGCCTTCCATGTTTATATTTTTCCAGACGAAGGCCTGCAACGGAAATTTGAAGAGGTTCATCCAGAGGAAGATCCAGGCGGAGGTGCCGATGAAGTCGTTCTTGGTGGCGCGCATCGCGATGAAGTAGAGGTTGGCGAAGGCGCCGGCGAGGTTGCCGATCATCGTGGTGAAGCCTGCCGCGAGGCCGGTGGAGACCGAGAAGAGGGGATGGTGCGGCACGTCCTTTCCCTTGCGGAACTCCATGAGGAAGACGATGAGGATGGTGGTGATGATGATGGCGGCCATGATCTTTCGGAAGAGGGCCTCGTCCATGTCCTTGCCGGTGAGGAGTCCCAGGACGATGCCGATGGCCATCCAGGGGATGAGTTTCCGGAAATGGTCCCATCGTGCATGGCGGCGATAGTAGCTGACGGCGGCGATGTCGGCTGCGCAGAGGAGGGGGAGGACGATGCCGGTGCTGGCCTTGCTGCCGAAGACCATGGCCATGAGGAGGACGGTGAGTACATCGAGCCCTTTGACGCCGGCCTTGCCGAGACCGATCACGAAGGTGGCGAGGAGGACGGCGGCCCACTGGCCGGTGGTGAGGTGGATGGCGGTGTCCATGATGGCTTGCAAGGTAGCGATGCGGGTGCAATGGCAGGAATTCCTACCTTGAACACATGACGAACACGGGACGGATCATCCGAAACTCGGCTGCCGTTGGGGCGGGCGCCCTGACAGGCGGCATCCTGAACATGGGCCTTGTGGCCCTGGGCCCGATGGTCATCCCTCCCCCGCCCGGTGGGGATATCACTACGATGGAGGGGTTGCGCTCGACCATCCATCTCTTCGAGCCGAAGCATTTCATCTTTCCCTTTCTGGCGCATGCGCTGGGCACCTTGGCCGGCGCCTGGCTGGCGGCACGGCTGAGCGCTTCCAGGCCCAGGGGCAGTGCCATGGCCATCGGGGTGTTGTTCCTGTCGGGGGGTGCGATGATGGCCTACAGCCTGCCTGAGGCACTCGTCTTCAACATCGTCGATCTAGCCCTGGCGTATCTGCCGATGGCCTGGCTGGGCTATCGGTGGTCGGGTCGGGGCATGTAGGCGATGGAAGTCGAGATCATGACATGGGTCATGGCTTGCCATTACAAAACTCAAGCTGCCGGCCTTGCAGCTCCCGACCTGTCCATTGGCACTTGGAGTCGTGATCCATCCACAGGATCTGCCAGGATCCTCCTATCTAACCACCACTTGTTCCCGGTGCAGCATCCTCCCTTTCGCATCCGACAGTTGCAGGATGTAACTCCCGCTGGCGAGGTGGTCGGTGGGTAGGGCCTCGCCGCTGGTGATGCGGTCCTTCTTCCATACCAGCCGGCCTTGGAGGTCTTGCAACCTGCCTTGCAATAGACTAGAGCCCTTGATGCGAAATTCGATGCGTATATGTGTTTCCGCAGGGTTGGGCCAGATGCGCAGGTACTGTCCCTCGCCGAGGTTGACGAGGCCTGTGGGTGTGTAGTTGAAGGGGTCGGAAGCGGCCGATGCGCAGCCGTTGACGGTGACGACCACCGTGTAGTTGCCCGTGGAAGCCGGGAGGTATGTCTGCCCGGTGGCACCGTTTACAAGTGTGCCGTCGCGGTACCACTGATTGCCGCTGGCGGCCGAGGATAGCAGGTTGCCATTGAGATCTTTCGAGATGGTGGGTTTGGGCGGTATGACGTTCACTGTGAGACTGGCACTGCCGGTCGCATTCTGCTGGCAGGTGGTGCCGTTCGCGTCGGAAACACGCTGGAGGGCGATGGTCGTGGTGCCGACGACATTCGTGGGAGGGGTGTAGGTCAGCGTGCTCGAGCTTGCCTGTGTGGTCTGCTGTTGTGCAGTGCCGCCATTGATGCTGAAGGTGAAAGTGTAGGGCGCATCGCCGTTGGCTCCCGTGAGCGTGAAGGGCGTGGGCGTCCCATTGAGGCATACCTGACCGCCGCCGGAGATGCCGGCAGAGGGGATCGGATTCACTTTCACGGTCACCGCGGCGGCGGAAATGTTAGCGGCACATCCGTTGGCGCTTTGCACCCTTGTCAGTGTGTAGACGAAGCTTCCTTTGCTCGCTGTCGATTGCGTCAAGCCGGCCGTATTTCCCGTGCCGCTGCTGGCAGTCGTCTGCGTCCCGCCCCCGTTGATGTTGTAACTGAAGGTATAGGGAGCCGTTGCACCCGAGGCGCTGAAGGTGATGGTGGGAGCCGTGGCATTGAGGCAGACGGTTGCCGTGCCGGACACCGATCCGGCAGGGGCGGGCTTTACGGTGATGGTGAACGGCAGCCGGGAGGCGCTCTCGCATCCGTTGATGCTGGAGGTGGCGTAGTAGTTGAACGTGCCCGCCGTGCCGGTCGCGGGGATCGGTGCCGTCGAACTGCCCGACCCGCCCGTGGCAGCCGCATACCATACCAGGGAGGATCCGGCGGCGGGCGTGGCGGATAGCACGGTGGCGGCATCCCCTACGCAATAGGTCGCACTGGTGGATGATGACGTCGGCGTCGCCGGCTGTGAGCAACTAACGGTGACGGACAGCCGCTCACTGACGGCGTATTTCTCCGTGGTGGATGTCTCGGCCACGCGTACGGTCAGGAAGGTGGAGCCGGCGTATCCGTTGGCGTAGAGGATCACGGAGTCGCCCCGTAGGATGGCCTTGAGTCCGGATGTGTCGGAAGTTGCCGTCAGCGTCAGGTTCGCGTTGGGGGTGTTATAGTCTCCGAAGTCGCGATAGCTCAGCTTGAACCGGACGGAATCGCCAAGGGTAAGGCTTTTCGGTCCGATCGAATCCAGGCTGGGATAGCGGTTGATGGTCCGTTTGACGCGGAAGAAGCCGACAGTCTTGCGTGGGAAGACGCCCGTGGTGAGGTCGCGCGCGGTGACGACGACGCGGTCGCCGGTGGGGGTCGCCCATCCCGACTGGCTTTGCTCTCCGCTACCTCCACCCGTCCAGCTTTTCCGGACAGCCAGCGCACTGCCACCGTAGCGCGAATACACGTCCACGGTCTGGTCGGCCATGATGGCGAACTGTCCGTCGAGGATGGAGTGTTTGAGGCCAAGGCTTCCTACGCTGGCGATGGCCCGTCCTGTGGTGGCGTCAGTGACATGTTGTCCGAAGCCGAAGACAGGTCCCCGGAACGCGCTGTCCATATGCACGTCGAAATGCATGGCAGGCGAGAAGTACATCACGGAACCGTCGCTGTCGCGCACGAGTGTCCGGTCGCGCGACTTGGTGCCGGTGGCGATGAGTCCGTTGGCGATGGCGAGTCCATTGACGAAGGGCCAACCGCCGATATAGGCTTTCCAAACGAGGCTGCCATTGGAAACGCGGTACTTCCGCAGGTACATGTCGCCACTGCCGGCATAGACGTACTGGTCGTCGGAAGAGAAGACTATCTTGCGGATCTGTCCGAGATTGATGTTCCCGTCGGTGAAGTCGGCTGCATTGCTCCAGAGGAAGCTGCCGCTGCCTCCGTTGTTGCGGTAGAGTGTCAGCCTGCCGCTTCCGATAGAGCCCAGTGCGATGTACTCCCCTTTGGAAGAGACCCCCACTTCAAGGCCCTCCATCGTGGCCTGGTTGCCCCGCAGTCCCCATTTCGTCTGACCTGTCATGCCGTCCAGCACTCCCACCCAGTCGATGGAGGGGTTGTCCTGCAGGTTCGCCTCGGAACCGCGCTGGTTGATCATGTATACGACGACCTTTCCGTCCTGACTCACGGCGCCGCCCCATGATTCATGCGGGATGGCTTTCTCCCAGAGCTTGCTGCCGAAGCTGGCATTTGCCACGCTGAACTTGATGATCCTGGACTTGGCGCGGTTGGCGTTCTTCGCATCGTTGGTGGCACCGAACCAGTTCTCCTGTCCGGGGAAGACGGTGACGCTGCTGTCGCCAGGGGCGAATACCGTTCGCCAGAAGCCGATCTCGGTCTCATGGATGATGGTGGAGTCGATGGAGAACTGGGCTTTTCCATAGGGCAGCGCCGTGGCCTGGAGGTTCGCATGTGAGGAGGCACTTGGCACCACGATGTTGGCAGGGGGCATGAGCAGACCCGTCATCGTCGAGCTGAATTCGGCTGTGATGAGATAGTCGGAGCGGGGGTTGACGCTGATGTTGAAGTGGGTGTATCTGTTCCCCAGCGAGTCGACCGTCCGAAGATTGGATGTGTTGATGGCGTAGGACCTTTCCAGTGTCGCGAGGCGGACGGTCTGCAACGTGACGAACGGGGCGATGTACCCTGGAACGATGAACGTTCCGGACAGCGACTGTGTGGGGTTCGTCTGGAGGGATGGCTGCAGGCTTGTAAGAGATGCGGATGACCGTTGCACGATCTTGATCGGCTGGACTACGGTGTCTATCAGGGTTATGTCACCATCCTTGAGTCCGTCCGGACCGTAATAGGCGGAATCATATGTGATGATGAAACGGACTTGTTTGTCATTGACGCCATCCACGATGCATCCACACTCCCTCCATCCGCTGGACCATCCTTGTACGGCCGTCGTATCACCGACCCGCAGGTTGACGCTTCCTCCATTGGGGAAGACGGCGAAGCCACCTCCACTGAGGCTGGGAACGCTACCGTCTCCGTTCAGTCCCGTGTAGGCAATGCGCACATGGGTCTTGGCCGAAGCGCCTACGTTCTCGACCTTGAGGCGATGGTTGGGTTCGTTATCGAGACCCTGCTGCATCACCGTCTGGCTGATGAACGTATATCGGAAACCGAAACGTCCTGTCTTGGTGACGGAGGACGGGGGAGTCGGCAGCGGCTGGCAGATGGCAATGACCGGCAATAGCACTATTGCCAGGATGGAAATCTTCGTTGATTTCATGATCGGTTTGATCGATGGGTGACCTGTTCAATTTATGCAGAAAATCGATTTCTGCAAAGATTCCCATTCACCTCCGATCCCTCCGATCATAGGCTACCGGGCACGTTACGGTCACGCGATCTCTCTCTCACTTCTTCACCAGCTCCACCCTCCGGTTGTTGGCCTTGCCATCCGGCGTTGTGTTCGGTGACAGCGGCTTGGTCTCTCCATATCCCTTGGCGGTGAGCCTGGCCGCGTCGATGCCCATGGACACGAGGCGGTCTCTCACGGCCTCGGCGCGTGCCTGCGAGAGTTTGAGGTTGGAGGCGTCGTCGCCGTCGCTGTCGGTGTGTCCGCCGATCTCGAACTTCAGTTCGGGATGCTCCTGCATCATCTTGACGATCGAGTTGAGGGCACCCATGCTCTCCGGTCTGATCGTGGCCCTGGCCACGTCGAAGTTGATGCCGCGGGCGATCATGCGGCCGTTGACGGCGAGTTGCTGGTAGGGGTCGGCGCCGCCCTCGGCGATGCGGACGTTGCGGATGAAGACCTGCATGTCGTCCTTGCCCGAAGCCGAGTAGGTCTGGAACTGAAAGGTCAGGATCTTGCCTTTGACGGGTGCGTTGAGCACACGTTCGCTGTTGAGGTAGACGCGCAGTGTGTTCTCGTTGATGGCGATACTCACATGCACCCATTTGTCCATGAGGTCCTTGTACAGATCGTCCGCGGCATCCATCTTCTCCCCGGTACTGTACTTGGCCGAGAAGTCGTTCATGACGACCGCACCCATCGACTGGATACTCAGGTTGTACCAGTAGTCCTTGATGACGTTCTCGTCGCGCTCCTCGTCGGTCGCGAACTGGATCTCGAAATACTCTCCACCCGACATCAATCCCTCGTTCCATGCTTCCATGAAGGTCTTGGTGTTATGGCGGAACAAGTAGTCGAACTCGAGGGTGATGCGTTCCTTGTAGATGTTCTTGCCTGTCTGGCGCGGGTACATGGCGGGCATGCCGTCGAGCAGGCCGATGACCAGTTCGTTATTTATTTTGGCGGTCTCAACCTTGCCTTTGGCAACCATCCATCGCGAAGGGATCTCGTCGGACCGCTCGTTGGCGAGGTTGTCTTCGAAGAGCACTTTGTCGCCGGGGATGAAGTCGAACTTGGCGTAGGCCTTCTCGTTGACCTGTGCCTGTCCGGCGGCCGCGGGCAGCAGCAGCGCGGTGATGAGCAGTTTGCGGAACATGATCGTCGTTTTAGGGTTGCGGGGTCCGGCTTCGGCGTCACCGCCCGCGTCCGTCCCCCTTCGGTCCGTGGGAAATTAGTCAAAATACGAATTCCGTGCTTGCCTCTTCCTTGCCGTCCCGGGCGCGTGTATCGCCATATCGCCTACCTTCCGGGGATGTCAGGACAGCTTCCCCGCCGCCTGGGCTTCGCGGGCCTGGTGGCCGCCGGTGTCTCTTCGATGGTGGGCGCTTCGATCTACATCGTGCCGTTCATGGTGCAGCGCAACATCCCCGGCCTGGGCCTGTGGGTGCTGCCGGCCTTCGTGGCGGCCTCCTTGCCGGCGTTGCTGGCGGCGATGGCCTATGCGGCCCTGTCGTCGGCCATGCCGCGGGCCGGCGGCAGCTATGTCTTCGTGAGCCGGACGTTGCATCCCTACTGGGGCTTCATCGCGAGCTTCTCGCAGTGGTTCGGGCTGTCGGTCGTCATCGGTGTGGTGGCCTACCTCTCACTGCCCTTCTTCGGAACCCTGGCCCGCCTCGGCGGCCATGACGCCCTGGCCGAGGCCCTCTCGGCCGGCTGGACGCGGCTGCTGCTGTCGCTCGCCCTCCTCTGGTCCTGCGTGGCGATGAACATCCTGGGGCTGCGCACGCTGCAGGCGGGCATGCTGGCGATGGTGGTGCTGACCTTCGCGCTGGCCGGCATCGTGCTGGTGGCGGGACTGCTGCATTCGAGGGCCGACTACCTCGCCGCACTGGCCGCCGCCGGAGGTCCCGCACCGCCCGCAACGGCCGACGCGCCCTTCGCCTGGCCCGCCTTCCTGCAGGCCTCGGCCCTGCTATTCGCCAGCTATATCGGCTTCGACGCCATCGCACAGGCCGGCGGCGAGGCGCGCGACCCCGGCCGCACGCTGCCGCGCGCCACCCTCGCCACCATCGGCGGCGTCGCCCTCTTCTACTGGCTCTTCACCGCCGCCGTCTACCGCCTCGTGCCCTGGACGCACATGGCTCGAGAGGCGCAATCGCACGATATCTCCGCCCCTTCGCTGCTGGCGCCCCTGCTGCCCGCCGGGTGGACGGCCCTGCTGTCCCTCGGCGCCGCCGTGGCCCTGGTGAAGGACCTGCCCGCCATGATCCTCTCCGTCTCGCGCCTCAGCTTCGCCTGGTCGCGCGACGGGCTCTTCCCCGCCGCGCTGACGCGCGTCCACCCCCGCCATGGCAGCCCCTGGGCGGCCGTGATGCTCAGCGGGGCGATGTCGACCCTCGGCGTCCTAGGCAGTCATTTCGCGGGCGACGTCCTCCTCGGCATCGACATCATGGTCGTGTCGATGCTCTGCAACTTCCTGCTCGTCGCGGGAGCCCTCCTGCGCATCGGCAGGCGCCCGGCCCTCGCCGCCGCCCTCACCGTCCTCCGGCGGCCCGCCACACGCACCGCCGTCGGCATCGCCGCAGGCCTCTCGCTGGCCGCCTTCATGGGCTTCACCGTGTGGAAGGACCTCTCGTCGGCCCACCCCCATTGGTACTTCCACCCCACCCTGGCATGGGCGGCCGTCATCTCGGGCGCAAGCCTTATTTTCATCCGGCAATGGCGGCGGCTGCAGTCACGCCCCCCGCACCAGCGGCCCGACTTCACCCGCCTGCCCGACGAGTGAGCGCGTCACTCCAACCCGATGTTATGACCGACAACCTGATCCTCGGACTCTGGCAGGTGGCCGACATGGAACGGTCGGGCGCGAAGCTCGACCCCGCCACCGCGTCCGCCGCCCTCTACGACTACTACGCCGACGGCTTCCGCCGCTTCGACATGGCCGACCATTACGGGTCGGCCGAAGAGATCTGCGGAACGCTGCGCACCCGGTACGGGCTGACGGACCTCTGGTGCCAGACCAAATGGGTGCCGACACCCGGAAGGGTCGGCCCGCAGGATGTGGAGGCGGCCGTGACCCGGGCGCTGCAGCGGCTGCGGACCGACCGCCTCGACCTCCTCCAGTTCCATGCCTGGAACTACGCCGACCCCTCCTGGCTCGATGCCATCTTCGCCCTCGACCGGTTGCGGGAGAAGGGCCTCATCGCACACCTCGGCCTCACCAACTTCGACGAGGCGCACCTCGACATGGTCGTCCAGAGCGGCATCCCGGTCTACAGCAACCAGGTATGCTGCTCGCTGCTCGACAGGCGCGCCTTCGGGCCCATGTCGGACACCTGCCGGCGCCACGGCATCCGCCTCCAGGCCTTCGGCACGCTGGCCGGAGGCTACCTGTCGGACCGCTGGCTGGGGGCGGCCGAGCCGCCGATGGACGACCGCCTCACCTGGTCGCAGATGAAGTACAAGCGCTACATCGACGTCGCCGGCGGATGGGCATGGTTCCAACGGCTGCTGGGCGTACTCGACGGCATCGCGAAGGCGCGCGGCGTCTCCATCGCCGCCCTCGCCGGCGCCTGGCTGCAGGGCCGGGGTGCCGTCGACGCCCTCGTCATCGGCGTGCGGCCCGGCGAACGGCAGCACCGGACGGATTTGAAGTCGCTCTCGGGCATCGTCCTCACGTCAGCCGAACAGGATACCATCCGGGAAGCGCTCGACAGTGGCCGCGAAGTGCCCGGCGACTGCGGCGATGAATACCGTCGCCCGCCCTTCCTCACCGCCAGCGGCGACCTCAGCCACCACCTCGACGCCATGCCCAAGCCCTACCCCACGGTCACGGACAACCGAGGACGGACACGCGCCTTCTCGGGCACCTCCTGGGAGGACATGGCCGGCTACTGCCGCGCCGTCAGGGTGGGCGACCGCATCCTTGTCTCGGGCACCACGGCCTCGCATGGCGACCGCCTCATCGGAGGCGGCGACCCCGCCGCACAGGCGCATTTCGCGATCGACAAGATAGAAGGCGCCCTGCAGTCGCTCGGAGGCCGCCTGGAAGACGTCGTCCGCACGCGCGTGCTCGTGAGCGACATCGCCCACTGGGAGCCCGTGGCGCACGCGCATGGCCGCCGCTTCGGGCATGTCCGCCCCGTCAACACCCTCGTGCAGGCGCTGTTGGTCGGACGCGAGTACCTCGTCGAGATCGAGGCCGAGGCGGTGGTCGCCCACCCGCTGGCCGACAACCCCAGCCCCCAGCCATGACAGCCGGTACCTCCCTCCGCCTACTGCCCCTCCTCCTGGCCACCTGCGGCCTCGCCCAGACGCTCGCCCAGCCCCGGTGGCCCGCCACAACGGCCGAGACGCGGCCCTGGACACGCTGGTGGTGGCATGGCAGCGCCGTCAACCCGAAAGACCTCACGGCGAACCTCGAGCGTTACCGCGCCGCGGGACTGGGCGGCGTCGAGATCACCCCCATATATGGCGTTAGGGGCCGCGAAAACCAGCATATCCCCTACCTCTCGCAGGCATGGATGGACGTCTTCCGCCATACCCTCGCCGAGGCGGGCCGGCTGGGCATGGGCGTCGACATGGCCACCGGCACCGGCTGGCCCTTCGGCGGTCCCTGGGTGTCGGACGCCCATGCCAGCCGTACCCTGCAATGGAGGCGGTATCGCCTGCGGGCATGCGAGCGGCTGGCAGAGCCCGTCCGCCTCCGGCGGGAGGCCTGGGCCCGAAGCGCCAATCCACATCGGCCGCTGCCCTCCGTATTGCTCGCCCCGCCCGCTGCGAACGCCGACCTGCAGACCCTCGCCCTCGAACAGGTCCACTACCCCGGAGACCTTCACCTCGAAACCCTCATGGCCTACGACGGCCAGGGCGGCTCCCTCGACCTCACGGCACAGGTCGACGGCGATGGCCGTCTCACGTGGACACCACCCACGGGTGAATGGCAACTCTACGCCGTCTTCAGCGGCCTGCATGGCAAGATGGTCGAACGCGCCGCACCCGGCGGCGAGGGATATGCCATCGACCATTTCTCCGATGCCGCACTGGCAGCCTACCTGCGGCGCTTCGACAGCGCCTTCCAAGGCCATGACCTCTCCCGCCTCCGCGGATTCTTCAACGACTCCTACGAAGTCGACGACGCGCGGGGACAGGCAGACTGGACGCCCGGCCTCTTTGAGGCGTTCCACGCCTCGAAGGGCTACGACCTCCGGGGACAACTGCCGGCCCTGCTGGCGGGGACCGACAGCGCCGTCGCGGCGCGCGTCCGCTACGACTACCGCAGTTTCATCGGCGAACGCCTCCTCCATCGCTTCACCGAACCCTGGGCCCGCTGGGGACATGCCATGGGCAAACGCCTCCGCAACCAGTCGCACGGCTCCCCCGCCAACATCCTCGACCTCTACGCCGCCGTCGACATCCCCGAGACGGAGGGCACAGAGCCCCTGCGCTTCCGCTTCGCCGCCTCCGCCGCCCATGTCACCGGCAAACGCCTCGTCGCGGCCGAAGCGGCCACCTGGCTCGACGAGCATTTCCTCACGACACTCGGCGACGTCAAGAAGTCTGTCGACAACTACTTCCTCGGCGGCGTCAACCACATCGTCTACCACGGCACCGCCTACTCCCCGGCCGACGCGCCCTGGCCCGGCTGGCTGTTCTACGCATCAGTGCATTTCCAGCCCACCGACCCGCAGTGGCGCGACTTCGACGCCCTCAACCGCTACGTCACCCGCGTACAGTCCTTCCTGCAGCAGGGAAGGCCCGACAACGACATCCTCGTCCACTATCCGCTGGCCGACAGGCTGTCGGCACCCGGCGGACCGCTCCTGCAGCATTTCGACGGCATGGCCGGCCATTTCGAGGGGACACCCTTCGCAACAGCCTCCGCCTGGATGGCCGACAGGGGCTACGGCTTCGACTTCTACTCGGACCGCCAACTGCAAGGCTTCCGCACATCGGGATCCCGCATCCTGACAGGCGGAAACCCATACCGGGCCATCCTCCTGCCCGCCGTCCGACTCATGGACGCCCCCTCGCTCCGCAAACTGATGCAGCTCTCCGAGGCCGGCGCCACCATCCTCGTCCTCGGCAGCCTCCCCGACGACGTCCCCGGCCGGCATCGGATGGAAGAACGACGGAACGAACTTCACCATCTCCTCGCCTGGCTGGCTTTCCGCCCGGACAGACATGTCCGGTCCGCACGCCACGGCAAGGGACGCTGGCTCCTGGCAGACGATCTCGGCGACCTCCTGCGTGCCGCCGGCATCCGCCCCGACCCCTTCGCGGCCGCCGGCTTCCATAGCGTGTCGCGCATCGCGGCAGGCCGTCGCGTCACCTTCCTCGTCAACGCTTCCGACACCATCGCCGACACCTGAGTGCGACTGCCCGCAGGTTACGCCAAGGCCATACACGCCTTCGACCCCATGTCCGGCGATATCACGGTGCCGGCCACCCGAAAGGGGAAGGACGGATCACTGCAGGTGCGCCTCCAGCTGCGGCCTCACGCCTCGCTCCTGCTGCAGACGGCCGAAGCGCCGGCCGCCCCCAGACATTCCTACGAAGTCGTCGGCGGCGGATGGCTGGTACACCCCGCCTGGGCGCTCTGGTTCGAACACCAGGCACCCTTCGTCCCACAGAACGACTTCATCGGCGCGCCCGCCTTCTGGCACGACAAGGGCAACGGACCCGCTTACGGCAGCTACGCCGGACCGGCCACCTATTCCACCGAGTGGTGGGTCGACATCCACCACGACGCCCAGTGGACGCTCGACCTCGGCCGGCTCTCGGCCACCGCCGAAGTCATCCTCAACGGCAAAAGCCTCGGAAAGGCCATCGGCCCCTCCTATTACGTGCGGATCCCCAAGGGCGCCCTGAAGATGAAGAACCGGCTCGAAGTGGTCGTGTCGAACACCATGGCCAACCGCATCGTATATATGGACCGCGAAGGCATCCCCTGGAAGACCTTCCACAACATCGACATGGCCGCGCGAAGGCCCGAGAACCGCAAGGGCGGCATATTCGACGCCTCGCATTGGAAACCGCAGCCGTCAGGGCTCGAGGGCCCCGTCATGCTCATCCCCCACGAAGGCTACCGCGGACATTGAGAACCAACCTCGCACCAACGCAGTCCGCGCCACGGTCATCCCCCCGTCGCATGCCCCGTGCCTACGGCGATCCGAACCACCCCCAGATCATCATCATGCTTCCGGGAGCCTAGCCGCCGGTAACGCCGTTGCACCCTCAGCGAACAGCAATAACCCTCCAAGGGTACCCCCACCCTCCAAGGGTATTTGTCCGCCATTGCCGACATTAGCCTTCAATGACAGCAGGCATCCGGGGAGGCATCCTCTATTCGAACGTATTCATCGCAGCCGTGGCCGCGACGATGACCTATCGCAGCTTCCTCCTGCTGGGCCGGGTGCCCGACCTGAGCGTAGTGACCCTTGCCGCCGCCTGCACGCTCGCCACCTATTCGCTGCACAGCCTCGACGGCGACGACCCCGGCCGTGAGCATCGCAACGCCTGGAACCGACGTCATCGGACTTGGATATGGGGATGCCTCGTCATGTCGGTATTGGCAGCCCTGGCAGCGGTCATTGCCATTGACGGGATCCTACCCCTGCTGGCCCCAGCGATGCTCCTCACCGCATACTACCTTCTCCCCCGCCTCTCCATGCTGGGTCTCCGTGGCATCCGGCTGCGGGCCAAGACGCTTGTGCTCGCCCTCGCCTGGACCTACACCACCTACCTGTTGCCGCTGATCCATTCAGGAACGAGGTTCACCGACCCTAAGCTCATGTCCGGACTGCTCGTCGAGTTCAGCATGGTGTATCTGGTCTGCCTCTTCTTCGACCATCGCGATGCCCGGAAGGAGGAACACCATGCCTGGCTCTTCGACCCGGTGAAGCATCCGAGGCCGATGCTATGGCTGACGGGCATCTCCTTCGCGCTGGCCGTGATATGGGGATATGCCGAGGGATTGCCTCCCGCCTGGCTGGCGGTCAAGGCCTGCCTGATGGCAGGTCTGCTGTCCACTTCCGCCATCTCGTTACGGTCCGACAGCGACGTCTGGTTCAATCTCTTCCTTGACGGTTGTCTTGCGGCCGACATCCTCTACCTCATCCGCTGAGGGGCGTTCGGTTGCAGCCTGTCCGTTCGGTTCACCAGGCTCCCAGGGCATGCCTGTCGACCGGCCTGTCCGGAACGCTCAGGCAGGTGCTGTGCCGATCCATGAGCCATCGGGCCAACACGTCGCGTCAAGGTACCTGGCGGCCCGACCATGTCGACTGCAGCATTCTGATGAAATAACCGCCTACCACGCTCCTCGCCTGGAAGCCCACTTTGTCGCCGTTGACCGTTTCGTGCCAGTCGGACAGCGGCACTCGTGTCGGGGTCTCCATCATGAACCGGTGGACGGGCAGCATCAGCGCGCGGAAGTCCTCGTCCTTCCGTGCGAGGGTGGCCGTCCACAGGATCCAGTCGCTCTTGGTGTAGGTGCGTCGGCTGTCGAGCGGGAGGCCGTAGCCGTTCTGGCGGGTCAGGTAGTAGGCGACTTCCTTGTCGTAGACAGCATCGGGGAAGAGACCGAGACCGAGGAGCCTGTCCCATACCAGGTTGTACTTCTGGCTCCAGCTGTCCTTCCGGTCGAAGGTCAGCGCGTAGTGGTCGCCGGCGTCGGCCATGGCCATCCAGCGGCGGGCATAGTCCTGGGCGATGTCCATCGTTTTGTCTGGCATTCCCAATCCTTTTTTCATCCAGGCGTAGGCACCGATGCCGGTGATGGCCTTGAGGGAGAGGTTGGCGTTGCGGGCGAGATGGCCGGCGAAGTCGTCGGTGCAGAGCTGGTTGGCGGGGTCGAGTCCGTCCCTGATGAGGAACTCCACCCATTGCGTGAGCGTCTTCCAGTGTTTCCGTGCGAAGGAGAAGTCGCCCTCCGCCTTGCAGATGGCGGCCGTGAGGAGGATCATGTTGCCGGCCTCTTCGACGGGCATGTCCTCCGGATAGGTCTGTCCGTTGGCCAGCGGATAGGTGCCCAGGTCATGTGCCGGGAAGGGCTTGGTCCATTTCCCGCTCTCGCTGTAATGCATGAGGGGTTCCACCATGCCTTTGAGGAGGGTGGGATTGTAGACCAGCGAGAGTGGTGCGGAGGGATAGGTGACGTCGACCGTCCAGATAGAGCCGTTGCTGAAGTTCTCCTTCTGCGGGAACAGCACTTCATCGTGTTCGCCGCGCACCAGCTTGTGGGCCGCCAGCGACTGGCGGTAGGCGGCCACGCAGAGTTCCGCGTACTCCCTGCCGCCGGCTTGCAGGGCATCGGCGTAGAGGCGCTTGTCGAAGGCCTCGCAGCGCTGCCGGATGGCGGAGTATTCTTTCCAGGCCCTTGCCATCAGGGGCTCGATGCCGCCATGGATCTTCTTCCACCATCCCTGCAGCCGTCTGCGGAAGTATTCGATGGAATAGAGGTCGTCGTAGGCGAGCATGTGGCGGATCTCCAAGGCCTTGTCCTTCGCCACGTTTCGTTTGACCCTGGCCGTCATGAAACTTGCTTCGACCCCGTTCCCGCCCTCTCCCCAGGATCCCTTTTCCGCGAATCGGATCAGCGCGGTCGTCGACGAACGGGTCAGGGCCGTCGCCGCATCAGCCGTGGCGAGGAAGGCATGCCCCCAGTCGATGCGCAGGTCATCACCCTTTTTTGACAGCACCTGCTGTTTCACTACGCCGGCCTTCAGGTAGCGGACGTTTCCGTAGGTATGCTGTGCGATGGCTGCCGTCTGCCGCGATTCGTTCTTGGCGATGTCCTCCGAGACCGCGAACAGCCATTCCACCTGATGCGTTTTCCCATCGAGGCTTTTCAGTTTCGCATCGACGTAGCTCAGGGGTCTCGATAGCAGGTCGAGGTCGCTGGCGATGAGGGGTGAGAGGAAAGACAGCTCCAGTTCCACCGGTCCGCATCCGAATCGGTATCGGGTAGTTGTTGCCGTTACTTCGACGGAGTTCTGCTCTGCGTTCACGATGTTGCGCGGCTTCTTCCGCTTCGCGAGTCCCACGTCGAGCCAGGCGTTGCCGGAGGGGTTGATGCAGTGGAGGGCCAGTGTGTTCCGGCCCTTCCGGAGCGTCTGTTTCACTTCGTCGGGCACCGGGTAGGCCTTGATGCGACCGAGATAGCAATGTGTGCAGTCGTAGATGCGTCTGCCGTTGAGGTAGACCTCCACATCGTCGTCGTGGCGGAGCAGCAGCATGAGTTCCTCGATGTCGGTGTCCGCGAGGTCGAAGGTCCTGCGGGCCCATATCTCGCGGGTGTCCCATGCGGTGGCGAAGTCGTTGCCCCATCCCTTCCCGAAGGGCATGCTTCCGGATGTCCAGGGCCGGTCGTCATAGGCCTCGTCGGTCCATGCGCCGTCGGGCTTCTGCAGGGTGTACCGGCAGTCGGCGGGTCTGTCCTCGCCAGCGGGCAGGATGGTTTCGAGGGGGTATTCCAACTCGCCCAGGAACTTGTAGGTCCGGCCGTCGACCTTGAGGAGGCCCACCATGCCCTGGGGCGTGCCCGTCCAATGGCGGGTGGCGCTCTCGTTGAGTTTGTCGGAGAACGACCAGACGCTGAAGTAGGGGTCGTGCGTGACCAGCGGGTACGCGGGCATCTTTCCGACCTGGGCCGTGGCGGCCGAAAGGAGGAAGGCGAGCAGGGCAGGGGTCAACAGCGGTCTCATGGGCGCATCTTCTTTCCGGGTCCTTAAGGGGTTGCCGATCCAAGATAGCACATGCCCGGCTATGGCGGTGGGGCTGTCTCTTCGACGTCCTGCGGGCAGGGCTGACGGCCTGGGCAAGGCCTGGCTGCAGGCCGTGCCGGCCAATGCGGTTGCCGCCCTGTGCGGGTTGCGGGTCCGGCGACCCTGTCGACGCCTGCATCCCGGCACCGGGATGGCGTTCCGTATCCGCACCGGCTGGCAGGTCTGGCGGGAACCCCTTATCTTTTCGACCGGAAATGAGCGTTCATCCGGGCATCCCGCCCATCCACGACACCGGGAAGGTCTTCGGCATCGGCTGGGCCAAGACGGGCACCACCACGCTGGGTGTCTGCCTGAAGCGGCTCGGTTTCAGCCACCAGGGGCAGGACCTATCGCTCGTCCCTGACCTGCAACGCGGCGATCTCACGCGGGTCCTGGACATCGCCGCCCGTCATCAGGTCTTCGAGGACTGGCCCTGGCTGCTGCTGTTCCGGGAGCTTGATGCGCATTTCCCCGGCAGCCGGTTCATCCTGACCACACGCGATCCCGGCCGCTGGCTGCAAAGCTATCGCAACATGCTTCGCAGGCAGGGGCCGGCATCCGAGGCGATGAACGGGATCCGTTCCATCCTCTACGGCCTGCCCTTCCCCGATATCACGGACAGCCAGCTGCTGGACCGCTACCGCCGCCACCATCGGGATGTCCTGGAGCATTTCCGCGGCCGGGAGACCGACCTGCTCGTGGTGGACTGGGAGGCTGGCGACGGATGGCCGCAATTGTGCGGTTTCCTGGGCATGGACATCCCCGACAGGCCCTTCCCCCACGCCAACCGCGGGCGGTATCCGGATCGCTGAGGAGGACCGCAGGCCGTCAGGGCTGCGCCCTGGCCGACCCGTCCCGTAGGGCCCTCTCCGTGCCACGGCCCTCTCGCCATCGACCCGACCTGTCCGTGACGTTGCGTCTCGGGAAGGTTCAGTAGATTTATCCATGCCCATCCGAAACCTGCCCATCCTCTTCCTCCTCGCCTGCACGTTGCAGGCCCATGCACCCGAAGCCGATCCCCAGGGAGGCGCCCCAAACATCGTCCTCATCTTCATGGATGATCTTGGCTACGGCGACCTTTCCTGCTACGGCGCCCTCGACATCCGAACCCCCAACCTCGACAGGATGGCTTCGGAGGGGATCCGGTTCACCAACTTCCTCTCCGCGCAGGCTGTCTGCAGCGCCTCCCGCGCCGGTCTCCTGACGGGCTGCTATCCCAACCGCATCGGCATCTCGGGGGCGCTCTTCCCCCGTGCCAAGGTGGGCCTCTCGCCCGAGGAGACGACGATCGCCGAGATGCTCAAGGCCAGGGGCTATGCCACCGGTGCCTTCGGCAAATGGCATCTCGGGGATGCACCCGAGTTCCTGCCGCTCCAACACGGGTTTGACGAATACCTCGGCATCCCCTATTCGAACGACATGTGGCCCGTCGACTTCAGCGGCAAGCCGGTCGATACTGCCCACCGAAAGGCCCAGTTCCCGCCGTTGCCCGTCATCCGGGGCGACAAGGTCGTCGACACCATTGCCGATCTGGAGGACCAGGCTTCGCTCACCGCCCGCTGGACCGATGCGGCCATCGACTTCATCCGTCGGAACCGTCAGAAGCCCTTCTTCGCCTACATCCCCCATTCAATGCCGCATGTGCCCATCAACGCCTCGAAGGCCTTTCGGGGGAAGAGTCGGCAGGGCCTGTACGGCGATGTCATCCAGGAGGTGGACCACCATGTAGGGCGCATCCTAGAGACCCTCCGGGAACTGCGACTCGACCGAAATACCCTTGTCATCTTCACCAGCGACAATGGGCCCTGGCTGAACTTCGGCAACCACGCCGGCAACGCGGGCGGCTTCCGCGAGGGCAAGGGCACCAGCTTCGAGGGCGGGCAGCGTGTCCCCTGCCTCATGCGTTGGAAGGGCACCCTGCCGGCCGGTCTCGTCGCCAACCAGCTATCCTCCACGATCGACATCCTCCCCACGCTGGCCGGCATCACGGGAGCGAAGCTGCCGGAAAGGAAGATCGACGGCGTCGACATCGGTGCCATCCTGAAGGGCGACATGACAGCCACGCCGCGACGGACCTTCAACTACTACTATCGCAACAATTCCCTGGAGGCCGTCCGACGCGATCATTGGAAGCTGGTCTTCGCGCACCCGTCACGGTCATACCTCGGACAGACGCCGGGTGTCGACGGGTTCCCGGGGCCTTCACCCGAGAACGTCCCCATGCGGGAGGCGCTGTACGACTTGCGCCGCGACCCCGGCGAGCAGTACGATGTTTCGGCGCAGCAGCCAGCGATACTGGCGGAACTGCGCGCCTATGCCGAAGCGGTCAGGAAGGAGTTGGGGGATGACCTGCAGAAGGTAACGGGTACAGGTAACCGTGCCGTGGGTAGGACATATTGAGAGGTAACTAGGGGGAGTTCTTCTAGCACTTTCAGCACTTGTCTTTTATGCCGGATTTCATCTTTTTTCGTGTAAAATGCCATACCTTTCATTTGACCTGAGCCATCGTTTTGTATTGGCCTGAAAAAAGGTATTCATGAAAAAGCAGGGGACATACATTTTTATACTCCAGACACTGCTATCGGCATTTTTTTCTGCCATGGGTCAGGAGGCGGTACCATACAACCCTGAGATCGGCAATCTTTTTGTAAAGATCTACTCCCGCTCTTTTTTGAATAGCACAACAGGCAATTGGTGTCTGTTGCAGGACCAGGAAGGCGTGATCTACATTGGCAACATGGCAGATGGTGTCATCATCTACGATGGGCAGCGATTGACGCGGGTGTTGGATGAAAAGGGTGTTCCCAAGACAGGGCTTGCCCGGGACCTTGCCAAGGATTCCCGCCAAACGATCTATACATCCATCGGGCCGCTCGAGTTCGGATATATTGAAAAAAACCCACAGGGTGAAAGCATTTACCATCCCCTCTCCACTCTGTTGGATAAAAAAGAGGAGGTCACTTCAGTCATTTGGGGTATCGCGATGAGGAACGATACTGCTTTCGTGCAGTCCGAGAGGAAAGTATACCTCTACAAGCATAAAAAGCTTTTGAGGAGCTACTCGTTCAAAAACATCACTCATGTGATCAATGCGCCGGGGGATGCCATCTACCTCCGCGTCTGGAATGAAGGTTTGTACAAGTTCGCCGATGGCCAATTCAAGCTGATACCGGCTTCCGTCAGCATGTTTGCCAACAACCGCATCGACGCGATGTATCTGCTTTCGACCGGTGATCATCTGCTGGTATCCCGGAACATAGGGTTATGGCTGATGAAAAGAACAGGAGAAATCAGCAAGCTCAATACGCCTGGTTTGGATAAGTTTGTCATAGAGGGCGAGTCATATATTGGAAATGAGACGCTTCGAAACAAGGTCATACCGATCACAACTTCGAAGGCGGGCATGGCATTTGTCGATCAGCAGTTCAATCTGCTGTCCATATTGGACGAATCCAACGGACTCGTCGATTCATATGTGAGCAACTATCTGCAGGACAGGGCCAACGACATCTGGGGAACATCCGCCGGCAATGTGTTCAAGCTCAGCTTTGACACATCCATCACTTTTTTCTCCCAGGTCAACGGTTTGAAGGGTACGGCCGGATCGATCCGTCGATTGAATGGTAAACTCTACGTACAGACTCACCGTGACTTATACTGTCTGCAACCGAAGAAGAGCATCAATGATCAAGCTGTCTTTTTGCCGGTAGGCATCCATGAAATGGGATATTCCTTCCTGTTGTTTGGAAGCCAGATCGTCAGTACAAACAATTATAGCATAAAAGTCACGCGTGGAGAACAGACAACGGTATTGAGTAATCTATACAGGTCCCGGGTCTCCCTTCAATCCAAGCTGAATAAGAACCTGCTGTTTACCACAAATTCTGCCTATGGCCTGCTCGTACACGAACTTGAGGATGGGCGGTTCCGTAAGCTGGAAATGCCAGATCAGGATACTGTCTTGTGCCTCTACATGGAAGAATTAGAGCCGGGGAAGCTGGCGCTCACTAGCCGAGATGGCTTATTCATCTACGAATATGACATGTCGGGTCGGGGAACCTACACTCGGCTTACAAGGGACTCGATGAAAACCCTGAAGGATGTATTCCGTCTTTACCGTTTTGAAGACAAGCATGTCTATGCCGTCGACACGCTTTTTAATTTCTATCAGATAGACCTCCAACAGAAAAAGCTCCGATACACAGGCCACCATCTTAGGGATATTGCGAACGGAGAGAACTTTAACTACTCATACAACCCTGAATCCGGCAATGGATGGATCCTTTCGAGCACAGGTATTTATAAGACCTCATTTGACATCCGACGCGGATTTGACCTTAAAAAGTATCCATTCTATAAAGTCGACCTAAATGAGTTGAGCTCAGGAATCTTTGCAGAGGGCAAAGGCGACAACGAAGTGCTTTGGATAGGTTCCCAGGACAGCAAGGTGTATCGCTACCATCCTGAAATTGCCATCCGGGAATCTCATTCAAACTATAAGGCCCTTATCCGTTTTATGAGTTCCAACGGCCAGAAGCTTCCCCTGGACAAGTCAAGCATACCATTTGCCAAAAACAACCTGACATTTGAGGTAGCATACCCGGTCTTCGGGAACGAGGAGAAGACACGTTTCAGCTATTGGCTGGAAGGACAGGATAAGGATTGGGGCGACTATACCACGGATGCCAAGAAAGAATACACCAATCTGAAGGAGGGTAGTTACACACTACATGTCAAGGCCATGGACGCCAGCGGGCAGTTCTCAGAAGAGGCCAGCCACTCATTCCGCATCTCTCCCCCCTGGTATCGATCTCTGCCGGCTTATGCTGTGTATGTGTTACTCCTGATCCTCTCTTTCATCCAATTTGGAAAGATCCAGGCACGGCGTTCTTTGAAGCAAGCGGATAATGAACGGAAGAATGCAGAATTGGCCGCTGCGAAGGACCTGCAGAACAGACTCCTGCCGAAACAGCTACCTGCCTTGCCTGGCTTGGATATCGCCGGGTATCTCCGCACATCCACCGAAGTAGGCGGGGACTATTACGACTTTTTCCCTCAGCCGGACGGCTCACTCTACACGGTTTGTGGAGATGCAACCGGGCATGGCACCCCCGCCGGCATGCTGGTATCCATCACCAAGGCAGGCATCATCGGATTGCCGCAGCTGCCACCCCGGGAGATGTTGCGCCAACTCAACCGAGTGGTCAAGAAAGTAGATCTTGGCATTCTGCGTATGAGTTTGAACATCGCTTATCTCAAAGGAGATCAGCTTACCCTCAGCTCCGCAGGAATGCCACCCTATTTCATTTATCGAAGGGAGACGTCCACTACCGAAGAGGTGATGATTTCGGGTGTCCCACTCGGCAGTTTCAACCATGTGGAATATGACGAAGTGCTGACAACGTTCGGAAGCGGGGACATCCTTGTCATCATATCCGATGGATTGCCTGAAGCCCCCAACCTGACCGGTCAGCTCTTTGACTACACGCGTGTAGAAGACCTCATCACGGCCAATGCATCCTATTCCGCCCAGGCCATCATCGACATCCTCATTCGAGAAGCCGACCAGTGGCTTTCTGGAAAACACAACCCGGATGACATCACCATCATGGTCATTAAGAAAGCTTGATCCAAAGGCAGAAAAAAACACACTCCAAAACGACAGGATATGAGTACACCCAAAATAGAACTCAAACTGCCGATCATCCCTGATATGGAGCTGATCGCGACACACACGGCAGAGATCGTCAGCAAGCATATGGGGCTTACCGAGGACCAGGCCGCCGAAGTCGGAATGGCACTGATAGAAGCCTGCATCAATGCATTTGAGCACTCTCTCTCTACCAACAATGTGTTCATCCATTTCATCATTGATGTAGACTCCCTCGTCATCAAAGTGATGGATCAGGGCATCGGCTTTGATAAATCCAAGGTGGAGATCCCTAAAATCGAGAATAAGATCAATACCGATGAGCGCAAGCGTGGATGGGGGCTCCAACTCATGCGGGAACTCATGGACTCAGTGGAGTTCGAGTCCAATGAAAACGGCACTACAGTCACAATGATAAAAAAGAAATAATATGAGCGATTTCAAGGTCGAAATAAAAGAGACGAACGGGATTGTCATTCTGAAGACGGAAGGGTATCTGAATAATATAGGCGGGGAGAAGATATCAGCAGTCTGTATGGAGCATATTAGTCAGGGTAAGAACAGGTTCTTGCTCAACATGGAAGGGACTAAAGTTGTCAACAGCATCGGTGTCTCCATCCTCATCGAGATCATTGAAAAGTTGCAGGAAATTGACGGACGGCTTGGCTACTGCCACCTTGCTCCCATCGTCAGTAAGACGTTCAACATCATGGGTATTAGCAAGTATTCGTCGATATTCTCAACCGAGGAGGAGGGTATCAATGGTCTCTGATGGGCGCATCCGCATTCAATGAGCAGCTTCGTCTCAAAGAGCTGGAATTGGAGACCCTACTGGAGATCACCAATTCCCTCTTGGAGTTCGAACAGGTACATGAACTGCTGCAGGAGATCCTGTACAGAGCCTGTAGCATCCTCAATGCCTCAGCTGGCTTCATACTCATAGAGGATAAGAATGCAGGCTTATTCATCCCAAAGGCCACATTCAATCTGGATGAGCAAGCACTGTCCTCCATTCTATTCAATAGTAAGCGAGGGCTTATCGCAGATCTCCGGCATACTGGGAAAAAAGGATCCGTCAAACTGGAAACACCGGTTCTGAAGCGTTTGGAGACGGAATTCTCCATGGTAGCCCCTCTGATGGAAAAAAAGGAGGTGGTGGGTGCGATTGTGCTTCTAGACAAAGAGCAGCGCAAAGGGAAGACTGACTTTTCTTTGGCAGATCAATCCATGTTGAATGCCATTGCCGCTCAGGCCAGCATAGCCTACAACAATACAGCTCTTCTTGATTCACTGATCGAATCGCAGAGATATAGTAAGAGCGTCATGGATTCTATCCATGCAGCTGTCATCACGACGAACCTGTTCGGCGAGGTCGACACTGTAAATCAAGCTGCAAGGAACCTCCTTTGCAGGATAGATCATGAACTTATTGGGAATCACTTTGAGATCATTTTCGAGCGGGACACCATTTTTTTAGAGATGCTGCGAACCGTCGAGCAGGAGTCGGCCACCATTAAGGAAAGCAACTACCAACTCCAGATGGGCGATGGGAATGTATTGGTCAACCTGACCGTTTCCCCACTCATCGATGACGCCAAACGGATCATCGGTATGGTCATAGCCATGGAGGATATATCTGACCTTGATAAGGTCAGATCGACGTTCAAGAAGTATGTCTCAAAACAAATTGTTGACCAGATCCTTCAGTATCAGGATCAGTTGGACCTGGGAGGTCAGGAGCTGGAGGTGACCACTTTATTCAGCGATATAAGGGGTTTCACATCCATGAGTGAACGGCTAACTCCCATGGAAGTGGTGAATACATTGAATGAGTACTTCGACATCATGATCGAAGTCATCTTTAAATACAACGGCACCCTGGATAAAATCATCGGCGATGCGTTGATGGTGATATACGGGGCACCCATTGGTGCCGAGGATGATGCCGAAAGAGCCTTGCGTACCGCCATCGAGATGCAGCAGAAGCTTGCCGAACTCAACCATGTCAGACACCAAAGAGGCCAGGACCCTCTACATATTGGGATTGGACTGAATACGGGCAAGGCGGTAGCCGGCAACATAGGATCCAAGGAGCAGATGAACTATACGGTGATCGGCGATGCCGTCAACCTGTCGGCCAGGCTTTGCTCGCATGCAGCTGCCGGTCAAGTCATTGTCTCTGATGCAGTATTCAGCGAGCTGAAGAGTAATCCTGATTTTTCCTTTAAGAAACTCGACCCCATACAAGTGAAGGGCAAGGCAGATAAAATCGCCATCTATGATGTCCGCTATTTCAAGCACGATCTGACTGTTTCCATGGACGAAAAACTTGCCCTGATAGAAGAATTTCTCATTTTGAATCTGCCGCCCCATCTTTCCTATCATAGCATTGGCCATATCCGCGATGTGGTCGATAAAGCCATGTTGCATGGCCAGAACGAAGGCTTGTCAAACACTGAACTTGACCTGGTAAAGACCGCCGCCTGGCTGCATGACATCGGTTACATCTGGGATGAGCATCATCATGAGGCAAGAGGTTGCCAGTTTGCTCATGAGAATCTGCCGATGTGGGGATTCACCATAGAGGCGGTGGAGGCTGTATGTGGCATGATCATGGCGACCAGAATCCCCCAGTCGCCATCCAATAAAATGGAAATGGTTCTATGCGACGCCGACCTGGACTACCTCGGACGGAACGATTATATTCGCATCAGCCTGCTGCTGAGGGCTGAGATCTCCACAAAGAAGCACCTTACAGACATGGCCTGGAGGGATCTGCAGAAACAATTCTTCCTGTCTCACCGATTTTTTACCGAATCAGCGAGAAATCTGCGAGAAGTGACAAAGCAACATAACTTAACCCTCATCACAGAAAAATCCGTTTAGCCATGGCAGAAGCAAAGCATGACCGATCTAAAATGCATTATCAGTTGGACAGGATTTCTTTTTTCAGCGATGGTGTGTTCGCCATTGCCATCACCCTCTTGATCATTGAGTTTAAAGTGCCAGTCATCGAACATGCCACGGATGCGGCCTTATGGCATTCTCTTTCTCATATGATCTTGAAATTCCTTGGCTTTCTGATCAGCTTTGCGATTGTAGGTTACTACTGGTCAGTGCATCACCGGATATTCGGGTACGTCGATGATTATACAACAAGGCTCATCTGGATCAATCTTTTCTTTCTCTTTTCCGTGGTCTTGCTCCCCTTCAGTTCCGGTCTTTTGGGTGAATACTCATCCGAGCTGGAGCTGCACCTGCCATATGGTATTTATGTCATCAATATCTTATTGGCAGCCACTATGAACGGAGTGCTCTGGTTATATGTCAGTCACCCGAAGCGAAAACTCTTAACCCATCAAATCTCGCCGGAACGCATTCGGCTGGGCCTGTATTTTACATTTGTAGTGCCTGTCCTCTTCATCATTTCATATCTCGTGACTTTCAAGGCACCGCTGACCGGCAGGTTTATTCCAATGTTGATCCCTTTTGTCCTGAAATACGGGATGAAGGGCTTGGCAAGGAAAGCACTACAGCAGGAAGAGGCAAGGCTTGCGCGGGTTACTGAACATGATCCGGAACAGTAACCCCTCATATGGATTCCCTTCCCCACTGGATCATCGGATGATCTTCGGGTCCACGAACTCCCAATCCATGACATGCGGGTGGACATGCTCCCGCTTCGCCACCGCCTGCATGCGCTGCAGGACCTCGGGTTGTGCCGCCGACAGGTCCTTCTGTTCTGTTGGGTCTGAGGACAGGTCGTAGAGCTCCCAGGGTGCGTTCGGGTTCTTGCGGACATCGCGCCGCACCCCCTTCCAGTCGCCGATGCGGACGGCCACCTGCCCGCCCTTCTCGGGGTATTCGAAATACAGGAATCCATGTCGCTGCTGTCGTTCCGGGTGTCCGGACAGGAGCGGCCACAGCGATATCCCGTCGGTGCCTTCGACCATCCTGCCTGTGAGGTCGGAGAGCGTGGCCATCATGTCGTACTGGGTGGAGATGTGGTCGGAGACGGTATGGGCGGCGATGCGGCCCGGCCAGCGGGCGAGGAAGGGCACGCGTATGCCACCCTCGTAGAGGTCCATCTTTAGTCCGCGCAGGCCGCCGTTGCCCTGGAAGAATTCGGGTTGCACACCTCCTACGTCGAAGGTGTTCCCATTGTCGCTGGAGAACATGACGAGGGTGTTGCCATCGAGTCCGTTCGCCTTCAGGGCCTCGAGCACCCTTCCCACCTGTGCGTCGAGGAAGCTGATCATGGCTGCGTAGGCCGACAGGGGTCTTTGCAAGGCGGCATATCCCTTCGCGCCGTAGTAGGGCGAATCGGGGAACATGCCGTCGTAAGCGCGCAGGAAGGAGTCGGGCACCTGCAGGGAGAGGTGTGGCAGGGTGATCGGAAAGTACAGGAAGAAGGGTCGTCCACGGTTCGACCGGATGAAGTCCACGGCCTTGTCGCCCATGAGCTGCGGGGCGTAGTCGGCTCCCTGGAACCTTGCGAAGTCGGCCTTGGTGGCTGTCTTCGGGTCGAGGCTCTTATGCACGTCGACCCAACGATTGCGGAGGGGGACGATGCGGTCGTCCTCCCAGAGATGCGTCGGGTAGTGGTTATGTGCCTGCTTCTGGTCGAGGTATCCAAAGTAATGGTCGAAGCCGTGCTTTAACGGGCTTCCGGTGGTGCCGGTGACGCCCATGCCCCACTTGCCGACGAGTCCGGTGGCATAGCCTCTTTCCTTGAGCATCTTTGCCAAGGTGTAGGCGTTCTCATGGAGCGGCATCTGACCTCCTTCCTTCTCGTCTTCGAAGCCTCCCATCTCGTAATTGCCGCGGATGTAGGAATGGCCTGCATGGCGACCGGTCATGAGCATGCAGCGGGAAGGGGCGCAGACAGGCGCGCCGCTGTAATGTTGGGTGAAGCGCATGCCTTCGCAGGCCATCCGGTCGAGATGGGGTGTCCGGATCTTGCGTTGTCCATAGCAGCTAGCTCGCCGGCCCCGAGGTCGTCGGCGTAGATATAGACAATGTTGGGTTTTGACGTGGAGGACTGTGTGAAACTTGACAGCCCTACCATGCAGAGTCCAGAGATAAGAATTATCTTCAGGTCCATAAGCCAAGATAAACGGAAAACCTCAATCGAAGATGCCATCCCCCGATGAAACATGCTTTCTTCATGGGCAATCGGCATGCCTCACTTATGGAAGACCCTTTATGAAACCTCTTAGCTTTCTGCTGTTGCTTGTGCTTGGATCTGTTCAGGCACAGTCACCCCGCGACCCGGTGACGGCTGCCACGGCGCTGCAGCAATACCTCAGTCAGCCAGATGCCACCTATGCCTGGGAGCCGCGCGACACGTTCACGGTCGGGGAGGTGACGGTGCATTCCGTCTTGCTCACCTCACAGACCTGGCGGGGCATTCCCTGGCGCCATCAGCTGAGCATCGCCGTCCCCAGAGACCTGCGCCATGATGCCGCACTGATGTTCATCACCGGCAGCGGCATGGATAAGGATGGAAATCCGAAGTGGAGTGGTAAGAACGACCGACTCGGTGCCAGCATCGCTATGATTGCGGGTCGCAATCATGCCATCACCGCGGTCTTGAAGCAGGTGCCCGTGCAGCCCCTCTATGGTGGGCTTACCGAAGATGCGCTGATCTCTTACACGCTCGATGCCTTTCGGAAGGACAGGGACTATACCTGGCCCCTGTTGTTTCCCATGGTGAAGTCTGCCCAGCGGGCGATGGACTGTGTGCAGGCGTTCATGCTGCAACGGAGGGGACATAGCGTCGGGCGATTCGTCGTGTCGGGCGCTTCCAAAAGGGGCTGGACGACCTGGCTCACGGCAGCCCACGACCCCCGCGTGGTGGCATTCGCTCCGATGGTCATCGACATGCTCAACATGCCGGTGAGCATGAAATACCAGCTTGAGACCTGGAATGCCTTCAGCGAGCAGATCCAGGATTATGTGAAGCTGGGTATTGTGCAGGAGATGGCCACCGCCACCGGCAACGAGATCACAAGGATGATCGACCCGTACAGCTATCGGCATTTGATGGACAAGCCGAAGCTCATCGTGATGGGCACCAACGACCCCTACTGGCCCATCGACAACGTGCGCCACTATCTCGACGACATCCCGGGCCGGAACATGCTTTATTATGTGCCCAATGTGGGCCACAACCTTGGTACCGGCATCGAGGCCGTCAACGCCCTCAGCGCTTTTTTCGCCCATACGCTCAAGGGGGCTGGGTTCCCCACCTGCGATTGGAAGGCGAGGCTTCGCAGGCGATCCGTGTCATTGACGCTTTCCGCCTCCGGAGACCTACTGGAAGATGTCATTTGCTGGCAGGCAAAGTCGACCGACCGCGACTTCCGCAATGAGAAATGGTCATCGAAGAGCCTTGGCATTTCCGGCAAGTCGAAAATCGCACAGGAGCAGCCCCTGCCGGCATCGGGATATGCTGCCTTCTACTACGACCTCAAGTATCGGGATGCGAACGGCAATCCCTATCAGCTCAGCACGCGGGTGTTCCTGACGGACTCGTTGCGGTTGTACTGATGCGAATAGGATTCATGCCTTGACCATGGAGATGCCCAGACGGTCGTAGAGTTGTTTGGAGACGTTGTAGAGCAGGTCGAGGTCATCCATCTCCTTGTCTGTCGGCTTCCGCACTTCGCGTCGTGTCCGAGTGCCGATTCGCCAACCCCTGCGCTGCAGGAAATGCTTGGCATTGAGCGGATAGAGGTGGTGGGCGATGTCCATGGTCTTCTGGAAGAACTCGCTTGCCAGGGCCGCCTCCTCCTTCCGGGCGGCGTCTTCGGCATGGCTGCAGAGCCAGGCAACGAGTTCGGGCCAGAGGTTGCCCTGGATGCAGGAGAGCCCGGCCGAGCCGGCGCGGAGCGTCTCGACGGCGTGTCCCATGAAGGCGTCGTAGAGGCCGAAGGTCTCGGCCTGGCGGGTGAGCTGGAGCTTTTCGCGCACCTGGGTGATGTCGCAACAGGTGTCCTTGTGGTAGATGAGCCGACCGGTGCGGACGCATTCGTCCAGCAGGGGGCCGCCTACGAGCCGTTTGTACGGCGTGGGGCATTCGTAGAAGCCGAGGGGGATGCCCTCGGTGGCGTCGAGGAGCCGGCGGAAATGGTCGCGGAAGACCTCGTCGGCATCCTTCTCGGCCGCGAGCATGTTGGACAGGATGATGACGGCCTGTACACCGGTGCCGTGGATGCGGCGGATGAACTCGGCCTGTGCCCGCGTCTCCGTCGAGAAGGTGCCCGACGCGACGACGGGCACCCGGCCGGCGGCGATCTGCACCACGTGGCTGGTCACCCGTACCCGCTCCTCCGGGTCCAGGTCGAACATCTCGCTCGACAGGCAGTTGGCGAAGAGGCCGGCAGCGCCCGCCTCGAGGTATGCCTCTGTGAGGCGGGTGAGCGCTTCGTAGTCCACCTGGCCGTCATCCGCGAAGGGGGTGAGCATGACGGGGACGAATCCCTTCTTCGGGTCGGTTCCGGCGGGGCTGGCGCCGGGCGATGGGTGTTGGGGCTGGTTCATGTCGGCTGTGTTCGTCGGGGTCGTAGGGGTCGTCTCCGGAAGGGTTCGGATGGCCGTCCGCCGGGCGGAGACTGTCAGGGAAGGAGGGACCGTATCGCCGGGCACCGGCAACTGTCGGGTGCGGGCATCAGTTGAGTGGACGGTACTGCAGGGCCCGGGCCTCGAAGCGCATGCCCGGGTTGTGGCATTGCAGGGCGAAGCGACCCTCCCGGTAGGTGGTGTCGGTCCATGTCATCACCAGCGAGTCCTTCACCCAGATGCGGATGAGGGAGCCTTCGGCGCGTACCCGCATCGGGAACCACTCGCCATCCTTCGTGAGCAGGGCACTGGCCCTGCCGGTGGGTTTGCCCGGCCGCCAGAGCCAGCCGGTATGGGCCTCCTGGTTATGGCATATCTGGGCCTCGTAGCCCACCGGGAAACCATTCGGGTTGGGCGAGGGCTCCTGTGCCCGGAAGTAGAGGCCGGCATTGGCCCCCTTGCCGAGGTCGGTGATGCGGAACTCGCCCCGCACTTCCAGGTCGGCCAGCACAGGCGCGGCGTAGAGATGCCCGCGCGCGCCCTCCCCGACGATGACGCCGTCCTCCACCCGCCAGGCCGCATCGCCCCGGATGGTCCATCCCTCCAGGTCCCGCCCGTTGAAGAGCGACCGCCAGCGTTTCCCCGGTTGACCGCCGCCGCCGCTCGCAGCGGTCAGCATGATGAGCAGCAGGGGCAGTAGCGCGCGCAGCGGTCCGACGGGCGGCAGGCATTGCGACAGGGTGCGGTTCCGTACGATCGACTTCATGGGATGATTCGGGATGGCGGAGTATCGAAATTGGCATAAATTACGCAAGATTCCGCAAGAACACGCCAAAATCCCACTGAGATGCGCCCGATCGTACAGATATCCCTCGACCTGACCTCCATCGACGAGGCCCTGGAGACGGCCGCCATGGCCTTGCGCGCGGGTGTCGACTGGCTGGAGGCGGGCACGCCGCTGATCCTGGCCGAAGGGCTGCATGGCGTCCGCAAGCTGCGCGAGGCCTTCCCGGGCATCCCCATCGTGGCGGACCTGAAGACGATGGACGGAGGCTATCTCGAGGCCGAGATGATGGCCAAGGCGGGCGCCACCCACGTCGTCGTCATGGCCCGCGCCCATGCCGAGACGGTGAAATGCGTGGTGAAGGCCGGCCGCGACTACGGCATCGCCGTCATGGGCGACAATATGATCTGTCCCGACATGGTCGAGGGGGCACGCTGGCTGGAAGACCTGGGCTGCGACTTCATCATCCACCACATCGGATACGACGAGCGCAGGGGCATTGCCGCCCAGGGACACCGGATGCCGAGCCCGCTCGACCGGCTGCGCGAAGTGGTGGAAGCCGTGAAAGTGCCCGTGCAGGCCGTCGGCGGCCTCAGCCTGGAGCAGGCCATCCAGTGCCCCGCCTACGGCGCCCCGCTGGTCGTCCTCGGCGCCCCCCTCACCATCGACGCCGACGCCTTCCGCACGGCCGACGGCGACCTCGAGGCCTCCCTCCGGCTCATCTGCGACCGCATCCATGCCTATGGCGACATCTGACCCCGCCCCCCATACCTCCCAACAGAGAACCCCATGTCCCAAGCCCTGCAGCCCGCCGTCGTCAACTACGCCCCCGAACGGCATTCCGTAGAACTCCGAGAGATCGGCATCCCCGAGATCGGAGACGACGACGTGCTCCTCCAAGTGGCCAACGTGGGCGTCTGCGGCAGCGACCTCCACCAATGGACGGCCGACCACAGCTGGCCGGTCAACTACCCCGTCGTGCTGGGCCATGAGTTCGGCGGCGTCGTGGCAGCCGTCGGCACCCGCGTGAAAGCCTGGAAAGAGGGCGACCGCGTCGTCAGCGAGACGGCCGCCGTCATCGACCCCGACAACCCCATGAGCCGGACAGGGCTCTACAACCTCGACCCTACCCGCAAGGGCTTCGGCTACGGCGTGAACGGCGCCATGACACGCTACGTCAGGGTGCCCGCCCGCTGCCTGCACCGCGTGCCCGAACGATTGCCCTTCGAGCAGGCCTGCCTCACGGAGCCCTGTTCCGTCGCCTATAACGCAGTGGTCATGAACTCGCGCATCCGGCCGGGCGACCGGGCCATCGTCATCGGACCCGGCACCATCGGCATCCTCTGCGCCGCCGTCGCCCGCCTCTGCGGGGCCGAAGTGGCCGTCGTCGGCCTCGAACCCGACCGACGCCGCCTCGACATCGCCGCACACTACGGCTGCACCGGCATCGTCGGCGACGCCTCCGCCTGGGCCCGCCAACGCGACGGCCTCGGTGCCGACATCGTCATCGACGCGGCAGGACACAGCTCCACCCTCGCCCTGGCCCTCGCCTGGGTACGGCCCAACGGACAGATCACCAAGGTCGGCTGGGGCCCACAGCCCCTGGGGTTCTCCCTCGACCCGCTCGTACAAAAAAACATCACCCTCCAGGGCAGCTTCAGCCACAACTGGCCCGTCTGGGAACGCGTCATCGCCCTCATGGACGCCGGCACCCTCGACGTGCGGCCCATCATCGGCGGCGTCTGGCCGATCTCCGAATGGCGGACCGCCTTCGAGCGCATGCACCATGGCGATGTCGTCAAAAGTGTCCTCAAACCCGCATGAGATGAGACTCGAAGGAAAGGTCGCCATCGTCACCGGCAGCACGATGGGCATCGGGAAGGCCATCGCGGCCCGCTGCGCCAGGGAAGGCGCCCGCGTCGTCGTGCACGGACTCGAAGCGGAGATGGGGCGCGAAGTCGTCGCTTCCCTGGGGCCCGACAAGGCCGCCCTGCTCGTCGGCGACCTCTCCGAGCCGGGCCTCTGCCAACGACTCGTCGACCTGGCCGTCGCCCGCTTCGGACGCCTCGACGCCGTCGTCAACAACGCCGCCATCGTGGCGTCCTCCAACATCCACACGACCGATGCCGCCTTCCTCCGCCGGCTCCTGGAAGTCAACACCATCGCCCCCTTCCTGCTCATCCAGGCCGCCCTCCCGCAACTCGCCGCCACCCGCGGATCCGTGCTGAACATCGGATCCGTCAACGCCTATAGCGGGGAACCCGACCTCCTCGCCTACAGCGTCAGCAAGGGCGCACTGATGACCCTCACCCGCAACCTCGGCGACACCCTCTTCCGCGAACACCAAGTACGCGTGAACCAGATCAACCCCGGCTGGGTGCTCACCGAGAAGGAAGTGCAACGCAAAAGGGCCCACGGACTGCCCGACGACTGGTACCGCGACCTACCGGCGGCATACGCCCCGGCCGGACGCATCCTCAAGCCCGAAGAGATCGCAGCGGCCGCCCTCCCCTGGCTGGAAGACGAGAGCGGACCCGTCAGCGGCCAGGTACTGGATCTGGAACAGTACCCGTTCATCGGACGCAACCCGCCGAAAGACACGAGTACCATCCCGGTACGGCCATGATCCACGGGCCGTTCGCCGATGGAGGGACCGATGAGGGTCAGCGTTCAAGCAGGCACAATGCTAAGAATGATCGGTCAGGTCAGTTCAATGGCACACGATCGATTATTACTCCAATGCACCTTATGGCAGGAACCTGTGCAAACCTGTCCCTGGCCATCCTCATGTACCGCTTGTGATGCTGCGAATACGGACCAGGGCCTGTGGTGAAAGCTGGAAGCGACTGGCCAGGTCTTCGTTGGTCGCGCTCGGATTCGATGTCAGGTATTGCAAGGCATCCAACATGTTTTCGCCGCCCTTTGTGAAACCCTCTGCCAAACCCTCTGCCAAACCCTCTGACAAACCTTGCTTTTTCACCTCATGCATTTCGGCCTCATAGGCCCACATTTTCTGAACCGTTCTTTCCATGGCCCAGAGTTCCTGATCCGTATACCGGGTCCTGTCCCAGGCATCCACGGCGTTCAGCATCTCTGCGAACTTCTTTCGCTGCTCAGGGGTGAAGATTTCCATGACCTGCTCCGGTTTTGTGAAGAACATCATCCAGGCGTCCTGTTTGCTCTCCCTATCGAATGTACCCAATTTCATCCATTTCCGGATCTCCACGAAGGTGAAGTACAGCTCCCCCATCGGCATTCCACCGCCCGTATCCGTGTGTGGTTCGGCATGGTGGATCCATCCGGTCGCGTTGGGGTACAACTCGTAGTCGAGCAGGCAGAGCGTGTGTACGGGACATATCCCGGCCAATGCATCGCCCGCGTATAGCTGACGACTGTAGATCCGGCAGGCGTTCAACATCACCCGTTTGAAAAAGACGGCCTGCTTCTGCAGTTGCATTTCAACGATGAAGTGACGACCGCTCCGGTCCCGGCAGCGCACATCCACGATGGGTATGTAGAGTCCCGGCACTTCCGTGGTAAGCTCCATGGGCATGTACTCGATCGATTCGATGGGCGCTTTCAGCGGCAGGAAGGCATTCAGCAGGTCGATCAGCGCTCCCGGCTGGTTGTGGAAGATCTCCTTGAAGACCCGGTCGCTCATGGGATTCGTCATCCTGCTGCTTTCCTGCAAATGTCCAATCAGCGACAGACGTGTTGCAAGGGTATATCACGCCGGGATCATGTATTGTGCACAAGGGAATGCGATGGATTCGACCTGTCGTTTGGACCGATACACGACTTTCATCCGTTTTTTCGTCCCGAGTAAAGGCCCCTTCTGTCCACATGTCATCCCTTCGCGCTAATTTGGATTTTCCAACGCCACAATGCCTTACGGCGTCCCCTCCCTGTCACATTCAACACCCGATACGACATGCCCCGGCTCTCCGCCTTCCCCAAAGCCTTCATGCAGGCCCTCTGCAAGGACGGGTCCATGCAACTCTCCGAATGGATACAACTGGCCTCGACACTCGACATCGACGGACTCGAATGGTATGCCGGCTTCCTCGAGATGCAGGACCGCAGCCGCTGGAACGGCTTCCGCCAACAGGTCGAAGACCTCGGCATGACCATTCCGATGATGTGCTGCTCGCCCGACTTCACCCACCCCGACCCCGCCTTCCGCCGGGAACAGGTCGAACGACAACGGCATTGGATCGAGATGACCCACGCGCTCGGCGGTTCCCATTGCCGCGTGCTCTCCGGCCAGCGCAGGCCCGAACTGTCCATCGAAGAAGGCATCGGCTATGCGGAGGAATGCATCCGCGCCTGCCTGCCCTTCGCAGCCGAACGCGGCATCACCCTCGTCATCGAGAACCATTACAAGGACGACTTCTGGACATGGCCCGAATTCGCCCAGCGGATGGACGTCTTCTGCACCCTCGTCGACCGCATCCGCGAGCCCGGCTTCGGCGTCAACTACGACCCCAGCAACACCTACCTCGCCGGCGAAGACCCCGTCGAACTGCTCGACCGGGTCGTCGACCGCGTGCTGACCATGCACGCCAGCGACCGTTACCTCAAGTACGGGACCATCGAAGACCTGCGGAATGAAGAGGGCGGGGCCGAAGGCTACGCCAAGAGACTCAGCCACGGAGAGATCGGAAAGGGACTCAACGACTACGATGCCATCTTCTCAAGGCTGCACAAGGCCGGCTTCGACGGATGGATCAGCATCGAAGACGGTGTGGACGGCATGGAACAACTCAAGCGCAGCGTCGCCTTCCTGAAGCGGAAGATCGCCCAACACTGGCCCGCCTGAAGCGGAACCCCGGCCGGGCCGGCAAAACTCACTCGAACTCCAACTCGTTGACGAAATACTCCCAGGCCAGCATCTCGGTTTCCAAGGCCCTCGAGGCCGATGGTCTCCCGTCTCTCCGGTCGGCGGTTTCAAAACCCGTCGTCGGCTCCCCCAGGATGGGGCGGATCGATGCATTGAGGCCCTGGCTCTCCATGGCAGGATGCGGGGCGATGTACATGGCGGTCATGATGCGTGTCTTTGTCTATTACTAACGACCACAAGATAGGAAAGTTGTAATCGTGTTTAATGATTTTGGGAATTTATTAAACAATTCGCGTTAACAGGTGCCGGGGGGGGTGGGGAAGGCCGGCTGACGGGGTTCAGTAGCTGCGGCCGAGGGTGTCGCAGGCGGCCCTGAGGAGGGAGGTGGCGTCGTGGGAATCCTGCCCTTTCTCCCAGAGCATGATGCCGTTGGCGAGGTTTTTGGCGAGCATGGCCTTGTTCTTGATGGTGGGTTGGCCGTTGTAGTAGATGGTATAGGCGGTGAAGCCGGTGACGCTGACGGTGGCGCTGTCGGACCGCGGGCTGCCGCCCTGGCCGAGGATGGCGGCATAGGCGAGGGTGGTGCCGGTCTGGGTGATGCCGCTGGGCCGGCCATAGGCGGGGAGGCCGAGCACGGCCCGTTTGCGGGGCATGCCGCGGGTGTTGATCCAGTAGTTGAGGCTGGTCTGGGCGAGGTTGATGTCGCTGTGATGGCGATAGGCTGCGGTGGTGCTGAAGTCGTCGTAGGCCATGATGTTGTAGAAGTCCACTTTGTCGCCCTGCAGCAGTTCGGTGCTGATGGCGTCGCGGATGGAGCCGGGGTATTTGCCGGCGGTGATGGCGGCGGAGAGGTAGTATTTCGCGTTGAGGTGGCAGCTGTCGCCCAGTTCCTTCATGAGGGCGGTGAAGGTGGTGGAGGTGCCGTCGGCGGTGGAGGGGAATTCCCAGTCGATGTCCACCCCGTTGAGGTTGTAGGCGCGGACGGCGGTCATGACCTGTCGGATGAAGTAGTTGCGACCGGCCGCCGTGGCGGCCATCTGCGCCCAGTTGGCGGTGGTGCCGTTGATGGAGAGCATGACCTTGGCGCCGTTGCGCCGGGCCTTGTCGGCCACCGTTGTGAGCCGGCCGGGATTGGCGATGGCGATGTCGCCACTGGCGCCGACGGCGGCGAAGGCGTAGTTGACGACGTTGCACATCCTGAACTTCTGGTCGGGCACGGCGTCGGGATCGCGGTAGGAGGGCATGTAGCCCACGACGTAGAAGCCCAGGTCGGGCGGCGGGGCAATGGTCACCGGCGTGGGCCCCGGGGGAGTGGGACCGGGGGTGTCCGCCTTCCGGCATGATGCGACCAGTCCGGCGATGGCCAGCATGGCGACAAGGGTCTGTCCGTTGCGTTGTGGAGAAGCGTTTCCGGCCATCAGGGTGAGGTTGACCTGCCGGAGGAACGGCCATGGGAAGGGCGGACGTAACGGCGGGCTGATGAATGCTGCCATGACAAAATACGGCGATTCATGCATTTTCCCTATTTTGATGCTGGGATCGACCGAGGGGTCCGTCCCACCCAAAAGCAACAAGATCATGGAAGACGGCAAGATCATCGGCATGTTCGCCATGGCGGGGGCCATCCTATTGGTGGCCTGGCGCATGCGCAGTTACCGGAAGGCCCTGGGGAAAGCGTCGTATCCCACCGTGGCCGGCACCATCGTACGGAGCGAGCTGGAGGTCAGGGAGGACAGTTCCACCGACGACAACGGCGTACGGGAGGTCAGCTACGACTACCTGCCACATGTCGAATTCACCTACACCGTCGGCGGCAGGACCTTTCGGGGAGACCGCATCCATGTGCTCGAAAGCCGGCGCTCCCATATCCGGTCAGACGCGGCCAAGGTGCTGGACGCCTATCCCCTCCACGCATCCGTCAAGGTCCACCACAACCCCGCCGATCCGGCAGAGGCTTTCCTCGAGAACACACCCGGTGCCCGGATGATCGATGGCGGTACCTGGTTCGCGGCCGGCATCCTGGTCCTCCTCGGGCTGGCCATGATCTTCTTCTCATGAGTGTCGCCGGACTGCCCGCTTTCCGACGTCGTTCCCCGAGACTTGCCGCCCCCGCCCGTCGGCCCGCCCTGGCCGCCACATGGCTGCTCCTCCCCCTGCTCTTCTCCTGCTCCCTTCACGGCCGCTTCAGCCGGCCGCTGCAGACCATCGCCTTCGGCTCCTGCGACAACCAGGACGCCCAACCCAAGATGTGGGATGCCGTCAACGCCAACCGGCCCGAACTATGGATATGGGGCGGCGACAATGTCTATGGCGACACCTACGACATGGATACGCTCCGCGCCAAGTACGGACGCCAGCTCGCTCAGCCCGGCTACGTGGAACTGCGGCGTCGCTCGCAGGTCACAGGCACCTGGGACGACCATGACTACGGCCTCAACGACGGCGGACGCGAATACACCCTGCGCAGACAGAGCCGGGAACTGCTCTTCGAATTCCTCGAAGTGCCCCGGCGCAACCCCGCCCGTCGACGCGAAGGCGCCTATCACGCCCGCGTCTACGGCCCGCCCGCCCGGCAGGTAAAAGTGCTGAACCTCGACACCCGCTACTTCCGCGACCCCCTGCGGCAGGAGCCCTACGACGACCCCGTCTATCCCGGCGTCACCCGACACAACGTGCCGGTGCCCGGTCGCGACATCCTCGGCGAGGCCCAATGGAACTGGCTGGAGCAGGAACTGTCCGGCTCGAAGGCCCGGGTCCATATCATCAACTCGAGCATACAACTCGTGTCCTCCGAACATCCCTTCGAGAAATGGGCCAACTTCCCCGATGCGCAGGAGCGCCTCTACCGCCTCATCGCCCGCACGGGGGCGCAAGGGGTGATCGTCATCAGCGGCGATCGCCATATCGGCGAACTCTCGGCCATCCGTGTCGAAGGCATGCCCACCCCCCTGTACGACCTCACCTCCTCGGGCCTCACCCATACCTGGTCCCGGCCCCGCCCCGAGCCGAACCGCCACCGCATCGGCGAACTCACCGTGCAAAAGAACTTCGGGGTCATCCGCATCGACTGGTCGGCCCCCGCCCCGGCGATCCGCCTCGAACTCAGGGGAGAAGGCAATGCCCTGCTACAGGCATGGCAGCTCCCCCGCTGAGCCGGCGCCATCCTCGGACGAGGCGCCCAAATCCGCCACCCCCACCCTTGGAGGGTATCCCCACCCTTGGAGGGTTATCGGGCAGGGGACTCCTTCCATTCGATCCGCACGATGATCTCGTTCCGGCGGCCCATGAGGCGGTAGGGCGGGTCGTAGCCCAGGTATCTGAAGTTGCCGATGGGGCGGATGCCCTTTTCGCGGAGGATGCCAGCCAGTCGCTCAGACTGGCTGCGGATCGTGGCGTCGGAGGCGTAACCGCTGAAGCGGATGGCGGCGACGTATTCGTCGGCCGACCGTTCGATGCGCACCCCCGGGTCGTTGGGCTTCGGCAGTTCCTTCAGGGCGTAAGCGGAGGGCATCACGAAGCTCATGGAGGAGCCTTCGGTGCCGATGTCCATGTGAACGGGCGCCGTCATGGCGATCTTCCGTCCGTCCTCGTTGCCGCCGAAGATGTAGCCGGCGATCCGGCGGAACCCGCTGTACGAGACTTCGCGGTAGCTGCGGGCGGTGGACGAGACCGTGGCCAGGGTGGCCGACGGATAGAAGCGGATCTCGAGGTCGCCCATCCGCGTCACCGTTCGGTAGGCCTGCTCCTCGATATCGTCTCCCGACCTGAGGAAGGCGGGGAGGGCGAGGACGGTCCAGAGGGCGGCAAGGGCGGGTATCGTCGTCATGGTAGGCGTGTTGTTTAGGAAAAGAACAACCGGTCGGCGTGCTTGTTCTGCCGTCCAGCCGGGAGGTCGCCATGCGGGAACGCCCCCTGCGTGGTGGCCGCCGTGTTTGGCGGGATTGTGGTATCTTGAATGACCGATTGGCATCCCCAACCCGACATCATGTCCCATCCCGACCTCTCCCTCCATCACGCACCCGTCTCCGACCTCTTCCCCTGGCCGAAGAAGCCGTCCGACTGGGATGCCTACCGGCTGAGTAACGAGCACCTCCGGTTCTTCGAGGAATACGGCTACCTCGCCAACGTCCGGCTCTTCGACGTTGCCCAGATGCGCCGACTGCGGGAGGAACTCGTCGAGATCATGGACCCCTCCCATCCCGGCCACGACCTTTACTACGAGTTCGCCTCCAACGAGTCGACAGACCCCGACACCGTCATCTTCCACGCCCTCGGTGCCTGGCGCATCACGGCCGCCTACCACGACATCCTCTGGAACCCCGCCTTCGTCATGGCCGCCAGCCAGCTCTTCGGCAATGCCGCCGTCCGCTTCTGGCACGACCAGCTGTTCTGCAAACCTCCCCGCAACGGCGGCGTCGTCGCCTGGCATCAGGACTACTCCTATTGGACGCGCACCGGCCCCATCCAACACCTCACCTGCTGGATCGGTCTCGACGACACCGACATCGACAACGGCTGCCTACACTACATCCCCGGCAGCCACCGCTGGGGCCTCCTCCGGAAACCCGTGCTCGCCGGCGAGATGGATGGCCTCAAGGCCTTCCTCACCGGGGAACAGCTGGCCGCCTTCCACCCCGTGCCCGTCACCATGAAGGCCGGCGAAGGCGTCTTCCACCACCCCCTCATGGTCCACGGCTCCTTCGAGAACCGGTCCGACAGACCCCGGCGAGGCGTCGTCATTAACGTCTTCAAGGACGGCACCCGCTCCAATTCCGACGAAGTTCTCCTCCATGGCGTACCCCCCATCCCCGCCGGCTCTCCCATGCAGGGCCGCTTCTTCCCCCTCCTCTTCGACCCCCACAACGCCCGTTGAGCCGGTCGCAGCCAGCCCGACATCCACATCGGACCGGTCTTTTTCAACAGACATCGTAAAATTACGCATCGATTGCAATTTTTACGCGCCGTATTCCGTAATTTTACCGAATATGCGGATCTTGGCAACGGCTGGAATCGATGCCGAGGCCGATTACAACCCTGGCTCGTAGCCGGTGAATGACACCGGTCACCGTCACGGCCCTGCTTCTCAACGGACAAAATCGCTCGAGATGGATTTGAAGGAATTCGGAAGGCGGCTGCAGCTGGTGCGGGAGGAGATGCTGCGCATGAGCCAGACGGAGATCGCCTGGTACCTTAACATGTCCCAGACGATGTATTCCCGGTTTGAGAGCGGCCTGGGCGGCAATATCCATGCGATCTTCAAGGTGGTCAACTACCTCAAGCACCGCAACCTCGAGGCCCATCTGATGTTCCACGACGAGTTCGACCTGAAGGCGCTCGTGAAGCCCGAGGTCAAGGAGACCCCCGAGCATAACGACCGCGAGCGGCTCTTCGAGTTGTTGGAGCACCTGAAGACCTCGGCTAAGGAGGACTACGAGAACCTGACCATCCTCCGGGAGATGGTCACACGCAGGCCCTGAGGCCTGCCTGCATCCTGACTGCGACCGGCGCCGGGCCGGTTTCCCCTGATGTGTGTCAGACGTTTTCCGTCGCCTCGTGGATATGCGGGTGACGGATGATGTCGTCCCCGCAGGTTGCCAGCAGGAGGTTCTGCAGTTCGTGCACGTAGGTGAAGGGGTAGGATGCCTCGTCGACATGCAGCAGCATGGTGCCTTCGCCACCGGTGACCCTGACCTGTCGGCCCGAGAAGGAGAATGTGTTGTTGGTGGGGATATCGAAGGCCGCGAGCGTTTCGGGCGTGGCGGCCACGGGGATGATGTTCAGTTCGTCGTCCGCCTCGGCGCGGGTCATGAGGTGGACCGTGCCGGGTTCGAGGATCAGGACGTGGTCCGGCCTTCCGGGTTCGTCGATGGCCGCAACGATGTTGCCGAGCCGGAGCTCTGTGGATCTCATGGTAAGTCGGTTTTTTAGAAGATATCGGAACGGGTTGTCCTGGGAAAGGGAGGACCCGTTACAATGGCAATATTAGGGACTCTCTGCGGGGTTCTTACCGGCAGTCCCAGGAAAAAATAATCTACATCTGTTGACAACCGGGGCTTTTGGCGGCCGAATGGGAGAAGTTATCCACATTCGGCCGTCGGACGGCTGTTTCAGAACTCGATGACGAAGCCGATGCTGGGGAGGAGGGATCCGGTGGTGCCTTCGAGGAGGACGGGGATGCCCTTTTGGCGGTTGTTGGGTGCGGAGGGGTTGTTGAAGGATCCGGGGAGGTAGGGTTCTCCGGTGGTGGTGGCGAAGCTCTCGTCGGGGTTGCGTTTGAGGGTGAAGCCGGGGATGGAGGGGTTCTGGCTGTTATAGGCGTTCTGGATGTCGAGGTAGAGGTCGAAGGTCCACCGGCGGAAGTTGAACTTCTTGTCGATGCGGAGGTCGGCCGCGTGGAAGCCCCTGAGGCGTTCGCTGTTGATGCGGGCGTAGTTGAATACGGGTTCGTAGGTGAAGGGGTAGTTGTCGAGCGACCGGGGGATGTCGTAGGGTGTGTAGGGGGCGCCGCCGAGGTAGCGGAAGCGGAGGCCCACTTCCCAGTTCTTCTTGAAGCGGTAGCCGCCGGTGAAGGAGAGGAGGTGTCGGTTGTCCCATGCGGAGGGGAGCATCTGCTTGGGGTCGGCGCCGGAGAAGCGGCTATGGTAGTAGGTATAGGCGAGGATGCCGTAGAAGCTGCGGGTGAGGCGTTGTTGGAGGAGCAGTTCGTAGCCGAGGGCTTCGCCGGTGCCGTTGGTGGTGATGCGTTCGTTGCCGAAGACGCCGAAGTCGCCGCCGAAGTTGGCCATCGACACGCCGAGGGCGGCGGAGACGGGGTAGTTGCCGTATTTCTTGAGGAAGCCTTCGGCGGTGATGCGGGTGGAGCCGGTGGGCAGCCATTCGATACCGGCGACGAGGTGGTCGGACCGGGTATAGTTGGCGTCGCGGTTGACGGCCTGCCCGTTGACCTGGAAGCCTAGGATGGTGTAGCTGGGGATCTTGTAGTAGCGGGCCAGCGAGGCGTTGAGGTTGACGCCGCGGGCGAGGCTGTAGGAGAGGGCCAGGCGTGGCGAGAAGGTGCGTCCGATGCGGTCGCCCTGGGTGGTGTAGTTGTTGCCGTCGAAGCGGAAGCCGGCGGAGACGGTCATCCTGTCTCCGGGCAGCTTGCCGGTGCCGGTGAGGAAGGCGCCGTAGCGGAGCATGTCGAAGGCGGTGCTGTAGTTGGCGGTGAAGGCGGGTCGGCGTTGGAAGGTGGTGTTCTCGTAGCCGGTGAGGATGAGGTGGCCACCCGCGTTCATCTGGATGCGGCCCATGGGGAAGTTGACTTCGTAGCGGAGGCGGTTCTCGGCCTCCTTGGAGCGGTAGCGGAGGATGCGGCGGCTCTCGTTGCCCTCGTCGTTCTGTTCGAACTGGTCGGCCTCGTTGCGGAGGTAGTTGCGGCTGGCGACAAGCTGCCAGAAGCCCTTGTCCATGGCATGCCGCCACGATACGCCGAAGGTGTAGGTGGCCTGCCCCTGCAGCGGCACCTGGTCGAGGATGGCCAGTTGCTCGAGGGTGGCGTTCTCCGGCTTGTTGAGGGAGAACTGGTCGACCGTGCCGATGCCGATGATGTTGATCTCGTTGCGCTTGTCGACCTTGTGGGTGACCTTGTACTGGTAGTCCCAGTAGTTGGGCACGAAGGGCAGGTCGATCAGTTTGAAGAGGAACTGCAGGTAGGAGCGGCGTACCGAGGCGATGAATGTCGTCTTGCCGTTCTTCTTGCCGAGCGGCCCTTCGGAGGTGAGGGCGGCCTCGCTGGCGCTGACGCGGAAGTTGCCCTGGTACTTCTCGGGGTTGCCGTTGCGCTGGCGGAACTGGAGCACGCCCGACAGGGCGTTGTCGTACTTGGCGGGGAAGGCCGAGGTGTGGAGTGTGACGCGGTCGAGGAAGGCCACGTTGAGGATGCCTGCGGGGCCGCCGGCCGCACCCTGTGTGGCGAAGTGGTTGATGGTGGGCACTTCGACCCCGTCGAGGTAGTAGACGTTCTCGTTGGGCGCACCGCCGCGGATGATGATGTCGTTGCGGAAGCTGGCCGAGCCGGAGACGCCGGGGAACGACTGCACGACCTTGGCCATGTCGAAGTTGGCGCCGGGATAGCGGACGATCTCGCTGGCGCTGAGGCTCTGTACCGAGTTGACGACGCCGGCCGGCTTGGGGAAGTTGGCGCGGACGACGACGCCGCCCAGCTCGCGGCTCTCCTCCTCGAGGTCGAAGTTCACTTCGACCGTGTTGCCCGAGGTCACTTCGATGTCGAACTTGGTGACGCTGCGGAAGCCGACGGAGCTGGCCTCGAGGGTGTACGACTGCGTCGGGACGCCGCGGAAGCGGTAGAAGCCGTTGCTGTCGGTGACGGCCTGCCGCTCCGTCCCGCCGATGCGGACGCTGACGCCTTCAAGGGGTTCCTGGGTGCGGGCCTTGCGGACGAAGCCGTTGATGTTGCCGAGGTTCTGGGCGTAGGTGGCGGGGATGGCCGACAGGGCCACGAGGAGGGCGAGCAGCGGACGGGGCATGTGGGGAGGGTTTTGCGGGCCGTCCGGTCGGGGATCTGCATTGCCGGGCCTTGCGCCGCTTGGGATTAGGCCTATGAAACAAGGCCTCGGAGGAAATGTTCGGAACCCCGCCGTCGCAGCGCCGCGTCAACCGATGTCGAGGCCGTGGCGACGCAGGAGCCCTTCGAGCCCGTCGGGGCGGAACCGTGCCCCACGCATCCGGTTGCGGGCCGGGTCGATGGCATAGTCGAAGGCCTCGCGGAAATCGCATCGCTCCAGGTGGCAGTCCACGAAGAGGGCCCCCGTCAGGACCGACCCCGCAAAGGAGGCCTCCCGGAGGTCGGCCCCGGTGAAGTCGGCCTGCACCATGCTGCAACGATCGAAGGCGGTCGACCGCAGCGGTGATTTCAGAAAGCTGGCGTAGTCGAGCCGGCAACCGGTGAAGCGCACCTCGAAGGGCGTCGCATGGCAGTCGCCGAACGCCAGCCCCATCGCCTGGCAGTCCGCCAGCACAACCCCGCTCCAGGCCGAGCCCGTCAGTCCCGCGTTGGAGAGACTGCAGGACGTGAAGCGGCAGTCGATCAGCCGGATGCCGGCCAGCGAGCGCCCCGAAAGGTCGCAACCCTCGAAACGGCATCCCTCGTAGATGCCGGCGGGCAGTCCCTCCGCCTCGAGCACGTCGGGCGTGAAGGTCCTGTCCTCCAGGTATCGGTCCATGGCCGCCATACGGGGCAAGGTACGCCGTTCCGCCGGCCCGCTTTAACGGTTGCACAAGGACAAGAATGGATATTTTTGCCACATGACCCGACGCATACCCCTCCTCCCGTCGTTCCTGGCGGCGGCCTCCCTCGCCCTGGGCCTCCCTGCCCTGGGACAGGGCTACGAGATCCGCGCCCGCATCCGTCCCTTCGACAAGGGCTACCTCTACCTCGCCCACCATTTCGGCAAGAAGCAATACCTGGTCGACTCTGCCCGCATCGGTCCGGGCGGGGAGGCCGTCTTCACCGGACGCGAAGCCCTCCCCGGGGGCGTGTACATGATCGCCTTCCCCGAGAAGAACGGCTGGGTGGAATGCCTGGTCGACCGCCAGCAGCGCTTCGCTGTCGAGGCCGATACGACCGACCTCATGGGCTCCATCCGCTTCACGGGCTCGCCCGACAACGAAGTGTTCGCCGACTACCAGCGCGAATCGTTCCGGCTGGGCAGCGAAATGTCGGCCCTGCAGCGCCGCATGGCCTCCGAATCACCCGAACAGGCCGCCCGCACCCGCGATGACCTGCAACAGAAAGGCACCGCCATGACGGCCTACCGCGACCGCCTCATGCAGCAGCACCCCCAGAACCTCCTCACCGCCATCTTCCACATCCTCCGCGAACCCGCCGTACCCCCCGCCGACCAGCACCCCGGCGGACGCTACGACTCCCTCTACGCCTACCGCTGGTACCGCGACCACTACTGGGACGGCATCTCGATGACCGACGGCCGACTCGTCAGAACCCCCGTCTTCCAGGCCCGCTTCGACAGATACTTCGACCAGGTCCTCCCCCAACACCCCGACAGCCTCTCCCGCGCCGCCGGCGAACTCCTCGACGCCGCCCGGCCCGACCCCGAAATGTTCAAATTCCTCCTGTCGTCGCTGACCGACAAATACGTCAACCCCCAGTACATGGGCCACGACGCCGTCTTCGTCTACCTCTTCGAGAAATACTACATCCCGGGCATGGCCGATTCCTGGATGAACGAGAAATACCGCAAGTTCGTCTTCGACAGGGGCTACAGCCTGATATCCAACGTGATCGGCAACAAGGGCGCCGACTTCGAGTACCTCGACACGGCCGGCCGCAAGGGACGCCTCCACACCATCCCCGGCAACTACACCATCGTCTGCTTCTGGGACCCCACCTGCGGCCATTGCCAGGAGGAGGTCCCCCGCCTCGACTCGATGTTCCAGGCCAAATGGCGGAAACAGGGCGTCGCCCTCTTCGGCATGATGACGGACGGGGGGAAGGACAACTGGCTGGCCTATATCCGCAAGAACGGCCTCAAGGGCTGGGTCCACGGCCACCAGACCGACGAGATGCGCGACGCCCTCTACAAGGCCGGCAAGCCCGGCTTCCGCCAGCTCTACGACGTCTACCAGACCCCCATCCTGTACCTGCTCGACAAGGAGAAGCGCATCGTCGCCAAGAAACTCAACTACCGGCAGATCGACGAACTGATGGAGCACCGCCGCGGCGCCGCACCCCCGCCGCCGGCGAAGTGAGCCCTGCCGGCGGGGCCACCGAGCCTCAGAGGACCTCCCGCACGGCGTTGTAGACGACCCGGGGCTTGCCCAGCGTGTAGTAGTGCAGGACGGGAACGCCCGCCGCCTTCAGCTCCTTCGACTGCGCCATGAGCCACTCGGTGCCCACCCGCTCGCAGTCCTCGTCCGTCTTGCAGCGGAGGATCTCGTCGCTCAGCTGCGTGGGGATGTCGACATGGAAGGTCCGGGGAATGACCGTCAACTGCTTCTTGTTGGTCAGGGGCTTCAGGCCGGGGATGACGGGCACGTCGATGCCTTCGGCCCGGCAACGGTCGACGAAGGCGAAGTACTTGCTGTTGTCGAAGAACATCTGGGTGACGATGTACTCGGCACCCAGCGCGATCTTCTTCTTCAGCCAGGCCATGTCATGGTCCATGTTGGGCGCCTCGAAGTGCTTCTCGGGATAGCCGGCCACGCCCATGCAGAAGTTGGTGCGCGCGCCGTCGCGGATGTCCTCCTCGAGGTATACGCCGTTGTTGAGGTTCGACACCTGCTGCAACAGGTCGATGGCATAGCGGTTGCCCTGGGGCTCGGGCTCGAAGGAGGCCTCGTTCTTGGTGGCGTCGCCGCGGAGCACCAGGACGTTGTCGATCCCCAGGAAGTTCAGGTCGATCAGGGCGTCCTCCGTCTCCCGGCGCGTGAAGCCGCCGCAGATGAGGTGCGGGACGGCGTCCACGTTGTAATGGTTCATGATGGCGGCGCAGATGGCGACCGTCCCCGGCCGCTTCCGCACTTCCACCTTCTCGAAGGTGCCGTCCTTCTTCTTCTTGAAGAGGTGCTCGCTGCGGTGGTAGGTGACGTTGATGAAGGAAGGGCCGAACTCCATGAGCGGGTCCAGGTGGGCGTAGATGGAGTTGATGTTCTTGCCCTTGAGGGGGGGGAGTATCTCGAAGGAGACGAGCGTGCCCTTCGCCTGGCGGATGTGGTCGATGACTTTCATTTGCTGGGTTGCCGGTGGCGGGGCAAAGGTATGCCAGCGGCGGCGGTTTTGCCATGCCGCCCGCCGGGGCGCCGATGCCTCGCGAACTTGCGTACCTTCGCCCCCTCGGGAACGGCCTATGGACCAGGTGATACACACGCAGGGGCTTGTGAAGCGCTACCGCAACCGGACGGTGGTCGACCATGTGTCCGTCGAAGTGCGACGCGGCGAGATCGTGGGCCTGCTCGGACCCAACGGCGCCGGAAAGACGACGACCTTCTACATGGTGGTCGGCCTGATCCGCCCCGACGAGGGCGAGGTCTTCCTGAACGACCTCAACATCACCAGCCTCCCCATGTACCGCCGGGCCCAGATGGGGATCGGCTACCTCCCCCAGGAGGCCTCCGTCTTCCGCCGGCTCTCCGTGGAGGACAACATCGCCTCCGTCCTCGAGATGAAAGGCCTGGGCCGCGAGGCACAGCGGCGCAAGACGGAGGAACTGCTCCGCGAGTTCCGCCTCACCCACGTGCGCCGGAACAACGGCGACGCCCTCAGCGGGGGCGAACGGCGGCGCACCGAGATCGCCAGGGCCCTGGCCGTCGACCCCGGCTTCATCCTCCTCGACGAACCCTTCGCCGGCGTCGACCCCATCGCCGTCGAAGACATCCAGTCGGTCGTCGCCCGTCTCAAATACCGGAACATCGGCATCCTCATCACCGACCACAACGTCAACGAGACCCTGTCCATCTGCGACAGGGCCTACCTCCTCATCGAAGGCAGGATCTTCAAGCACGGCACGGCCGAAGAACTGGCGGCCGATGAACAGGTCCGCCGGCTCTACCTGGGACGCAACTTCGAACTCCGCAGAAAGGACTATCTTCACGAAGAGGCGCGCCAACGGACGGAGGACGGGTCCGGCGACGGGGGCCGCGCCGGCAACCCATGAGGATACTCAGCCCCGCCATATCCCGCCTGGCCCGCATGCGCCTCTGGCGCATCGAGTCGATGATGATGAACCCGGTGGCCGCCCAGCGCGAAGTGCTCCAGGACCTCGTCACCTCCGCCCAGTACACCGAATTCGGCAGACGCCACCGCTTCTCCGAACTCTTCTCCGTCAAGGCCTTCAAACAGGCCGTCCCCATCCAGACCTACGACGACGTCCGCCCCTGGGTGGAACGCATCATGCAAGGAGAACAGCAACTCCTCTGGAACACCCCCATCCACTGGTTCGCCAAGAGCAGCGGCACAACCTCCGACCGCAGCAAGTTCATCCCCGTCAGCGAAGAGAGCCTCCAGGAAACCCACTTCAAGGCCGCCAAGGACGTCCTCACCCTCTATTATCATTTCCACCCCGACTCCGACCTCCTCACCGGCAAGGGCCTCATCATCGGCGGCAGCCATACCATCCACCAACTCAACGAAGACACCCACTTCGGCGACCTCAGCGCCGTACTCCTCCAGAACACGCCCTTCTACGGTCAGTGGATCCGCACGCCCGAACTCAGCATCGCCCTGATGGACGAATGGGAGTCCAAGATCGAACAGCTGGCCCTCAACACCATCCACGAAGACGTCACCTCCATCTCCGGCGTCCCCACCTGGACCCTCGTCCTCTTCCGCCGCATCCTCGAGATCACCGGCCGCAGCTGCATCAGGGAGGTATGGCCCAACCTCGAACTCTACATGCACGGCGGCGTGTCCTTCGTCCCCTACCGCGACCAGTTCGCCCGGCTCATCGGCGCAGACATCCACTACCTCGAGATGTACAACGCCAGCGAAGGGTTCTTCGCCGCTCAGGACAGGCCCGGCGAGGACGGCATGCTCCTCTTCACCGACCACGGCATCTTCATGGAATTCATGCCCGTCGAAGAGTACGGGAAGCCCGAACCCCGGACCGTCGGCCTCGACAAGGTCGAACTCGGCCGCAACTACGCCCCCGTCATCAGCACCAACGGAGGCCTCTGGCGCTACCTCCTCGGCGACACGATCCGCTTCACCACCCTCAACCCCTTCCGTATCCGCGTCAGCGGACGGCTCAAGCACTTCATCAACGCCTTCGGCGAGGAACTCATCATCGACAACACGGACGGCGCCCTCGCCACCGCCTGCAGCCGGACAGGCGCCGTCGTGTCCGACTACACCGCCGCCCCCATCTACTTCTCCGACCAGGGCAACGGCGGCCACGAATGGCTCGTCGAATTCGAGACCCCGCCCCACAGCCTCGACGCGTTCACCGCCGCCCTCGACGCCGCCCTCATGGAACGCAACAGCGACTACGAAGCCAAACGCCACCGCGACATCGCCCTTCGCCCACCCCGCGTCCACGCCGCCCCGCCCGGCCTCTTCAACCGATGGCTCAAATCCAAGGGAAGGCTCGGCGGCCAGCACAAAGTGCCCCGCCTCTCCAACGACCGGCAATATGTGGAGGAACTCCTCCAACTCCTGCAGACCCCAAAACAGGGCTGAAACCCCTTATCTTGCACAAAATCGATCGTCATGAGACTCCTTGACGGAAAGGTGGCCATCGTCACCGGCGCAGCCCGCGGCATCGGCGAGGCCGTCGCCCTCAAACTGGCCGAACACGGCGCTCACGTCGCCTTCACCTACGTCAGCCAAGGCAGCGCCCCAAGGGCGGCCGCCCTCGAAGAACGCCTCCGCTCCCTCGGGGTGGAGGCCCGCTCCTGGCGGACGGACGCCGGCGACTTCGCCGCCTGCGAAGGCTTCGTCAGCGAAGTCGTCAAAGCCTTCGGCTCCATCGACGTCTGCGTCAACAACGCCGGCATCTCCAAGGACAACCTCCTCCTCCGCCTCAGCCCAGAACAGTGGGACGAGGTCATGGACGTCAACCTCAAGAGCGTCTTCAACATGACCAAGCAGGTCATCCGACCCATGATGAAGGCCCGCCGCGGCAGCATCATCAACATGAGCTCCATCATCGGCATCCGCGGCAACGCCGGACAGTCGAGCTACGCCGCCAGCAAGGCCGGCATCATCGGCTTCACCAAGTCGGTCGCCCACGAACTCGGCAGCCGCAACGTCCGCTGCAACGCCATCGCCCCGGGATTCATCGAGACCGACATGACCCACTACCTCAAGGACGGCGAAGCCGCCCAGGCCTTCCTCGGCAAGATCCCCCTCGGCCGCTTCGGCGCTGCCGAAGAGGTCGGCAACACCACCCTCTTCCTCGCCTCCGACCTCAGCGCCTACATCACCGGACAGGTCATCAGCGTCTGCGGTGGACTCAACATCTGACCCGCTTGCCGCATACCCCGATTCTGCATTTATTTGGAAGGTGAAGCCATCGCGGTGAAGCCCTCCAAGAACATATTCAGCCTCCTCGCCTGCCTCCTGGCCCTGGCCTTCGCCGCGCAGCTCCTGCCGGTCGAAGGGCATGTGCAGCGGATGGCAGGCATCATGCTGTCGGAACCGGCCCCCGATGCCGAGGAGGGCGGCGACAACGAATGGGAGAAATCGCCCAAGAACCGGCATTCCGACAACCCCGCATGGGGCCGCGACGCCAGACTGGCCCCGGACCCGGCCCTGGCGCGACGGGCACCCGCCGGCGCCCCCATCGGCGACAGAGGCGCCGACCACATCCCCACGCCCCCGCCCGACGGGCGCGCCTGACACCGCCCTCAGGCGACGACCCGCCAACATCCTCCCCTCTCCCCAACAGCCCCCTTCCCCAACATGAAGTCCTTCTTCAGACACTACCGACGTGATGTGCCCGCATCGATCGTCGTCCTGCTGGTCGCCCTGCCCCTCTGCCTGGGCATCGCCCTGGGCTCGAAAGCCCCGCTGTTCTCCGGCATCATCGCCGGCATCGTCGGCGGCATCGTCGTAGGGCTGTTCAGCCAATCCCAGCTGAGCATCAGCGGACCCGCCGCCGGCCTCACCGTCATCGTCGCCACCGCCATCGGCAACCTCCCCAGCTTCGAGGCCTTCCTCCTGTAGGTCGTCATCGCCGGCGCCATCCAGGTGGCCCTCGGCTTCGCCAGGGCCGGCATGCTGGGCGACTACGTCCCCAACGCCGTCATCAAAGGCATGCTGGCCGCCATCGGCATCATCCTCATCCTCAAGCAGCTCCCCCACCTGGTGGGCTACGACAGCGACTTCGAGGGCGATGAGAACTTCTCCTCCGGCGGCGGCGAGAACACCTTCTCGACCCTCCTCCACGCCGCGTCGGCCTTCTCGCCCGCCGCCGCCGTCATCGGACTGGCCTCCCTGGCCATCCTCGTGGCCTGGGAACTCCCCGCCGTCAAACGGGTCAAGACGCTACAGCTTCTGCCCGCCCCCCTCGTGGTGGTGGCCGTCGGCATTCTGCTGGGCGCCTCGCTGCAAGGGGCGTACACGCTGGCACCCGAGCATTTCGTGAACCTGCCCGTCGCGGGATCCCTCACGGGCTTCGTCGACCTGCTGTCCTTTCCCGACATCTCGCAGATCGGCCTGCCCGCCGTTTGGACCAGCGGCATCACCCTCGCCATCGTCGCCAGCCTCGAGACGCTCCTCAGCATCGAGGCGGTCGACAAGCTCGACCCCTACAAGCGGGTCACGCCGACAGACCGCGAACTGAAGGCACAGGGCGCCGGCAACATCGTCTCGGGCCTGCTGGGCGGACTGCCCGTCACCTCGGTCATCGTACGGAGCTCCGCCAACGTCAACGCCGGCGCCCGCTCCCGCCTGTCGGCCGTCCTCCACGGGGTGCTCATGCTGGCATCCGTCATCGCCATCCCCGCCCTGCTCAACCGCATCCCCCTCTCCGCACTGGCCGCCATCCTCATCTTCACGGGATACAAGCTCGCCAAATGGCCGATGATTCGCGAGTTCTATGGCAAGGGCTGGGACCAGTTCATCCCCTTCGCCGTGACCATCGTCGCCATCCTGCTCACAGACCTCCTCACAGGCATCCTCATCGGGATCTTCATCGGCCTCTTCTTCGTCATGCGCAGCAACTTCCGCTCGGCCTCTTCTTCGTCATACGCAGCAACTTCCGCTCGGCCGTGTTCGTCGTCAACGACGCGGACCGATATCTGATCCGCCTGCGCAAGGACGTATCGTTCCTCAACAAGCCGCTCGTGAAGGCCAGGCTCGAAAAGATACCGGCAGGGGCCTTCGTGATCATCGACGCCACGCGGGCCGACTTCATCGACAAGGACGTCATCGACGTCATCAACGAGTTCATGGCCCACGCCCACCTCAAAGACATCCGCGTCGAGGTCAAGAAGAGCCTCTACAAACCCATCCACCTCCTGTTCCGCAACCCGCAGGGCGACCTGCCGGCCGATGCGGACGAATGACAACCCCAAAACGCAAGAACATGAAAGCATACGAGAAACTGCTCCTCGAGAACAAGGCCTGGGCCGCAGAGATGCTCACCGAGGACCCCGAGTTCTTCTCCCGCCTGGAACATATCCAGACGCCCGAATACCTGTGGATCGGCTGTAGCGACAGCCGGGTGCCGGCCGACCGCATCACGGGCACCCAGCCCGGCGAGATCTTCGTCCACCGCAACATCGCCAACATGGTCGTACATACCGACCTCAACCTCCTCTCTGTCCTGCAGTATGCCGTGGAGGTCCTGAAGGTCAAGCATATCATCGTCTGCGGCCATTATGGCTGCGGCGGCGTGAAGGCCGCCATGGGCAACCTCCACCTCGGCATCATCAACAAGTGGCTGCGCAACATCAAAGACGTCTACCGCTTCCACCGCGACGAACTCGAGAACCTGCCGATGACCGACAACTGGCGGCTGGACCGGCTCATCGAGCTCAACGTGCGCGAACAGGTGATGAACCTGGCGAAGACCTCCATCGTCCAGAAGGCCTGGCGGAGCGAACAGCGCCCGCACCTCCACGGGTGGGTCTACGGCCTCAATAACGGCCTCATCAAGCCCATCTTCGAGATGCCCGCCTGCACGCACATCGACCCGCTCTACGAGTTCGAGAACCTCTGAGTCCGGTTCCTGTCAGGCCTTGCGCAGGGCGTCGATGGCCCGGCGGGCATGGGGTGAGCGCACCAGCCGGCCGCTGATGGCGGCACGTTGTGGCAGGAGGCTGTCCCAATCGCCCGTACCCGCCCATAGCACCTGTTTGAGTTCGGCCATCGCGTCGGGGCTCGCCTCGGCGAGCCGGAGGGCCAGCCGTTGGACGGCCTCGTCGAGGCCGGGCAGGTCGCTGTGGATCTCGGCGAAGAGCCCTGTCTGACGGGCCCATTCGGCACTGTGCCAGCGGGTGGCGTCGATGGCCATGGAGGCGTAGGCTGCCGTTCCCATGCGGCGTTCCACGGCGGGCCCGACGACGAAGGGGCCGATGCCGACGGCCAGCTCGCTGAGCTTCACCTCGGCGGCGGTCGTCGCCAGGCAGTGGTCGGTGGCGGCCGCCAGGCCCACCCCGCCGCCCGCACAGCGCCCCTGCACCCGCCCGATGATGAGTTTGGGGCAGGTACGCATGGCGTTGATGACGTTGGCGAAGCCCATGAAGAAGCGGGTGCCTTCGGCCTCGTCGCGGATGGCGGCGAGCTCGTCGAAGGAGGCGCCGCCGCAGAAGGCGCGGTCGCCCTCGCTGCGCATGACGACGACGCGCACCTGCGGGTCGGCCCCGGCCTGTCGGACGGCCCCGGCGAGGCCGGAAAGGACGGAGGCGGGCAGGGCGTTGCCCTTGGGGTGGTGGAAGCGGATGGTGCCGATGCCATCCGCCGTCTGCAGGTGTACGTGTCCGTTATCCATGTCTTGCAGGTGTCGTGTCCAAGCCGGCGATCAGGCCGGTCGCGCGTCGCCCCGCTTCCGGACCATCGTGAGGATGGTGGCGACGGCCACGGGCTCGCCCGTCTCGTCGGTGACCTCCACCAGCCATTTGACGATGCCCTTGGGGATGTCGTCGGCATCGCGGGTCTCCTGGTCGACCTTCTGCTTGCAGGTGACACGCACACCGATGGTGGCGCCGGCGTAGACGGGCTTGGTGAAGCGGCATTCTTCGAGGCCGTAGTTGAGGAGGACGGGCCCCTTGGCGGGGTCGACGAAGAGGCCGGCGGCGGCGCTGAGGATGAAATAGCCATGGGCGACGGGCCTGTCGAAAGGCGTGCCCTCGAGCGAGGTATGGTCGGTATGGGCGTAGAAATGGTCCCAGCTGAGGTTCGCGAAGTTCGAGATGTCGGCCGCTGTGATGGTCCGGCGGTGGGTGACGTGGGTGTCGCCCACCTGCAGGTCCTCGAAATGCTTGCGGAAGGGGTGGATCCCGTCGCTCCGTCCAGGGTCGCCGGGCTGGTGGATGCGGGTGACGGCGGACAGCATGGCGGGCGATCCCTGCACCGCCACCCGCTGCATGTAATGGGCGAGGCCGCGGAGTCCGCCCATCTCCTCGCCACCGCCGGCCCGCCCCGGCCCGCCATGCACCAGCAGCGGCAGCGGCGACCCGTGGCCCGTGCTCTCCTTCGCACAGGCCTCGTTGAGGATGAGGATGCGGCCGTGGTGCGTGCCGGCCTGCACGACATAGCCCGTCGCGATGCGGCTGTCGGAGGTGACGATGCTGGAACAGAGGGAGCCCCTGCCCATCTTCGACAGCTCGACGGCCTCTTCCAGGCCCCGGTACGGCATCAGCGTGCTCACGGGACCGAAGGCTTCCACATCGTGCACTTCGACCGCATCGAAGGGTTTCTCCGTGCCCAGCAGGAGGGGCGAGAGGAAGGCGCCCGTCTCGTAGTCGGCCCCGATGAGGGCGCTGCCGTCGAGCGAACCGTGCAGGATGCGGGTGGATGCCAGGAGGCGGCGGACCTGGTCGCGCACTTCCTGGCGCTGCGAGGGGCCGGCGAGGGGACCCATGCGCACCTGCTCGTGGCGGGGGTTGCCCACCGGGATGCCGTCCAGGGCCAAGGCGATCGCCTTCCAGGCGTCCTCCATGAGCGCTTCGGGCACGAAGATCCGGCGGATGGCCGTGCATTTCTGCCCCGCCTTCACCGTCATCTCCCGCCGCACCTCCCTGACGAAGAGGTCCCAGTCGGCCGTGCCGGGCCTCACATCCTCGCCCAGGACGAGGCTGTTCAGCGAGTCGGCCTCCATGTTGAAGGGGACACTCTCGCGGAGCAGGACGGGATGCGCCCGCAGCATCTGCCCCGTGGCGGCCGAGCCGGTGAAGGTGACGACGTCCTGCGGGCCCACATGGTCCAACAGGTCGCCGGCGCTGCCGCAGAGCAGCTGCAGGGCCCCGTCGGGGAGGATGCCCGAGGCGATGATGTCGCGCACGACGCATTCCGTCAGGTAAGAGGTCAGCGTCGCCGGCTTCACGATGGCGGGCATGCCGGCCAGCCAGTTGACGGCGCATTTCTCCAACATCCCCCAGACGGGGAAGTTGAAGGCGTTGATATGGATCGCCACGCCCTCCTTCGGCACCAGCAGGTGCTGGGCCATGAAGGTGCGCTGACGGCCCAGGGGATGCGCCTCCCCATCGGTACAGTAGGTCTCGTCTGGCAGCCGGCGACGCAGGGAGGCATAGGCGAAGAGGTTGCCGAACCCGCCTTCGATGTCGATCCAGCCGTCGGCCCGCGTGGCGCCCGTGTGGAGGCTCTGCGCGTAGTACAGCTCCTTGCGCTCCGTCAGGTACAGCGCCAGGGCCCGCAACATCCGACCCCGTTGGGCGAAGGTCATCTTCCGGAGCGCCGGGTTGCCCTTGCGGCGCGCATACCGCACCGCAGCCGACATGTCGACGCCCCGGGTGCCCGCCCGGAACAGGGCTTCTCCCGTCGAGGCGTCACAGAGGAGCTGGCCCTCTCCCTCGCCTTCCTGCCAGGCGCCGGCCACATAGTTGCCCAGTTTTCGCATATCCACAAGGCGGGGGTTGTCATCCGTCCGTCCCGAAACTACAACAGCCGCACGACCGCCGGGTTCGAACCCCAGGCGATATGACCTGACGATCCGTGGAACAGGCCCGTCGGCAGCGGACCCCGACGCCAGGTCATGCCCCAGGCGGATGCCGCGGACCGGGCGACCGCCGGGTACCAGATCACGAAACGCAATGGCAAGAAGTGGCAATCCCTTATCGAAAAGCGTAGGGTCAGGCCTACGCATGCCGATCAGGCATTCTGATCATGCCGGTATTCGAAATCTGCGGGCGAACGATGCGTTTGGATACTAACCCCGACGGGGGTCGAAGATGGAGGTGATCCGGTCGAAGATCTCGTCGATGCCGCCCACACCCTCGATGGTCAGGGCCTTGCCCTGGCTTCCGTAATGCCGGGCGACGGGCACCGTATCCCGCCGATAGACATCCAGGCGCTTGCGCAGGACGTTTTCATCTGCATCGTCGCTCCGTCCGGAGGTCTTGGCGCGGTTCATGAGTCGGGTGATGAGTTCCTCGTCGGGCACGTGGAGGGCGATGAGGACGCCGATGGTGGAGCCTCGGCTCTCGAGGAGCCGGTCGAGGGCCTCGGCCTGGGCGGTGGTGCGGGGAAATCCGTCGAATAGGAAGCCGGGCACGTCGGGGTGCGTGTCCAACGCGTTGCGGACCATCCCGATCACGACCTCGTCGGGCACCAGCTGGCCCTTGTCCATGAGCGACTTCGCCTCCAGGCCCAGGGGCGTCTGCCGGGCGATCTCGCTGCGCAGCAGGTCGCCGGTGGAGAGATGCTTGAAGCCGTACTTGCCGATGAGTTTCTCGGACTGGGTGCCCTTGCCGCTGCCCGGCGGGCCGAAAAGGATCAAATTGAACATCGCATGTGGGGGCCGCATGATGAGACCGGCACACCCAAATATACGGGAAAACGACTTTTTGCCGATGAATCCTGCAAGTCTCATCGGTAACCCTACCGCGGCTGTACCGGGGCAGAACCGTCTGCCGAAATCTTTGTTATGGTGTCTGTCACCGACGACTCGACAGCGGCCTCATGGCGGCATAACCCCCTCGCATGACGTCGATAAACCCGGTCGGCCGATCCAACAGATGAAACGTTCCATCATATACCTGCTGCTCTTCGCCCTCACGGGCGCAGACTGCGGATACTCGCAACAGAAACCCCGTCAGACAACGAAACCCATGGAGAACGCAGAACGGAAGACCGACGTCTATTCACGCACCGATACATCGAAGGTCACCCTCACCGACGCCGACTGGAAGGCCCAGCTTTCCCCCGAAGTCTTCTACATCGCCCGCATGAAGGGCACGGAGCGCCCCTGGACGAGTCGTTTCGAGAAGTTCGACGAGAAAGGCACCTATTACTGCGCCGCCTGCGGCAACGCCCTCTTCCGCAGCGATACCAAGTTCGACAGCGGCTGCGGCTGGCCCAGCTTCTACGAGCCGATCGGCAAATCCAGCATCCTCTACCTGGAGGACCGGACCCACGGCATGGTCCGTACCGAAGTGCAATGCGGCCGATGCGAGGCCCACCTCGGACATGTGTTCGAAGACGGTCCGCCCCCCACCGGCCTCCGCTACTGCATCAACGGCGTCATCCTCGACTTCGAAAAGGCCAAGGAAGCCGGTGAACGATATCGGAAGGCCAACCAGTGAGCACCTAGGACAGCCCCTCTATCGGCCTCGGACCACCCCCCTAGCTTCCAGAACTCCCGGTAGTTCTCAAAACCCCCAAATATCCGCGGATCTGGCGGGAGTTCTGAGAACCATCCCCGGTTCTGAGAATCAGGATTGTTTAATACCATCCTTTTGTTGCGGCGGTGCCCATAACCCCATGCCTGCGCCGACCCGGAGCTTTCCGCGTGGCACCGTCTTGCAAATCCCGACCGCAACTTCGGGATTTGCAAGACGGTGCCACGAGAAGCGAAGTTCAGCAGGTCAACTAAAGGTCATGTGCAGTGATATCATTTTGCTACGTTTATTCTGAAAGGCCCCCCACCCTCCAAGGGTGTACCCACCCTCCAAGGGTGTACCCACCCTCCAAGGGTGCACCCACCCTCCAAGGGTACCCCCTCCCTCCAAGTGTACCCCCACCCTCCAAGGGTACCCCCACCCTCCAAGGGTGTACCCACCCTCCAAGGGTCCCCCCACCCTCCAAGGGTGTTGTGTGAGGGGAGGTGAAAAAATGAAAAAGGCCGGTGGTCATCGCCACCGGCCCGTGCTA
>Ga0172376_10000350_pt1 | contig 60202 bp, 42 predicted proteins | sample Lak35m_FD_121114 | JGI IMG/M metagenome (GOLD analysis project Ga0172376, IMG submission 121114) | Freshwater microbial communities from Kabuno Bay, South-Kivu, Congo - kab_092012_35m | ecosystem: Environmental > Aquatic > Freshwater > Lake | place: Democratic Republic of the Congo: South-Kivu...
GCGGGTGATGGTGCTGTCAGAAGAATTGCAGGAGCATGCCGCGCTGTTGGATGAACTGGTGCGACAGCGTCGCGCGACGCGATTTGTGCTGCGCACGAACGAGCGCACCGAGAAGCGCACTCGTTCCCAAGCTCTGCTTGGGAACGGGCTGTCGGAAGCTCCGCTTCCCGAGTCGAGCGGTCGGGTTGATGCGATCCCTGTTGAAGACCGGGGACGGGAAGCAGAGCTTCCCAATGCGCGTTCCCAAGCAGAGCTTGGGAACGAGTGCGCTTCGGAGTGCGCTTCCGAGTCTGCCTCTGCCGCTTCTTATTGCTGCTGTGCCGACCGCTTGCCCGCCGTGCGAGCGATGTTTCCCGACGCGGCTTTCGAACCGCTGATCGACGTGCCGGACGGAGTTCGTACCGATTGGACGGACATCGACGCGCGGATTGTCGTCGTGCGCGGCTTGATGGAAGTGGCCGGTCCGCTGACGGGTGCCGAAGTCGCGGCTCGAACGGGCATGTCGGTGAATCAAGCGGATGCGACGCTGGAGGCGCTCGAAGGTGAAGGCGCGGTGATGCGCGGCAAGTTCCGCAGTGCGGCAACGCGGCGCTGGGATGCTGATGTTGGGGAGTTGCTCCGCAACTCCCCGCCGAGTTGCGGAGCAACTCGGCAACAAGAGACCGAATGGTGTCACCGCCGCCTGCTGGCTCGCATTCATCGGCTGACGATGGACGGCCTACGCAAAGAGATCGAACCCGTCTCGGTCGATGTGTATTTGAAATTCCTCGCGCAACTGCACGGGCTCAGTACGAACCCGAAGCGTGCGGGTTCGAATGGACTCTTCGAAGTCGTCTCGATGCTGCAAGGGCTCGACATCCCCGCCGTTGCATGGGAACGAGACATCTTGCCCGCGCGACTCTCCCGCTATCAGAGCGAGTCACTCGATGAGTTGTGCCTCACCGGCGAAGTCGGATGGGGTCGTCTCTATCCGCCGCCGCGAGATCCCGAACGCAGCGGCTCGCCGGCGAATCTCACGCGCGTCGCTCCGGTGTCACTTTTCTTACGCGAGGATCTCAACTGGCTGACCGCGTTCAATGCGGGCTCGACCGACGACGCAATCAGCTTGCCCGCGCATCGCTTGCGCACGCTGCTCGCCGAACGAGGAGCGATGTTCGGCTCTGACTTGCGTAAGCAGCTTGAGGTCAGCGGAACGGAGCTTGATGACGTTCTCGGTGAGTTAATCTCGCGCGGGCTACTGACGGCTGATGGCTTTGCGGGCTTGCGGCAATTCTTAGAGAGCCGGGATGCGTCGGTGTCACAACGATTACCCGCGCGGATCGGGGTCGCTCGACAAAGGATGGCGACAGCTTGCACGGGGCGCTGGTCGTTGATGGCGACAAGGACCACTGGGACGGCAGCGACAAATGGGACCGATGTGACGAACAAGAATTCGTCAGAGGGCATTAGTCCTATCGGTCCTCTTCGTCCTATGGGTCCTACTTCTGAAACGCCGGTTGCGACTCGCGTTTCGGGCGGAACACCCGCGCCGGCAGAGGTCGAACAATGGGCATGGCAGCTCTTGCGACGATGGGGCGTCATCTTCAAAGACTTGCTGCAACGAGAACTCGGCGCGCCGCGTTGGTGGCAACTGCTGCAGGTCTATCGCAAGTTCGAAGCACGCGGCGAGATTCGCGGCGGTCGCTTCATCGCCGGAGTCGCAGGAGAGCAGTTTGCATTACCGGACTCCGTGCAAAAGCTGCGGCAGCTACGCGAACGACAGGTCCGTAACGACTCGACGCCGAGTCCGACGCCAGCCGCGCACACGGTGCCCTCCAGCGCCGCTCTGGTTCCACCATCGACAAACACGGAGGCACCGCGCAGTCGACTGCGACGCGAGCTTGCGCGGCCGACTCAATCACTCAGGCATTCGTTCTTGGACTCACGCGACGAGACCTCTCTCCGCCCGAGATCCGGCGTTGCACTGCAATCGACGACGGTCGCCGTCGGGATCTCTGCACCGCAGGTTGTCGGCGAGGTCGTTGTGATTTCAGCGGTCGATCCACTCAATCTGGTGGGCATCTTGACGAGTGACGAGCGCGTCCCAGCAGTGCCATCGAATCGCATTGCACTCGTAGACGGTCTGCCTGCGGCGGCTCTTGTCAACTCGCAACTCGTCACACTCACTGCAAGCCAACCCGGACAACTTGAAGTGCTCGCTCGATACTTGCTTGAGTCGCGCGAAGCCCACGATGCATGATGACCAGCGCTCTTTTCATACGCTTGGTATGCAATCGACGCGCGTTACAAGACGCCCAGCGTCAAAACTCCGAAACGATCTGCTCGATCAATAACGACACGCTGCCGGAAGCGACGGTACTGAGTGTTGATCCATTCGGAGCAGCATCGGAAATTTCAATCGCCCAAATAGTGAGCCTCGGAGGCAGTAGGTCGAGCGTCTCTGCAATGCGCAGCACCGCTTCTAAGCCAAGATTATGCGTGCCTTCAAAGGCGATGCTCTCGAGTTCTGCCGTCGGCCAATCGAATCGGACAATCGAACCGGGCTGTCCCGCGCCTCGGCAGGCATCGATCACATACAAACGATCGATGTCCGTCAGTCGATCGAGCAACTCGGCTGGAGAACGTAGCGCGACCACTGATACCGCAGGCAGACGTTGAGTCAGCTCGGTCGCCACAACCCAGCCCACTTGATCGTCTCCATGCGGACTACCGAGTCCAGCGATCAAGCAACATTCAGACTTCACTGACGATTGCGGAGAATGTGGCATCAAACGGCGCTCGGTAAGGCTGGGAAAACGTCGTGATCTCATACGGATCCGCCGGAGATCACTGCGATTCCCGGTGAGCTGAACACGCTTGCGTCGGGCGAGAAATTCAGGCCCGCAGCTAGCGCCGGCAGTTCACGAAATGCGCGACGCATTTGGGCGATCCGTATCAGGTTGTGTGAACGGCGTCACAGAGCAGCTTGGTGTGATGACCTTCGAGGGACAATGCGACGGCCGTGCCAAGAGATGCTCCGGCAGGGGAATGCTGTGCGGTCGGAAAGTGCTTCGCGACCCGTACAACCTGACTCATGACGAGAACTTGTCGGACGATCGACAGAGCTCACGCAATCGGACCTTGAATTCCTGCCAATCGACTTTCACTCTGCCACCGAGCCATCACTGGTTGCCCGCAACTGAGACGTTCTCCGTCTAGTCATCAATGTCGAACCGCTGGTTCCACGCTTCGCTCCTGACTTGCATCCTCACGCACGAGCCCATCATGCGCCTGTTTCTTCGACTGCTGCTTCTCATCGTCGTGACTGTGATCCTCGGAGTGACCACGACTCAAGCCGATCCATGGTCGCGCAAAGGCTATATCCAAGGACAGGTGCTCTCTGCGGGATCGCACTTCGGATACATCGACATGGGCTATGCACATCGAGCGAAGCCCTTTCAGCAAGTGGCAATCTTCCGATCGCGCAACAAGGTGTTTCATCCGGTCGGTGTCTTTCGTCTGGAACGAGTCGATGCCACCAAGTCCGCGATTCGACAGTCCCAGGAAGCTCCGATACGGCAAGATGATCTCGTCATTGCGTTGGAGCGCGACTTAGTGCCGCTGGAAGAGGGCGGCTTCTTAGAAGATCACTACGTGCGCACGCACATTGTCAATCGCCGCTCGCTGAATGGCTACGACACGGGCCTGGGCAACGACGTGGCCAATGCCTTCCGCGTACAGAGCCATGAAATCCGCAATCGCCGGAGCGCGGCCTGGGAGGATGGCTTCAAGCGGACTTCCATCGAAAAGCGCGAACTCGAAACAGACCCGCGGCGAGCGTTAATCCTGCAGCTCGAATACTTCCGTCAAGAAGCCAAGCAGGCACCGCGTTCGTTCGCACCGACCAGCCGCCCATGGAAGCAAGTGGTGATGCTGCTGGAACCGCGAGTGACGCTGAGCCAAATGGCCCCCAGCGTCAACGATCAACGCATCCGAGCGAATGCCAGCCAGTTTGCCCCCGAGTTCGACGACGAAGTCGCCGAGTTAATCGCCATCCTGATTGCTAAGGGAATTAAAGCCCCTGGTCCTCAGGAGGCAGCGATTCGTGCAGCGTTTAGGAATTCGCAGTTTGCCCCGTTGAGCAGCGATGATCGCCTACCTCCGGCGATCGCCACATTTATTCAAGAGATGGTGGCAGCGACCGGAGCTGCGGATGGCACGGCCGCCGGCCAGTAGAGCACGCGTTGCCTCTTCGAGAATCGAATCTCAGAGAGCAACTTGTTCGCTGTTGCCGGAAGCCTCTGGCTCTGCTGCCGTGGCTATCGTTGCCGATGTTCCGGGCACGAGCTGTGGACCTTCATAGTGCTCATCCAAGATCCGCTTCAGATGGTCGACGTCCATGACTTCTACTTCGAGCAACTCTTTAGTCATCTGTTCGAGCACTTTGCGACGGCGCTGCAGAATCTCGAACGACGTACTGAAGCACTCGTCGACGATACGTTTCGTTTCGAGATCGATTTCGCGAATCGTGTCTTCGCTGTGTTGAATCTCGACAGAGGTTGCCGTGCCCAAGAAGACGCTGGTGCGACGTTCGCTGAAGTACAAACGCCCAAGTTTTTGGCTCATCCCCCACTCGGTGACCATACGCCGCGCGATGTCGGTCGCGTGCTGCAAGTCATTCTGCACCCCAGTGGATGTCTCGTTGTAAATCAACTGCTCGGCAGCGATGCCGCCGAGACCCATGCAGATCTTGGCGATCAACTCTGACCGCGTCCGATTGCCACGATCATCTTCGGGATGACTGATGACGTAACCCGCCGCCATGCCGCGCGGGATGATCGAGATTTTATGCACCGGGTCGCACTGCGGCAGGCTTGAGGCCACGAGCGCATGTCCGCACTCGTGATACGCCGTGCGACGTTTCTCTTCCTCGGGAATGATGCGTGTGTTCTTTTCAAGCCCGGCGATGACGCGTTCGATGCCTTCTTCAAAGTCCTTCATCGTGACGGACTTCTTGTCTTTGCGAGCCGCGAGCAGCGCCGCTTCATTGACCAAGTTCGCGAGGTCCGCACCAACAAATCCCGGTGTGAGCTTCGCGAGCCGGCCCAGATCGACGCCTGCGTCGACCTTCACTTTTTTGGCATGCACTTCCAGGATCGATCGGCGGCCTTGGACGTCGGGGCGGTCAACCATGACATGTCGATCAAAGCGACCGGGACGTAACAACGCCGGATCGAGTGTCTCCGGCCGATTTGTTGCTCCCATCACGATCACATTTTGGTCAGACCCGAAGCCGTCCATTTCGACCAGCAGCGCATTCAGAGTTTGCTCGCGTTCCTCATGACCACCGGCGATGCCGGCACTACGGGCTTTACCGAGCGCATCGAGTTCATCAATGAAGATGATGCATGGTGAGCGTTCTGCCGCCTGTTGGAACATGTCGCGAACACGCGCCGCGCCAACGCCGACAAACATCTCAACGAAGTCAGAACCCGACAGGCTGACAAACGGCACTCCAGCTTCTCCGGCAACCGCTTTCGCCAGCAGTGTCTTACCGGTGCCGGGCGGGCCGACGAGCAGCACTCCGCGCGGGATGCGACCACCAAGCGCCTGATACTTCGCCGGCGTGCGCAGGAATTCGACGACTTCCTTCAATTCCTCAACGGCCTCGGTAATACCAGCGACATCTTTGAAAGTGACCTTAATGTCATCCTGTGCATAGAGCCGCCCACGACTGCGGCCAAAGGCAAGCGCCCCGCCTGCTCCACCAATGCGCCGCATCATCAAGATGAACAAGAGCACGATGGGAGCGGTGAGCATCAGCAGCATCATCCAGTTTTCCCAATTGCCCGGCGGCAAGATCGCGTCGTAGCCAATCTTTTTCTCGGCCAATAATTCGCGCAGAGAATCCAGCGATTGCTCGGGGATCGAGGCAGTCGCAACTTCAAAATGCTTCGGTGAGTAGTTCTCGGTCGACTCGCCGGTCTTCAGCTTGGGCACGTCCTGAAAGCGCAAGTAGCCGGCTTGGAACTGCAACTCATGCACGTTGGTGGGATTGAGCGTTTCTTCGCGGAGTCCCTTTTCAAACTGGCTATACGGCATCCGCTCGACTTTGGAGCGGCCCACGAGTGCTGGATAAATGAGAGCCAGCAGCGCTGTGGTCGCGATTAACGCCAGGATGATCCGGTTGAAGGTGGGGCCTTCCGGCTTTGATTTACGAGGAGTCGGCGCATCCGGCGGAACATCCGGTTTCTCATTCGGCGTTAAGTCAGACATTGAATCGCAGTTTCTCTCTGAAGTAAGCGTGCGGCCCAAACAAATCGTGATAACGGACTAATCATTCATCCTGCCTCGCTCGCGAGCTTCCGAGGTCTGACAGGACCTGCCGGAATGTGTTTGTTTTCACATGCCCATTCGGCATAACCAGGATAAGTCGACCAATCGTGCGTCTCCAATCATCGACGCTAATACGTGCGCTCAGCGAGCGACCGAGAACGGAATCCGCAGCTCCGTATCAGTTCAAGAACAACTCACCTGTGTCCTGGACGCGGTGCGACGAGGTGGCGCTGCCGGGAGTCCGTTAGCTCAGCCCAAAGGCCCGCTTCAAGGCTCGGCGGTCCGTGTTAGTGCCGCTACAACTCCCTTCCGACGAGTGCCGAATTGACGACATCTGATCGTGTTAATTCTGGCCTGCCGTTCGCAATCCGCGACGACGCGACCCGGTGAGGTGTCGCGGCCGCCTCGTCGATCTTGATGGTCGTTGCCGTAACTCATTCATGAGCTTCGAGCGACGTACGAAGGAAATGAGACATGAGCTTTGATGCAGCTAGCATCGCAAATCTGTGGCGTTGTCCAAAATCGCATTCGGAACTCGTCGTTGTCGGCGAATCCGCCGTCTGCACCAATCCTGACTGCCGCCTAAGCTTCGAAATTCGAGATTCCATTCCAGTGATGTTGATCGACGAAGCTCAGGCACTGACTCCTGACGACTGGCAATCTGTTATCGCTCGTGGGACCGCGAAGGCTCACTGACTCACGGTTCGATCGTCGGCATCGCGGCTCTGAGCCGTTGGTCGTCACGTTGAGCCAGGCGAACAAGCATGCTGCTGCTTCCGACCGCTTCCCGTTGAAAGCGTTGTTGGTTGCAAGTTGGCAGGAACGTGGTGCTTAGTCGTGATCAGGCCGCTGTGCCACAAACCAATTGAATGACGGCGTCTCTGGCGTTGTTCGAGGCCAGAGCATCGTCATCGTCGCCGCTGGCGAAGTTGCGTCCTCTCCGACTCTGTGAACGTTGCGCTACGAGGCACGTTCATCGTTTCCTCTGGCTGTCAGAGAATTGAAATGACCTTTTTGCATCCGCGCCGTGTTGATTGGTCTTGCGGTCGTCGCGAGGTCCGCTTCGGCGATCTACCGCTCTTAATGGGCATTGTGAATGTGACGCCCGACAGCTTTTCGGACGGCGGTTTATGGCTCGACTCACAACAAGCTCTGGAGCACGCCTTACAGCTTGAGGCCGATGGTGCCGACATTCTGGATATTGGCGGTGAGTCCACTCGGCCCGGATCTCACGCTGTCGCACTCGCTGACGAATTGCGTCGCGTCATTCCGGTCATTGAGCGCTTGCGGTCGCAGACCAAGCGGTTGATCTCGGTCGATACAAAAAAAGCCGAGGTCGCTCGACAAGCACTCGCGGTTGGCGCGGACATCATCAACGACATCTCTGCACTCACGGCAGATCCGCAGATGATTGATGTCTGCGCGGAGTCCATCTGCGGCGTGATGATCATGCACATGCAAGGCACGCCCGAAACAATGCAGCTCGATCCCCATTACGGTGATGTCGTCAGCGATGTCCGCGATATGCTCGCCGGGCGACTTAACGATCTGCAGGCCGCTGGCATCGACGCGCGCCGCGTCGTCATCGACCCCGGTATCGGGTTCGGAAAGACGGCTCAGCACAACGTCGATTTGTTAGCCAATATCGCGGCATTGAAGTCATTGGAACGGCCCGTGCTCATTGGGCATTCTCGCAAACGGTTTTTGTCGAAGGTGCTCGGTCGTCCGGTTGAAGAACGACTGGCCGGCACGCTCGGAGTGGCGTTGGCTGTGGCGGAGTTGGGAGCCGATATCATCCGCGTCCATGACGTGCAGGAGACACGCGACGCGTTGCTCGGTTGGCACGCCATCCGCAGTGGGCTGCGGCTTCATGAGGAATAACCAACAAGTCACCAACACCTGAGTCCGTAAGCGGACTCAGGCTAACGCATCGCACATAGCTGAGTCGGATGACCTCGCGATCGTCGTCTCATTCAGCCACAACAGTCGCTCCGCACGGGCACGCTTCAGAAATTGCGGGAAGACGTTTTCGGAGATCAGCATGCCGCGCTTCATTGTCGAATCTCATCCTTTTGGGCCTGCCGTTGCTAACTTGGTGACTCAGCTTTCGAAACTGCCGGGCATCGGGAACAAAACAGCCGAGCGGCTCGCGCATCACATCATTGGTGCTCCGTCAGCCGAGGCCGTCGCGTTGGCTGACGCGGTGCGGCAAGTCAAAGCCGCGATCCATCCGTGCCGAGTCTGCTTCAATCTCACGGAGAATGAGTTGTGCCGCATCTGCGCCTCGCCGCAACGTAACCATCAAGTGGTGTGCGTGGTCGAGCAGCCGCGGGACGTCATCTCTTTAGAAGCCGCTGGGTTCTTCGACGGCGTGTATCACGTTTTGCAAGGCCGCATTTCTCCATTGGATGGAATTGGGCCTGAAGATCTGACGATTGACGCACTCATGCGGCGCGTCCGTCACGATCATGTGCAAGAAATCGTGATGGCAACGAATCCAACGCTTGAAGGAGATGGAACGGCCTTATTCATCTCGAACTTATTGGCTAACCAACCTGTGAAGATCACTCGACTTGCTCGCGGGATCGCCTCTGGCAGTGTGCTAGAGTTTGCGAACAAAGAGATGCTGGCTGACGCTCTGCGCGGCCGGCAAACCTTTTAGGAGCAACTTCAAGGCTCCGGGCCACCAATGACGTTGTCGCGTAAAGCCGTCACAATCAGACCACATCAAAATCGGTCAGAGAATGAACCAGGACGGCGATCGATGCCGCGAATGAGACGATCGGACTAGATTCCCATCCGCATCTCACGCGGTACCGACTGAGGACTTAGGACCAATGCAACTCAACTTCTCACAACAAATGCGCATGGGCATGAAGCAGGTGCTTGCCCCGCGCATGATTCAGTCGATGGAGATCTTGCAGTTGCCTTATCAGGAACTGCAGGAGCGGATCGAGCGTGAACTCGAAGAGAACGTCTGCCTCATCTCGGACGAGATCAAGAAGGAAGTCACAGACACCGAGGCCGCTCAAGTCTTGGAGCAAGCGCGCGAAGACGCCGCCGAAAAGCCGTTGGCGTCCCAAGAATTAGTCGTCGACAACAAAGACGGCAAAGAAGACTTCGAACGACTCATCGAGATGTCCGCCGATTGGCCAGACGACAACTTCGCGGGTGAAGGCCGGCCATCCGCCAACCGCTTGTCAGACGATCAAGAACGCTACGACGACATGATGTCGAGCGTGCCCGAAAACCCGATCACGTTGCATGACTCGCTGCTGGAACAGTTCGCCTTCTTTGATCTGAATGCGACGCAGCATGCCTTTGGCGAATATCTGATTCAGAACCTCGACAACAACGGTCGCCTGCAAAGCTCATTGGCCGAGATCGTGCAGGTTTATGGCGGCGGCATCTCCTTCGAAGATGCGCAGTTGGTCCTCCACAAGATCCAGCAACTCGACCCAATTGGCGTCGGTGCGCGGGACTTGAAAGAGTGCCTGTTGCTGCAACTGACCGACGACATGATCTATCGCGACTTGATCGAGCAGTTGATCGCGAATCACTTAGAAGATCTGGCTGCGAATCGACTGCCGGCGATTTCAAAGCGGACCGGTTTCGAGATCGACGAGATCAAAGAAGCTGTTGAAGAGATGCGGCACTTAGATCCGTATCCCGGACGCCGCTTTCAAGCCCGCGTCGTGCAGAATGTCACACCAGACGTCGCCGTTGAGATGGACGACCAGCACAAGTGGCATGTGCGCGTGATCGACGAGTACGTCCCAAGCTTGCGCATCAGCCGCAAGTACCGAGAAATGTTGCAGAACGGCGTCGACGCGGCGACGAAAGACTACATCAAGAAAAAGATCGAATCGGCGAAATGGCTCATCGAATCCATTGAGCAGCGCTATAGCACGTTGAAGAAAGTGTCTCAGGCCATTGTCGATCATCAAGCGGCCTTCTTAGAGAACGGCCCCGATCACATCCAACCGCTGAAGATGCAGCAGATTGCCGATCAAGTCGGCGTGCATGTGACGACGATTTCGCGCGCGGTCGATGACAAGTGGATCCAAACTCCGCGTGGAATCTTTCCGCTCAAGCGTTTCTTCGCAGGCGGAACCAAGACCGCAACCGGTGAAGACGTGGCTTGGGACATCATTCGCATCAAGCTGCAAGAACTAATCGACAAAGAGCCGAAGGATGACCCCTACAGCGACGATCAACTCGTGATTGAAATGGGTAAGCTCGGCTATCAACTCGCGCGGCGAACGGTCACGAAATACCGCAAGAAAATGAACATCCCCACCTCGCGCCAACGCAAGCAGTACTAAGTGCCAGTCGGAAACCCCGAACGGTAAGCCGCCAAACTGCGGGTTCTGCGATCGTTCCGAACCGGGGCGAGCCGCTTGTTGAATTTCGTGGGGCACGTTTTCAACGTGCCCGGATTCGTAGGATTTGGAGCACGATCAAATCGTGCTCCACGTCTTTTTCAACCGGCGGCTAGCGCCGTGTCGCTCACTCAGCGCACCCCTGTGACGAGTTTTCAAAACTTTCGGCAGCCCCGGTGAAGCATTGTGGGATCACCGCGCGATGACCCCATTGCTGTCGATGTACGCCAGCAGGTCGAGAATTTCTTCGGTGTGAAACGAATTCAGCAGCCCGACCGGCATCGGGGAAATCGCCGAGACCTTCTGCGCTTCGACATCACTGCGCAGGACCGGCACGGTTGCGAGCGGTGCCAATGGGTTCGGTGAGATCAGCACGCGTGTCGCGTCTCCGCCGATCATCCGCCCGGTAAGAACTTTTCCACTCTTCAGTTCGAGCGTTGTGTCCTTGTACTTGTCGTCGATGACCTTCGAGGGCACGAGGATCGTCTCCAGCAAGTCCTTGCGGCCCATCCGTCCGCTGATGCCGTTGAGGTCGGGGCCGATCGGCTGACCGGCTCCGGCGAAGCGATGACACTTCACGCAGTTGGCTTGCTCGAAGATTTTCTGGCCGCGTTCAACTCGTTCGCGCGTGAGTTCGAACTTCGACAACGACGGCCCGAGATCCTCGACGCTCCACTCTTTGACAAGCGGTCGTTGCGGGACGAGCGACCCCTGAGCTTGCGGCGCGGGCGTCGTCAGTAAGTCTGCGAACTGCTCGCGTTCTTGATCGCTGAGCGTCGCTTTGAAGTCCGCTCCGATCGAGTACAGCACGACGGGCAGCTCGCGTCCGCCGACCGCGTGCTCGCCGACTCGTCGCAACTCTTCGAGGTACGCCTTGCGAGTCTCGGTCGTCCAACCAGTCTTGATGTTCCGCAACTCGAACAGCCAAACGAGTGCCCGCTCTTGATCCTGCGGTCGACTCGCGGCCTTCACGCGCTTGATCGCCTTCTCGATCGGAGCAGCATCGAGATGCGCGAGGATTTGAAATGCAAAGAGATCGACTTCATGCACATCACCATTCAATGCCGAGCGTGCAATGTTGATGACACGGTCACGCAATTCAGGATCGAGTTCACCGACTCGCCGCAAGCTCAACTGCAAAGCTCGCAGTGCGACGAGCCGCTCTTCGGGGGTCGGCCCATAGAACTGCGGGGCCTGCGACCGACGACGGTTTGCATCTCGATGTTGCCACTCATTGCAAATCAGAGTCATGAGCTGTTGTTGCTCGTCATTGGGCAGCAGGCGTGCGAGTGACATCAACGCACTGAAGCGGCCCTGCGAGCTTTTCAACGATTCGGTGACGAACGAGACATAGGCCCGTTTCGCGGCCTCAGGATTGACGTTTGGATCACGCTGCGAATCCGTTGTGCCCAAAGCCATCAGTTGGTCGGGATCCAATCGCAGCAGCGCCGTCATCGCCGCCTGCCGAATCAATTCGTCCCGGTGTTCGAGTCCTTGCGCAATCTGCTTGAGATTGGAAATTGATGGCTGCAAAGCGACCAGCTCGCGGCGCACTCGTCGCCAGTTCTTGCACGCTGCACGCTCACAATCGCTGAGCGACTCGATCGAATCTGCCGCAGGAACCGCTGACGCCGGGCCGACATAGCGGATTCGATAAAGCCCCGACTGAGTGCCTCTGCCGCCGGTTGTGAAATACATCGCGCCGTTCGGGCCGAATGTCAGATCGGTTACATTCAGAGGTCGGCCTTCAACGAAGACTTCCGCCGTGCCAACATAGCTCGAACCATGTGGCAAAAGTTGCACGGCATAGATGCGGCCATAGGACCAATCGAGGATGAAGAGCGACTTACGATAACGCTCGGGGAAATTGCTCTTAGTCCCGAACTTGATGCCGGTCGGCGAGCTTTTCCCGATGACGAGCGTTGAAGGCATCGTGTCGGGATACCAATCAGGCCGCATCGCCGTGCCTTGCCGCCAGCCGTAGTCGCCGCCCTCGACGATGTGATTGATGCGCGTCGGTCGATACCACGGAGCACCGAGATCGCCCTCATTGTCAGCGTCGAACGTGAAAGCCTCGCCGTCCTCGTTGAAGGCGATGCCATACGGATTACGAAAGCCCGTAGCGACGACTTCCCAGCGCGAGCCGTCGATGTCGGTCCTCACGAGATGCCCCGCCGGCAACGTCGCATTGCGATCAAACAAGAATCCGTCCCAGTCGCACGGCCTGAGTCGATCGAGCGCCATGAAGGGCACGCGCATGTCGCGCTTCGCATCGAAGTCCTCGGGCAAGCGGACGTCATTGCCATGAATCGAATAGAGCTTGCCGTCAGGACCAAACGCTAAGTTGTTGCGTCCATGCCCGACTCCTCCCGGCGTCTTCTTCAGCACGGTTTGCTCGTCGAAGCGACCGTCGTTGTCGGTGTCGCGGAGCCTCACCAATGAGTGCGCGTTGTTCGCATTCACGAAGAGATCTTTGCCATAGAACGCGAGCCCGCGCGGTTCGAGCAGCGTGTCTTCGAGCGACTCGGCCTGCACCTCGCCGCCCGCTTGCTTCGGCAACGTGAGCCTCAAGAGGCCGTGCTTCTTATCGCGGCCTTCGCGACCAATGATGACTCGACCTTCCGGATCGAACGTCAGGCTGATCCAAGAACTCTCACCCGGCTGAGACGAACGCACGAGTTCCACTTCAAAGCCCGGAGTGACTTGCACCGTCGCCGAGTCCTCAGCCTTGCCAGTGTTGATCGACTTCTTCCATTGGTTGTAGTCGACCTCTTCGCCGAGCGGATCGCCCCACGGTTGAATGCCGACGAGCCCGAGGCTCGTGACCGGACCTAGATTGGTAGCGCGCGGATGATCCTTTGGCACATTGGGATTGCCCGAAGTGACTTCGAGCCATGTGGGATCGCTGACAATGACACTTTTGCGACCATCCTCGCCGACGAGCTTCAGTCGCGCACAGATCGCGCCCCAACCGGCGATTCGCAGATCGTGTTTGTCAGCAGTGAGCTTGCCCGTGAGATCAACTCGCACCCAACGGTTCGTGACGGACGACACCTTCAAAACCGGAGCGTCGTCATCGAGCCATGCAATGACGTCATCACCATCGGCCATCAATTCGAGCGTCGCCGACTTCAACGGGCCGCTGACATGAAACGTCTTCTGCAGGTACGGGGGCTTCTGTGATGGCTTTCGAGGATCACCCTTGCCATCGACGACCATGATCGGTCGATGACTCAAGACTTGATCCCTCAACTGAATCCACTGCGGCACCGGGCCGACTTCGGCCAGTGCCGACTGCACGTCAACGAGTCCACTCCAGAGAGCCGCTCCGATGACCAGTCGTCCGCAGATCCGTCGCAACATGGTGAAGACTCCTTGTAGGAAGCAATTCGGGGCGGATTCTCGATGCGAGCGCCTTGATCAGGCTGATTCGTGCGAGGCGACACGGTGCTAGGAGTGTGTCCGAGCGTCGTAGCATGGGATTCCATCCCGTGCGGTATTGGCGTTCTCAAACGACTACGAACCACAAATCGGAAGGCACGGGATGGAATCCCATGCTACGACGACAGACTCCTTGCTGTCGGTTGAAGAACATGTGGAGCACGATTTCATCGTGCTCGTACTCAATGAATCCGGACACGTTGAAAACGTGCCCCACGAAATTCAACAGACTGCTCACTGCCGGGGCTTCAGATGGTCGCTCAGTGGGATATTCGCGCAGTAGGCTTAAAGTGCCGACCCTGCGCGACGGCGAGTCGCTCTTCTCATCACTGTCGTCTCCGACAAAAGTAGCAGGCACTCTCCGAGTGCCGTCCGCCGGTACCTAATTCCTAGGCGAATTCGGTGAACGGCACATGGAATGTGCCTACTACTTTGAGTTTTGTCGGAGACATCATCACTGAGTCTTCGAAAGGACTGACTTTGAAGTTCGCCTACTCCGACATTTCAAAAATGATCGACCACTCGTTGCTGAACCCGACGCTGACCGCAGCGGATCTGGAAGCCGGTTGCCAACTGGCGCTCGCCTACGACGTCGCCAGCGTCTGCATCATGCCGTTCGCGTTGAAGAGATGTGCCGAGATGCTGCGCGGCAGCACGGTTAAAGCCAGCACGACCATTGGCTTTCCTCATGGAGGTCACACCACTGCCATCAAGCGTGCCGAAGCCGAGCGAGCGATCGCCGATGGCTGCGAGGAACTCGATATGGTCGTCAACATCAGCCAAGTGCTCAGCGGCCAATGGGACTATGTCCGGCAGGACATCCAAGCGGTGATTGAGGTCGCTCATGCTGCCGGTCAGAAGGTCAAAGTCATCTTCGAGAATTGCTATCTCAAGGACGCTCAGAAGATCGAACTGTGCAAGATTTGCTCCGACCTGAATGCTGATTGGGTCAAGACGTCGACCGGTTACGGCACGGGCGGCGCGACTCACGAGGACTTGAAGCTCATGCGTCAGCACGCGGCCCCGCACGTTCAAGTCAAGGCGGCGGGCGGGATTCGCGACTTCGACGGACTCATCGCCGCGCGGGCTCTTGGCATTACTCGCTGCGGAGCCAGTCGCACGAAGGAGATCTTGGACGTGTGCCGCGAGCGACTCGGACTTCCGCCGATCACCATCGCCGCACCAACTCAAGCGGGCGGATATTGATCATCCAAACGCGGCGCTTTGTTTCCGCACTTCAAGGCGACTTGACATTGCCGACAGGAGTCTGTCCCGGTGGTCGTAGCATGGACTTCCAGTCCGTGCGTATTGCGCTTGATCGAACGGGAGTGAACCCAGCGTTGCGCGGCACGGGATGGAATCTCATGGTACGCGGATCACACGAAGGGCACTTGACGGGCCGGTCGTTCCACAGCGAGTGTCGAGGTCAGCGTCCCAGCATGTGTCGCAGCCCGCTTTCCAACTGCGGGCAAGCGAACTCAAAGCCCGCTTGTTGCAAGCGGGTCGGGACGACTCGACTGCTCCCCAGCAGCAGTTCCTCGCCCATCTCGCCAAAGACCGTCTTCACGACGAAGGCCGGCATGGGGAACAACGTCGGACGACGAATCACGCGCCCGAGCGTCTTCGTGAAGTCATGATTCGTCATGCACTCGGGGGCGACACAATTGACCGGGCCGCTGAGCGACTCGGTCGCGATGCAGAACTCGATGGCGCGACACACGTCGTCGAGCGCCACCCACGACCACCATTGCCGACCGCTGCCGACAATGCCGCCCAGTCCGAGCTTGAAGGGCGTCAGCATCTTGGCGAGCGCCGCACCTTTCGGAGTGAGCACCACTCCGATCCGCAAATTGACGACGCGAATGCCGGCCTCACGAGCCGGAGCGGTTGCCGCTTCCCACTCGCGACAGACATCACTGAGGAACCTCGGCCCCGGAGCACTGTCTTCGGTCAACACTTCGTCGCCGCGATCGCCATAGAAGCCAATCGCCGAAGCACACACAAAGACCTTGGGCGGACGGCTGAGGTTTGCCAATGTCTTCGAAAGCAACTGGGTGCTGATCACGCGGCTGTCGCGAATGAGTCGTTTCTTGCCGGCGGTCCAACGTCCGTGAGCGATGTTATCGCCGCCCAGATGCACGACCGCGTCGCAGCCTTCGAGTCCCGCTGCGTCGATCGTCCCTTGCGCCGGATTCCAAGCAATGGCTTGATGAGGCCCGCTTGCTCCCTTTGAGCCGCGCACAAGCCGCGCAAGCTGATGACCGCCGGTCGATAGAAATGAGACCAGTTCATTGCCAACCAATCCCGTCGAACCGCCAATGGCGATCTTCATCACTGAATCTCCTGAAGTGCGTCGATGAAAGTCGATGTCGCTCGCAGTCACGCGATGCCGATAAGCGAATGTCCGTTCGAGCTTGCTGCGGATTAACCGCCCGGCCACCAAATTCGCCAAGAATGCCAGACGCGGCTGATATTCAATGCGATCTACGAGCACCGATCGTTCGTCATCGCATCGTTCCATGCAGTGAGTGTGCTCCCACTGTCTGAACGGACCCGACAGCGCGACATCTCGAAACTGCTCGTTGGGAATGATGTGACTATGCTCGGCAATCCATTTGGTCGAAATGCCCGGTGCTAATTGCATACGAATGATGGCCCGAGAGCCCTCGGCCAACGGTTCGCTCGACACGAGTTCGACCGGTTCCCAGGGAGGCGCCAATCGCTCGAATGCGCCCGGTCGCATGTGCCAATCGAACAGTGCTGCGGCGGAGGCGTTGATTTCTGATCGCCGTTCGAAGATTGGCATAGCGCAGTTCCAAGTAAGAAGAAACAAACGTTCGTGACACGAGTAACTCTCAGTGGCAGGCAGTTGCGGTACTAAGAATCAACGACCGGCATGGCAGCCTGCATCAACTTGGCCACCGCGAGCTCCTCAGTTCGACCAGTGCTCCGCAAGCCGGCGATGATCCGCTCCCGCCGTTCGACGGGATGATTCTGATTCAACTTCCACTTGCCTTCGAGCCGTTCAATTTCGATCTCAAAGCCCACAATCGCATTCAACAGCTTGTCGATGAAATCTGGTTCGGGAAAATCGACGGACCACGGTGTCGCGCGCGGGCGCTCGTAAGTCTCGACCATGCGGCGGATTAATGCGGCAAGTCGCTCGCGGTCATCAATCAGAGTCAGTCGCCCATAAGCATGCACAGCCACGTAATTCCATGTGGGCACCGTGTTCTGAGCCGCCATCCAACCGGGTGAGATGTAGGCATGCGGCCCCTGAAAAATCGTCAGCACGCGTTGCTGAACTGCGGACTGCCAGTGCGGATTGGCTTTGGCAAAGTGTCCGATCAATCGCCCCTGCGAACCCGCCTCACGATCCAATAAGAGCGGCAGATGAGTGGCATAGGGTTCATCAGCCTGCTGCGAGATGACCGTCGCGAAACTGTGCGACTCCATGAAAGCATGCAATGCAGAGAGGTCGGACTGCACGAAACTCGGCGGGATATACATGCTCAACTTTCGAAAAAAAGTTTGCGAGAAGATTGCTCAGAGCAACAGCGCCGGTGAAACACCCAAACTCGAAACTCATTACCAGTGAATCATGCCGCTACGGAGACTGTCCGAGTCGTCATCGCAGGGGCCTTCCGGCCCGTACTGACTTAGCAAGCTCAAACGACTTCCAAACGCGACTCGGAATGCATGGACTAGAAACCCATGCTACTCGGACGAACTCCGAGGAGTCTCTCGCTCAGTACGGTTGGAAGTGAGTCGATCTCCGGTTTGCTGGTCGCCGTGGACAAGGCTCGATAGCGTCCTGAAGACCGAGTGCGATTCACTCTTCTTCGATTATCAACGAGGTGCATGATGGCAAAGCGATGGGCGGTGGCAGTGGTGGGTGCGTGCTTGGCTGCGGCGAGCGTGAGTGCTCGCGCTGACGAAAAGAACGGACGATTGGATCTGTACTTCATCGATGTTGAAGGCGGTGCGGCGACGTTGTTCGTGACACCCGAAGGCGAATCGCTGCTGATCGATTCGGGCTATCCTGACTATGGAGGACGCGATCGCGATCGCATCGTCAAGGTTGCCAAAGACGTGGCGCAGCGCACGCAAATTGATCATGCCCTCGTCAGCCATTGGCATCTCGATCACTTCGGCAATCACGCCTCGCTGACCGAGAAGATCAAGATTGCCAACTTCTGGGATCGAGGTATCCCCGACATGCTGAAGGAGGACGGCAAGTTTCCCGAACGCATTGCGGCCTACCGCGCCGCTTCGCAGAACAAGTCGAAGATGCTGAAGGCTGGTGACTCACTACCGTTGAAGTCCGGCCAAACGCCGCTGTCGATGAGCGTGGTGACTGCCAGTCGCGATGTCATCCCCAACACCGGTGAACCCAATCCCTACGCGAAACTCAATCAACCGCAGGCCATCGACGAATCGGATAACGCCGCTAGCATCAGTTCGGTGCTGAAGTTTGGTCGTTTCAAGTTCATGACTTGCGGCGATCTCACTTGGAACATCGAAGCCAAGCTGATGACACCTAACAATCCCATCGGCACCGTCGACGTATTTATGGTCACTCATCACGGGCTTGGCGTGAGCAACAACCCGGTCCTGGTCCGAGCCATTGATCCCATCGTCACAGTGATGTGCAACGGTCCGACCAAGGGAGCAGATTCCGGTACGCTCGCGACGTTGAAGCAGGTGAAGTCACTGAAAGATTCCTACCAACTGCACCGCAACATCAAGCTGAAGCCGGAAGACCAGACCAGCCCCGACTTCATCGCCAATGATGGTCAAACTGAAGGCTGTACTGGCACGCATGTGAAACTGTCAGTCGCTCCGGATGGAGAAAGCTACACGGTGCAAATCGGGCTCAATGGCAAAATCCGCGAGTACCAAACACGAAAATGAGGCCAGATCCGCGCGAAGCGTGATCATGTCGATAGACTCAATTTGCTTGTCCCCGCGCCGCGTCGCATCAGTGACTGTCACTTATCAGCGGTGCTGTCCCCCCCTTTGAAGGAGATCGTTCCATGCAGCGTCGCATACCCTCGTGTTCGGATTGCTCCAACGTTGATCGGCGTGACTTCCTCAAAGCAGCGGCGCTCAGCGCGGTCGGCTCGGCGATGTGGACTCTGCCCGGAGCGTTCGCTGCTCCGTCCCCAACCAGCGCGGCGGAAACTGCCGTTGGGCGTTTCTTCAATTCACTGACTGACGCTCAGAAAAAGACGATCTGCTTCGGCTTCAACGATCCCCTGCGCCAACGCGTTAACGCCAACTGGCACATCACCAAACCGACGGTCGGTAATGATTTCTACACCAAAGAACAGCGGCAAATCGTCGACGAGATCGTGAAGAACATCACGTCGAAGGAAGGCTATGAGCGACTCAAGACACAGATGGATGATGACGCCGGTGGGCTCGACGAGTTCAGCGTCGCCATGTTCGGCGAGCCAGGTAAGGGGCCATTTGAATGGGAGCTGACTGGCCGGCACCTGACGCTTCGAGCCGACGGTAACAGCGTCGATCAAGCCGCGTTTGGTGGCCCGATCATCTATGGGCACGGCGAAGAAGACCCGAAGAAGAACATGTACCACTATCAAACTCAGCAGGTGAACGAGGTCTTCAAAGCACTGAGTGCCGAGCAAGCGAAAGTCGCGTTGGTCGCGAAAGCTCCCGCCGAATCCGCCGTCACGCTGCAAGGTGTGAGCGGGAAGTTCTCGGGCATCGGAGTCGGGCAGCTTTCTGCGGATCAACAGCAACTGGTCACCAAGACGCTGCAAGTTCTGCTTTCCCCATATCGCCAAGAGGATGTCGATGAGGCTATGGCGATCGTGAAAGCTGGGGGCGGTCTTGAGAAGCTGCACATGGCCTTCTATCAGCAAGGCGATTTGGGCAGTGATAAGGTCTGGGACATCTGGCGTGTTGAAGGCCCATCGTTCGTGTGGCACTTCCGTGGCGCGCCACACGTTCACGCCTACATCAACATCGGCGTCGTTAGCACGGTGGCGAAGTCGTAAGCGAGATCGGCTTAACAGCTTGTTGATTTCACATGGAGCACGATTCAATCGTGCTCAAAACCCCATGAATTCGGGCACGTTGAAAACGTGCCCCACGAAGTTCCGCAGGCGGCTCAAGGCTTCTGAAGTCATCGAGACTTCGGAAGCCCGGCCATGTGTCCTACACGTATTGCCATCGCAATTGCTCAGCGGCGGCTTCGTCGAGCTGCTCGCGGCGACGGACTTCCTCGAAGCGCTCCAATAAGGACTCGGGAGTCAGCCGCTGCTTCTCGGCACCCCGAAAGTCATGAATGATCTGCCCGCGCACCATCATGATCAGCCGATCGCCCAGAGAGGCCGCTTGATGCATCGAGTGCGTGACCATCATGGTCGTCAGGCCGTCGCGACGGATCATGTCGTCGGTCAAGCGAATGACTTGATCGGCAGACTTCGGATCGAGCGCGGCAGTGTGCTCGTCGAGCAGCAATAAGTCCGGCTTAAGCAACCCGGCCATCAGCAACGTGAGTGCTTGTCGCTGGCCGCCAGACAAACTGCCGATGGCGTTCGTCAAGCGGTCTTCCATGCCCAGTCCCATCGAGCGGACTCGATCCTGGAGATCACTCATCACGGTGGAACTGAGCGCCCAACCGAGTCCGCGGGCATGTCCACGCTTCGCCGCCAATGCGAGATTCTCTGCAATCGACAGATGCGGAGCCGATCCCGTGTAGGGATTCTGAAAGACACGACCGATGAACTTCGCACGACGATGTTCGGGCCAACGTGTCACGTCTTCGCCTTGCATCTTGATCGAACCGGTGTCGACGAAGAACGAGCCCGCGACGGCATTCAGCAGCGTCGACTTACCAGAACCATTCGTCCCGATGACGACCACAAACGAGCCTTTGTTAATCGTCAGGCTAACGCCGCGCAGCGCGCGAACTTCATTCGGCGTACCGGGATGAAACGTCTTGTGGAGTTGATGCAGTTCGAGCATGACGCGTTTGATCTGAGAGACTCAGCGGGACGAGGAACCAGATTGCAGGGCCCGTAGCTTAGCCTCGTACTCGCGCAATCGCTCGTCGCGATCATCATGAGGCGGCGCACCAAACTCGATGTCCGAATGGGCATCGCCGATGTATCTCAGCCGCTGATTGACAAGTTGCATCTTGCCGTCTCGCTCCACCGCGATCGTCGAACTGATGGGCTTCTCGCTGTGGTTGTCTTTCGCTTTGGCGAGCACGATCGCTTGGGGCTCCTCAGCGGCCGATTTCGATTTGATGCGCGGTGAGCCGGTGAGCCGCACTTGAGTCATCTCTGAAAACAAAACCGACCCATCTGGCCGAGTTAGCTTCACGCGCACGGCACAGTTCGCTTCGAAATGCGTGCGGCGCGTGTAGGGCACGAAGATCGCATAGGACGGACCAAACTGAGTTTCGCCCAGTCGTGATGACAGTTCGTAACTCGGCACATCGACTTGGTGAATCGGTCGCGATTGTTCTTCGTCAGATCCAAAGTCATCGAACACAAAAACCTTGAGATCGCCCTGAACAGCGACAGGAATTTCGCCTTCGCGCGGGAAGAAGAAGAGTTGGCCCGCCATCCCGCGCGTCGTTTCACCGCTAGGCCCTGGCCCTTCAGCTTGCTGCCACACACACAAACAACGCACCGCCGGATTCGCCGCCGTCGCCTGCTTAATGGCACTGCGCTTGAACGTCGGCAGCGACGAACACCCCACGCTCGCCATCAACAAGCCACAGGCCAACAACATCACGACGGGCCGTAATTCTTGAACCATGCTTCTCATCCTTGCTGGGAACATCCCTGCTCCGCTTCTCGAAAACCCATGCCAAGCATGGCGACGAACAGAGCTTTCGATCGTCGCATCAGACTCTGTGTTCTCTGTGCCTCTGTGTTTCCAGTGTCTTCAGAATGCGCTGGAAACACTGAGGCACAGGGGGCACGGAGATTCTAATGAAGACGAGCTTATTTCGTGCGGGCTTTGCCTTTGGCGGGTTCTTCGTGCGAGACCTGGCGGAGTCCCGAATCGCGATTGACGCGGCGCGACATCGGAACGCCTTCAGTTCCAGGAGCAGGCGGCACGGTCATCGGAGCGACCGGCGCGGGCGGAACCGAGTTCTGCAAACTGTCGAACCGACTCGGATCAACAATCGGCGCGACATGCTCTGGCGGCAGGCCAAAGATCGGACCGTGAATCATCTCTGCTTCGCACTCCGTCCAGTGCAAACGAGACGTCTCGATTTGCTTGATAGCCTCACTGTCGAACTTGTTGCGCACGACTCGTGGTGTCAGAAAGATCAACAACTCCTTGCGTTGTGTGACCGTCTTGTCGTAGCGAAACGCTGTCCCAACGACAGGCAGATCACCGAGCCATGGAACTTTACGTTCGAGTGTATCCTCCGATCGAGTGATCAAACCTCCAAGCACCACAGTCTCTGCGTCGGCCACCGTGATCGTCGCTCGCGCGGTGGTACCATCGATAATCGGAGACCTAATTTCTGCTTGACCTGTTGTCGCACCCACAATGGTAACTGAACCATTGAGAATCGTTTTGATGGCCTGCATCTGAATCTGAATCTTGCCGTCATCGCCAACTTTCGGAATGACCTCGAGAGTGATGCCAACTTGTTGTTGGGCGATCGTTGGTGAAAACGTGCCGAAACCAGTGGCGTTGGTGCCTGACACAATCGGAATCTGCTGCCCGACGTTGATATAGCCAGTCTGATTATGCAACGTCCGAATCTGCGGGCGGCTCAGTACTTCAACCTTGCGGTTGTAAGCCAGAGCTCGCAGCAACACGCTGACCGAGTCCGATCCAGCCGAGAGCACCAATCCTCCAAAGCCCAAACCGTCCGCATTAGTTCGTCCCACACTGAGGTTGCTCAAACCCTGTCCACCAACGATGTCGGGACGGGCGGATCCGGTCGAGCTTGCAGGAGCGACGGCATTGATCTGATTGATCGAATTGCCAATCGTCGCCGAGTTAAAGCCGAAGCCGGGTGTCACTACTCCATTTGCCAACGCACTGCGTCTGAACAGCACAGGATCTTGAATGCCGAGTTCAACACCAAACTCGTCGGTATTGTCGAGAGTGACTTCGACAAGCAACGCTTGAATTACAACTTGCGGCAAGTCTTCATCGAGTGACTCGACCATTTTCACGATCTCGTCGAAGTACCGCGGCGAAGCACTGATCAGGACTGAGTTCGTGTTGTTCTCGAACTGGATCACCGCTTGCTTCTCGAGTCGCTCATACTGGCTGATAAGTTGTCCAGTTGCTTGCCCACCGCCACCACCAGCTTGCTGTTGGAAGGCCGTGAGTTGGCTGTTGAGAAAATTCTGGACTGCCGTTGCGATGTCTTGAGCGGGTGTATTCTTCAAGCGGAACACGCGCGTCTTACGTTCGCGAATGTCGCTTGAGTCGAGCCGTATGATCAGCGCGTCGACGACATCAAGCGCCTCGGCTGTGCCGATCGCGACGATGCTGTTAGTCCGCGAATCGACAGAAAATTTGAGCCCCACAACGCTGCTGGAGTTCTCTGCCGCAGCAAGCTGAATGCCGGGAGCCGCTTGGTTGTTCTGGTTGTTGCCGCCTTGCCCACCGCCTTGGTTCTGGGTCGTTTGGCCGGTGAAAAGTTGATTGAGCAACGTCACGACTGATGATGCGTCGGCGTTCCTTAATTGAAAATGCTTCACTTCGGCCACGTTCGTCGCGGGACGATCTAAGCGGCTGATGAGTTCTCGTACCAGCGGCAAGCTCTCTTCGGGCGCGGTCACGATCACCGTATTCGAGCGATCGTCGCTGTTGATGCGGATGTCCGCCAAGATGCCGGAGCGCAGCTTTTGCCCGGCGGGGCCGTCCTGGGTCAGAAACTCCAGCACCGACGAACGCACGTCGCGCAGTTGGGTCGATGAATTCCCGCCTCCAATTCCAAGTACTTGCTGACCGAGTTGTCCTTGGCCCAACTGCGCGGGGTTAAGCACGCTTTGCAGCACGAGATTGACCGTCTGCTGCAATTGGTCGGCAACAGCATGCTTCAACGGGAAGATCTCGACCTGACTGACCGCACCGGACTCGTTCTTGTCGAGTTGCGGAATCAACTCGGCGATGGCCTTGAGGTCATTCGGTTGAGCCAGCACGACGACCGTATTGGTCCGCACGTCCGCCACAATCCGCACGCGGGTAGCGAGACCTTTATTGGCGTTGCCGGTGCGTTCATAGAACTCTTGCAGCAAGGTCTCCATTTGCCCGGCGATGGCGTGCTTGAGCGTGAACGTCGCAAAAGCCGTCTGTGGAGCGAGCGGTTTATCAAGATCCTTGATGAGCTTGAGCACCGAGTCCAAGTCGCGCGGTGCGGCGAGCACCAACACCGCGTTGGGACGCACGACAGCAATGATGCTGATGGGCGTCGACTTGTCCGACGACTTGCCTTGCGCATCTTTGAGTTTGTCGTAGACCGTGGTCAGCAAGTCAGCGAGAGCTTCACTATCGATGTGCTTCAGAGCTTGCACATGCACGTCCGGCGCCGAAGCCGCACTCAACTCCTCGATCTGCTTGATGATCGCCAGCACGGCATCGACGTCGGCTTGATTGCCTTTGAGGATCAAGACGCCGATGTCTTCCATGGCTTCGACGTTGACGTCGCTGCGGATGCCACTGATCTGATCGGGCAGCGGTTTTCCGTCGGCGTCTTTGCGATTGGTTTGAGTCTTCGCGTCGTCGCCTTCTTTGGCGTCGTTCTGTGCGACCAGTCTCGTAACAGCCGCTTGCACGTTCTTAGCCACCGCCGTCGCACCCTTTTTGGTCGAAACGAGCTTGGTGGTCTCGTCACCTTGAACCGGTGCGGCATCGAGTCGCTGCAAGAGTCGCACGATGCGCTCGGTTTGCTCACCCGAACCTTCGACTTGCAGGACGTTGCCCTCGGTATCAACGCCCAACGTGAAGAGCACTTTGCGCGGTGCATTCTTCAGAGCGGGATCGCTGGCGCCATAGACGCGGACAGCCGGTAGTCCGCCCGGACCTTCGTCGATAATCTCGGCTCGTTCACGAAAGGCGTCGAAGATGGTCTTCGACAAATCGCGAGCGGACTTCTGCTTCGGCTTGTAGGTCTTCACCGCCGAAGTTGCGGTGGCCTCTCGGTCATCATCTTGAAACGCCGCGGTGCGAACGCTGCCATCGCGTTTGGTCGACGCATTCAAAGCTCCACCCGCGCGCTGAATGGCGTTCGCGGTCTTGGATGTCGATCCGGCCAAGGGAATGACTTCGTCACCGTCGTCGTTCTCCACGGGCGTTCGCTCGATCTGTGAGCGCGGGTATTCAGGCCGCGCCGTCGGCAGGTGCAAACAGATCAAGAAGTTGCCTTGCTCGATGACGCGAAAGTCTTGCTTCTCAAGTTCTTGATTAATGATCCGCAGCGCATCGCCCTTGGAATGCTTACGGAAGTCGGTACGGCTAAAGCGACCAGCGGGCACTTTATCCATGACCAGCGTGGCCCCGGCGTCTTTCGCAATCGCCTGCAAGACATCGTTCCAGTTCGAGGCGACAAAATTCATGCGCACGATCTGCTCGTCGGCAGACTTCGACGTGGCCGAACTCTTGCCCAGAGCCGACTTCGCAGGCGCCGCTTCTTGTTTTGCAGTCTTGTTCTTACCCCAACTCGGCCAGCTTTGAGCGACCGCTTCACGCTGCAACTCAGGGCTGTTTCCGAACGTGCCGAGTGCCCCCGTGAGCGCGAGCCCCAAGAAGAGTTTTGAACTGAGTCGGCGATGTGATTGGTGGTGCTGAGTCATCCTCGTCGGACCTCCCTGTCCGTAGAGCAATTGGCCGGCATGAGTGCGGCGGCAAGTCGCAACTCTGCATACCGAGTGCTCGAAAAATCTTCCTGTCTGAGGTCAGCGCCTCGACACCATGCGTCGAGACCGCCACTAGGCAGAGCCGCTCCACCAACTCTGCGAGAAACTGCAAAGGTCAAACCTCGTAGTCGTCGTCCCTCCGCGCAAAACTGGCGCGAACGGCAGACATCATCTCTTCGTTAGGATCGGCACTTATTACCTGATCGCTAAAGTCAAACTTGAGAGCGTGTGAGTTGAGACCGAGTTGGCAAGCTGCGCGGGCAAGATTTGCCTCACTCCGGTCGCGACCTAGGTTTCTGCCGACAGACCGGAAAATTGATTCAAGTTCGCCGGTCAACGCACTCTCTGCGGCAGGAAACCACCATGAGCATGACCACAGATTCGCGACGCACCGGGATCACTCAGTTTTCGATCCTGGCGATGAGCACCTTCTTGCTGGGCCTCTATTTTGGGCACGACCTCCCCAACGGCGTCGACCTGATCACGCTGCAAACCGGTCTGATCGGCGTCATGGCGTTCTTGAGCCTGAATCACTTGTCGCGATTGAGCATGGCCGGCAACGCCGGAACGATCGACTTAAACTCCGTCGAACGCCGGCTCCAACGGTTCGTCGACAATCAGGGCTACATACACCGCATCGACGATGCTGAGGCGCGATCGCAACGCGTGCCGAACATGGCTGACGAGTCCGTGGCCTACCGCCATCACCGTCACATCAGTGACCGCTAACGGCCTCTTGAATTCCGTGGGGCACGTTTTCAACGTGCCCGAATTCATGGCATTTCAAGCACGATAAAATCGCGCTCCACGTGTGATTCAGGCTGACGAGCACGGCTGGCTCACCACACTTGGATCTCAAGTTCAAGCTGCACGCCGAACTGCTCGTTGATCTTCGAACGGGCGAGATCAATCAGGCGCATCACATCCGCCGCTGTCGCGCCGGGATGAGTGACGATGAAATTTGCGTGGCGATCGCAAATCTCGGCACCGCCGATGCGTGTGCCTTTGAGGCCGGCTTGATCGATCAACGCCCCGGCGCTCATGCCGCGCGGGTTCTTGAAGACACAACCTGCGGACTGCGAAGCTAGCGGTTGCGTCGCCTTCTTCATAATCCACAGTTTGCGCATCCGCTTGGTGATCTCGTCTGGTGAATCGGCATAGAGCTTGAACTCGGCTTCGAGAATCAGCAGTTCGTTGATACTGCTGCTGCGGTACGCGAACGACAGCTCGTCCTCGCGCCGCTGACAGCGTTCACCCTTGGAGGTCAGCACGGTCACACTCGACACCGATTGGCCGATGTCACCACTGCGTCCACCCGAGTTACCTCGCAGCGCCCCGCCGACAGTGCCGGGAATCCCAACGAGCGTTTCGAGTCCCGCCAGTCCGGCCTTCACGGTCTCGGTGATGAGATGTGACAGCATGACACCAGCGCCCGCTTTAACTTGCGTACCTTCAATGCTGACTTGCGAGAACGCCGGCGCGGTCAATTGCAGCACGGTGCCGCTGACTCCCTCGTCGCGAATGAGAATATTCGAGCCGCCGCCGAGCACATGCACCGGCAAGGCGTTGTCATGGCAAAAGGCGATGACGGCTTGAGCTTCGTCAAAGTTGCGTGGTTGGACGATGTACTGAGCAAGGCCGCCGACTTTCATCCAAGTGAGCGGGGCCAAGGGCTGATTAGCCTGCGTAATCTCTGGAAACGCTGCGAGTAAGCTCATAACCAATCCGATTGATATCGCCTGCCCCCATGATCAACAGCACGTCCTCGGGGCGCGTTGAATGCTCCAGTGTCGTTAGAAGGTGGTCAAGCGAGGTCATTTGACGGATCGGAGTTCCTGCGGCCGCAGCTCGTTCCGCCAACGATTGCTGTGCCGCGCGAGCCGTCTCGATGGACTCTCGCGCCGCATAAATGGGAGCCAGCAGCACATCATCCGCTCCGGCAAAGCACGTTGCGAACTCATTCAACAGCCCCAGCGTGCGCGACACTTGATGCGGCTGAAACGCGCACACCAGGCGCCGCTGACCAAAGTATTGCCGCGCCGCTGTCATTGTCGCGCTGATCGCTGTGGGATGGTGAGCATAGTCGTCGATCACGGTCGCCCCGCGCCAATCCCCGACGATCTCGAAACGCCGCCGCACTCCTCGAAAGCGACCAAGGGCCTCACATATGGAGTCCGCAGTGGCACCCGCCGCGTGGGCGAGTGCCGCGGCCGCGAGCGCATTCAGCACATTATGGCGGCCTGGAACTTGTAGTTCGACCGAGCCGAAAGACGAACCGCGATGAGCGATTCGAAAGCGCGTGTGCGGTCCGTCGGCGATGAGATCAGTGGCGAGCCATTCGATCGTCTCATGATCACCGGGCGCGGAGAGACTCTGATGCAATGTTGTGGGGCACGTTGAAAACGTACTACCCGAAGAAGTTTCAGCCGCAGAGCGCGAGGCATCCATCGCGAAACGCTCGATGCGCGCGGCGGTCTGCTGTGCGATTTCTTCGTAGATCGCCGCTTGTTGTGCCGAGTGCCCGCCCAGCCCACTTCGATATTCCGGCAGCACGAGTAGTCCGTGCGCGGGGATCAACGCAGCAAAAGCTGCATAAGCTTCGGTCGCCGCTTGCAACGTCGGGAAGCAGTCGAAGTGATCAGCTTCGACATTCAAGATCGCGGCCAACTGCGGCGTGAAGTCGAGAAAGTGCCGACGGTACTCGCAGCTTTCGACCACGAGTTGCCGCCCCGCTTCTGTCCAACCGCTGCGGCGATAGTTGACCAGTTCTCCACCGACTGCCGCTGACGGTTGCAAACCGGACTCGCGTAGAACGAATGCCGTCATCGCCGACGTGGTGGTCTTCCCATGAGTCCCTGCGATGCAGACGCCGTCGCGCTCTTGCATTAGATGCGCCAGCATCTCGGTGTAAGACACTTCGGGAATCCCACGCTCACGCGCGATCTGCCGTTCAGGATTCTCGGGACGCACAGCAGGGCTATGAATGAGCAAATCCAGATCGTGCGGAACGTTGTCGCTCGCATGACCAATCTGCACGTCAAAGGGACTCGGCGTTTCGAAGTCCCCCGGTTCGGTTTGATCCGAGCCACTCAACTGCCATCCGCGATCGGCCAGCAATTCGCCGAGCGCCTTCATCCCCGCCCCGCGAGCGCCCACCAAATGCGCAGCAAGCGGAACTCCAGCTTCCGTCTGCCGTCGCAGCAACTCCGAAATCACAGTCTGGCCGAGCAATTCCAACGTGCATTCCTTCGCCATGTTGTTTTGGAAGTCACTGAGTTTGCCAAAGTAGCAGGCACATTCCATGTGCCATCCGCCGAGCCAGGGCACATGGAATGTGCCTGCCACAGAGAATGCATTGCCGGTTGCGAACTCCGAGATGTGTTTTTCGAGACTGGCGGGACCGTAGTTCGGTTCTGGAAGTCGAGTGAAGACGTCTCGGCACGAGAGACCGACGAGTCAGCTTGTGACGGCAACTCGGTGATGTGGTGCCACCTGACAAATCGCCGTCACGAGGTCGCGGTGCTCAGAATGTCGACCGGACAGGAGCCTCAGTCCGACCGCGTCGCTCCTTGGACCACAAACTCATACCAGTCCATCAGGCGTGGAGTGACGTGCGGATTCCACAACGTCGCTCGATGACAAATCTGATCTCGGCGAGTCGACCGCACTTTGAGATGAAGCGAGCTATTTCATGAGCAACCCCGCCTCTGCTGTTCCCGCCAAGCCGGCTGAGACCCGTTACCTGTCGTTCGACTTCTGGCGTGGGACAGCATGCCTGATGCTGCTGTGTTATCACGCCATCTTCTATGCGGATCGCGGTTGGGAGATGCACGACCGATCGACATGGGACGCCGGCAGCATTGCCGTTCGCTTGATCGGTTGGCTGTGGATCGGCGTGCCGATGTTCTTTGTGGTGAGCGGCTATTGCATTGCCGGGAGCCTCGATTCGCTGCGTCGCAAGCCGATGTCGATTCGCGAGTATTTCTCGCGGCGCATTCGGCGAATCTACCCGCCGCTGTGGATCATGCTGGGAATTGCGATTGTCTTTACGGGACTCGTGAATCTGTTTCCGGCTTTGGCCCAGAAGTGCGAACAGCTTCCGCGCTTTGGCGAATATTCAATCGCCACTTGGGTCGGCAACGTGACCGCTTCGGAATCATGGCTGCATCGCCTGACCGGCGCGACCGAGCCGACTTATGTCCTGCCGAACAGTTGGACGCTGTGCTACGAGGAGCAGTTCTATGCGATCGCAGGCTTGATCTTGCTGTGCGGCGCGCGGCGGATGTTTTCCATGGCCGCGCTGGTCACGGTCGCGACGTTGGTTGCTCGGCATGTCTGTCGAGCACTGGAAGTCGATACGCACGGCGTCTTAATCGACGGACATTGGCTGCTCTTTGCGGCAGGCTTCCTGGTCTATCACACCGTGAACTACGGCCAGGCGAAGCACAAAGTCGCGGCGTTGGGAGTGCTGTTCGCAGGCATGATCTATGGGTTCCTCGATCGCCGTCTGCAGACCGACCAGTTCCAACGTCACCTCGACGAGTACATCTTCATTTCGAGCGGCTTTGCGATCGGTCTAATCGTGTGCCGCAAGTGGGATCGTTGGCTGGCCGAATTGCCGCTCGCACGACCGATCGCCGCCTGCGGGCGGATGTCTTACAGCATTTACCTGACGCACTATTTGTTAGTCGTCGCGCTTTCGTGCAGTCTGTCGATGGTTGGAATCTCCACTGACGGTTGGGTTGCGTTGGTCGTTGTTCCGATCTGCATTGCGGCAGCGATTCCGCCAGCTGCGTTGTTCCACCAACTGGTCGAGAAGCCGTTCATGAACCCGTCGTCATCCAAGACCGAGTCGGCTCGTCGCAATGATTCGCAACCGCCAGTCGTGCATGTGGCCGGTGCGAGTGTGTGAGGCGACTAGCCACATCGCGGTGGGCAAATCCTCGTTCTGCTCGCAATTCGCGGTGCGAATCCTCAACCTGCTCGCCGCATGAGCGAGGCTCGAAAGTGAGCTTCTCGCGGCGGTCTTTCTTCACTTGTTGGTTGAGGCGTTATGGATTCTGGTCAGATCATATTGGATGCCATGTCTCGGTTCGCACATGTCGGGACGGCAATTGTGGTGCTCGGCGGTTCAATCTTCATGCGGTTTGTGTTGATGCCGGCAGCCAATCAATTGCCGACTGAAGCGCATGACCAACTCCGCGCGGCGGTACTCGCAAAATGGAAGCGGTTCGTGCATGGCGGCATCGCCGTGTTTTTACTGAGTGGTTTTTATAACTACATGCGGCTGATGCCAGGCCATCGAGGCGACAAGCTTTGGCACATGCTGATCGGCATCAAGATGCTGCTCGCACTGGTGGTCTTCTTCTTGGCATCGGCCTTGGTTGGAAAGTCAAAAGCCTTCGAAGGTCTGCGGCAGCAACGCGCCAAGTGGCTGGGGATCGTTATTTTTCTCTCGCTCGTGATCGTGGGGATCTCAAGCTTCTTAAAGATCCGCAAGTTTGATCTGGTGATCATGCCCAGGGCAGCGATTGATGTTGTGAAGTAACCACGAAATCAATTCGCGAGAAACCTGAGTGCTGTTCTCGGTGTTCTCGTGCCTCTGTGTTCCAACTTCCTGAAGAAGAAGATGGGAAACACACAGTCACAGAGGACACGGAGTTCAATGACCACCTCACTCATGGTCCTTCATCCTAGTTGCAGGTACCTCATCCTCTCATTGATCCCGCCTCATGAACTTCATCGAGTGGTTTGTTCGTAATCCGGTCAAAGTCTCGGTTGGCGTCATTGTGCTCGCGCTGTTTGGCTCGATCGCTCTGTATCGCATGCCAATGCAACTGACACCCGAAGTCGATGTGCCAACCTTTACGGTCTCGACGATTTGGCCAGGGGCGAGTCCTCAAGAAGTCGAGAGCGAGATCGTTCAAGAGCAAGAAGAGCAACTGCAAAGCGTCGAAGGGTTGCAGAAGCTCAGTTCTCAAAGCATGGACTCCTCAGGAGCCGTCACGCTGGAGTTCGCAGTCGGCACGCCAATCAACGAGGGCTTGCTCAACATCAGCACGCGGCTGCAACAAGTTCGCGAGTATCCCGAAAGCGCGCGCGAGCCGGTTGTCGCGACATCGAATGCCAATGATCGCTTTATCGCTTGGTTCATCCTGACACCTCAGCGGCCTCAGCCGGACAAGATCACTGCGGCCATCGGACAACATCCCGAGCTGAAGTCGGAACTTGAACGTGTCCTCAAGACTACGAATCCTGGCTTGTCGATTTTGCGTCTCAAAGAGTTAGCCGCGAAGCACCCGGAGGTCAGTGACCTATTACCGCCGGAGCAAGATCTCACGAAGTTGCGGCGGTTTTGCGAGGACTTTATCGAGACGCGCTTGGAACGCGTGGAAGGCGTTTCGAATTCGAACGTCGTTGGTGGACGCGAAGAGGAACTGCAAGTGGTTGTCGATCCGCATCAGCTTGCGGCGCGGCAACTGACAATTGCGGATGTGCGTGACGCGCTCCGTAAGACAAACCGCAATACCTCGGGCGGCGACTTCTGGGAGGGCAAACGGCGTTACGTCATTCGCACGCTCGGCAAGTTCACGTCAGAGGAACAAGTCGCGAACACCATCCTGGCGCGACGCGATGGTTCGCCGGTTTATGTCCGCGACGTGGGCACGGTGCGACTGGGCTACAAGAAGCCAGACGGACTCGTGCATCGGTACGGCTCGTCGGTCATTGCCATCAACGCGCAGCGCGAGACTGGCGCGAACGTGCTCGACGTCATGAAGGGACTGCAAGAGACTGTCGCCAACCTAAATGAAACAGTGCTCAAACAACGTGGGCTCGAACTGACTCAAGTCTATGACGAGACCGAATACATCTACTCCGCGATGAAGGTGGTCGAAGACGACATCGTGACGGGCGCGGTACTGACCTTCTTGGTTCTGCTGTTATTTCTGAGAAGCGTGAAGTCGTCGTTCGTGGTGTTACTGTCGATCGGTACGAGCATGATCGGCATGTTTCTCGCGCTGGGCTTGCTGGGGCGAACCTTGAATGTGCTCACGTTGGCCGGCATCTCGTTCGCTGTCGGTATGCTGGTCGACAACTTCATCGTCGTGCTCGAAAGCATCTTCCGACATCACTCGGAAGGCGAAGACATCCTGACGGCGACCGTTAAAGGCACCCAGGAGGTGTGGGGCGCGATCGTGGCCTCGACGATGGCGAACCTTGCGGTCTTTGTGCCGGTGCTCTTCATCGAAGATCAAGTCGGCCAGTTGTTCCGCGACCTGGCACTCGCGGTGAGTTGCGCACTGGGACTCTCGCTACTCGTTGCTTTGATCGTTGTCCCGACGGCAGCGGCACGGTTGCTGAGGAAAGCGGACGACCATGCCGAACCAAAGACTCCATCGCGTTCAAGCAGCACGCTCTTTGGGTTGTTGCCGCTACTCGATCGGTTTGGGGCGTGGTTTGTCGAGTTGATCGTTGGCATTAACGCCCGGCTACAACGGAGCGTCTTCGCGCGACTGATAACGGTGCTCGCCTTCTTGATCGTCGCGATTGGGATCAGTTGGATCCTGATGCCGAAGGTCGAATATCTGCCAAACGGCAATCGCAATCTGGTGATCGCGATCCTCAATCCGCCGCCGGGCTACAACCTCAGTCATATGGAAGCGATGGGCAAACGCGTCGAGGCGAATGCCCGCGAGTTTTGGGATATCGACTCGGACGACCCGCGCGCGAGCGATCCCAACTTCCCGATGATCGCCGACTTCTTCTACGTCGCGCGCGGTCGCATGCTCTTCATGGGAGTACGGGCTCAACATGCGCTCGAAGCCCACAAGCTCGTGCCGGTGGTGAACCGGTTGGTCTCCGGCATTCCGGGCACCATTGGTTTCGCAAAACAGACCAGCCTCTTCGAACGCGGACTGACTGCCGGGCGAACGATCGACATTGAAATCTCTGGTCCCGACATCAAGCAACTGGTCGCGTTCGGCATTCGTGTCTTTGGGCAGTGCCAGCAAGTTGTGCCCGGCAGCCAAGCGTTTCCGCAGCCGAGTCTCGATCTATCCAGTCCCGAAATGCACGCCGTTCCGCGCTGGGAGCAAGCGGCAGACTTAGGCACGTCGGCGGATGAAATTGGCTATGCGATCGATGCACTGATCGATGGTGCTTACGCGACGGACTACTTCACAGGCGGCGACAAAATCGACCTCGCGATCGTGGGGCGCGAAGAGTACGCCCAACGTACGCAAGACCTCGAAAGCCTGCCGATCGCGACGCGTTCAGGCCAGGTAGTGTCTCTTGGCGCAGTCGCTGAATTGCCGTTGTCGAGTGGTCCCGAACAGATCAACCGCCGCGAACGGCAGCGCGCGATCACAATTCAAGTCACTCCGCCGCCAGAGATGCCGCTCGAAGATGCGATGCAGCGCATTCAAAACGAGATTATTCCGAGCCTCGAAGCAGACCCCGCCTTTAAGGGGCTCTATCAGGTCAACCTCTCGGGCACGGCGGACAAGCTCAAGACGACTTGGCTCGCGATCCGTTGGAACCTACTGCTGGCCGTAGTTATTACCTATCTCGTCATGGCAGCGCTGTTCGAATCGTGGATCTACCCTTTCATAGTGATGCTCAGTGTGCCCCTTGGCGCGGTCGGTGGCTTTGTGGGACTCGGCTTGCTGAATGTGTTGTTGAGCACCAAAGGGCAGGTGCAAACGTTGGACATGCTGACGATGGTGGGCTTCATCATCTTGGTCGGCACGGTCGTAAATAATCCCATCCTGATCGTCGAGCAGGCGCTCGTGCATATGCGCGAGGACGGCATGATCCCGCGCGACGCAGTCCTCGAAAGCGTGCGCACGCGCATTCGTCCCATCTTCATGACGGCGTTAATTGGACTCTTTGGATTGCTGCCCCTGGTGATCTCGCCCGGTGCCGGCAGCGAGCTGTATCGCGGTTTGGGTAGCGTGACACTGGGCGGTTTGGTGGTGTCGACGTTCTTCACGCTGATCTTCGTACCAGCTCTGTTTAGCTTGGCACTCGATGCGCGAGCAGCCGTTGTGGCTCGACTAAGACGGCTCTCCAAGACCTCGTAATGCGGATCGCGGGAAATACCTGCGCTCCGACTGAGCCGAACGCGCTCGCGTCGGGCGAGAAAACCAAGGCCTGCGGCTAGTGCCGGCGGCTCACATGCAGCGCAACTGATTTCTGCGATCCGTATAACTGGCAATGACCTGAGTGAGCCGCCTGTTGAAAGACACGTGGAGCACGATTTGATCGTGATCGGAACCCAATGAATCTGGGCACGTTGAAAACGTACCCCACGCAATTCAACCGGCTGTTCGCCGCCGTGTTAGCTCGCGCGACGAACGCCGCGCTGCTGCGCGGAGCGCAGCGTGCGTTCGAGAACAAGTTCGCAAAGCTGCCCCATATCGAAGCCCAGTCGAGCGGCGGCTTTGGGCACCAAACTGTGGTCGGTCATGCCGGGGATGGTGTTGACCTCAAGCACGAACGGCTGCCCATATTGATCGAGTCTCATGTCGACGCGCGCAACACCGCGCGTTCCCAACGCCTGGCACGCGGCAACTCCGGTCTGAGCCAAGCGCTGCAAGATGCGGGCGTCGACGCCGTCATCAAAGAGGTACTGAGTCGCGTCGTCTTCGTACTTTGCGTGATAGTCGAAAAAGCCGCGCGCGGTTTCGATGCGGATCAAGGGCAGCGGGTCATTGTCGATCATCCCCAGCGTCCATTCGGTGCCATCGATCAGTCGCTCCATCAAACCAAAGGACTCAAAGTAGAAGCACTGCGACAGCGCGGCTTCGAGTTCTGTGGCTGCACGAACCATGCTGACGCCAATGCTCGAACCTTGGGCGTCCGGCTTGATCACGATTGGATAACCGATGCGACGAGCATGTTCATGAATCCGCTCGATCCCGTCAGTCTCGTGAATCAGGGTGTAACTCGGAGTCGAGACGTTGTGCTGTAAGAAACGTTCTTTGGCAGCCGACTTGCTGAAGGCCAAACGCGAGGTCTCAGCGGAACTGCTCGTGAATGGCACCCCAAGGCGTTCGAGGACTTCTTGAGCGCCGCCATCTTCACCGAACGTGCCATGCAAGGCCATGAATGCCACGTCGATGCCAGACCAATCGACGGACTCCAACGATTGCATCGCTGGGTCCACGAGACGAATCGCATGACCTCGTTGCTGCAATGCATCCGCCACCGCATGACCACTTTGGAGACTGATTTTTCGCTCAGCCGATTGGCCACCAAGCAAGACTGCGATCGACAATGGTGCGAGTGGAGTGTGTTGGATGCCTTCCATGGCCAAATCCTTGAACGGTGTCAGTAATAGATGCCAACGGGAAACTTGTCAGAACAGGACAAAGCATCCTGCCGATTGCGAAACGGGACTAGGCCAGTTTACGGGGACAACTCTCTCTGATGGGGCGCGATGTCTGGGAGTTTCCTCGACGAAGTGCGCTGACTTGCTCGAAAGTGGCGTTCAGGCGGTTGCCTGCGATCGCTACGTTCCGCCGCCCTTTGGCCGACTCAATGCGAGCAAGCATGACGCGTGCTCCGTGTGGTGAAGTTGTTGTGCGACACGACGATCGACCCGCCAGCGGCCAGAGCACGGGCAGAACTGGGAGTTCAAACTGGAAACGCTCGATACTTCGCTCGAACGCTTGGATGTGGGAAAGCGACAACTCGCCAAGCTGACCGTGGCTGAGCGCATCGCGGTGTTAGAGGACTGCTTGCCGAGTATCAGTCGCGTCGCACGGGACTGGACCGACGCGGCGTGTTCAGCGAAAGGAATTGCCGCGAAGAGCCCCGCTCGAGCAGAGGAGATTCTGGGCGGACCCGTCGCAACGTTGCGTCAATTGCAACTCTTCCTGACGACCATGCGGCACATCGCGCGACGTGGAGCGCCCCCAGTTCCGAAGTTGGTGAGTCATCCCTCTGGCAAACGCCTGGGAGCCATCGTGACGCCCACAGCGGGACTCTTTGATCCGCTGTGCTTTGTGAATTTTACGGCGACAACTTGGCTGGAGGAGCGCATCACGCGGGACAACATCCGACAGCATCTTGCGCCGGCTTATGAAGGCTTGGGGCGTACTGGTCTGTCGCTCGTGCTCGGTGCCGGCAACGTAGCGAGCATCGGCCTGACGGACGTCCTGACAAAAATCTGCGTCGATAACCGCGCTGTGCTGCTGAAGATGAACCCGGTCAACGATTACCTCGCGCCGTTTTTCGAGCAGGCATTCGAACCTCTGATCAAGGCGGATCTGTTACGGATCGTCACGGGCGATGCGGGTGTCGCGACTCAGGCCCTGCATGACACCCGCGTCGACGATGTCCATATCACTGGGTCGGGCAAGACACATGACGCGATCTGTTGGGGCAGCGATGCCGAAACGCTGCAGCGCCGCAAACAAGCAAACGATCCGGTGCTCAAGAAACCGATCACGAGTGAACTCGGCAATGTGTCGCCGTGGATCGTCGTGCCGGGAGTTTATTCTCACCGGCAAATGCAGGCGCAGGCTCAAAACATCGTCGGTTCACTGACCAATAATGCCGCGTTTAACTGCGTCGCGACCCGCGCAATCATCACCTGGAAACAATGGCCAGAACGCGAACGTTTCATGCAGATGATTGAAGGTGGACTCGCGCAAGTCCCACAGCGCAAGGCGTACTACCCTGGAGCGCATCAGCGCTATGCCAGCTTTACGGGCGTGGCGCCCGAGGACGCCCAAAAGCACCTCAAATCGGGCACGTTGGCGAATCACGGGCTGTCCGCGAGCAAGGTGCGAGCAGATGGCACGACGTTCTTCGTGGCCGGACCGATTCGCCGCGATGACTCGTTGCCGTGGACGCTGATTCGCAACTTGAGTCCGCTCGATACATCACCGCTGTATGGCGAAGAGTCCTTTGTTTGTGTGTGCGTCGAGGTGGCGATCGACGCTCTCAACCCCGACGACTTCCTGAATAAAGCCGTCGAGTTCTCGAACGAGCGACTGTGGGGCACGCTGGCAGCGTCCTTGTCGATCCCGAATGGCAGCACGCAGGGCGCGTCCCGGTTACGCCTGCAAGACGCGATTGACCGGTTGCGCTACGGCGTCGTGAGTTGCAATCAATGGAGCGGTTTGGCGTTTGCACTGATGAGCCCACCGTGGGGCGGATACCCCGGTGGCACGCAGCAGAATCCTCACAGCGGAATCGGCTGGGTGCATAACTCGTTGATGTTGACGGGCATCGAAAAGACGGTCGTTTCCGCTCCACTGGTCGTGCTCCCCAAACCGGTTTGGGTGCCCGAACATTGTCGTCCAGAGCCTGTCTCATGGGCATTGCACGATCTCTTTCGGAACCCCTCTTGGATGAATGCGTCAAAATTAGCAGCGATTGCGACTACGGCGGCGCTCGTCCGAAATCCGAATTGAATACTGAGAGGAGAAATCTTCGACGCGGTGTGAATCGTTCCTGAGTCTTCGGTCACAACGGCTCGATGTGGTGACTTTCGCAACTTCAGAGTGGTGTTCTGAGACAGCAAATCTGCGAGCCAACAGCATTCATCGTTCACAACCTCAACCCCTTCTTTCGTACCTATCTCTGAGACTGCGAAGAGTCGTTCGCACGAATCGCCGCCTCACCCATTCATGTTCGAGGTCTTCAGGACGGAGACCTCAGTGCTTGAAGGCAGAGCCATGAAAACCATTGCCGGCAAACGAGTCTTGGTCACCGGATCGGGGCACGGTCTGGGATTGGAAATCGCCCGCGCGTTCGCTCGCGGCGGTGCGGAAGTGCTCATCACCGATCGCGATCCGCAACGTGTCGAGGAAGCTGTTTTCCGGCTGCGGTCGCTGAACTTCAAAGCGGCCGGCTTCGTCATGGATGTGACCGATGCCGCCGATGTCCGCGCCGTTCGCGAGCAAATCTTGACCGACTTCGGCTCGATCGATGTGCTCATTAACAACGCGGGCATCGTGACTGGCGGACAGTTCTTGGACGTGCCGCTGGAAAAACATTTGGCAACTTATGACGTGAACTCGGCAGGACCGGTCATCGTCACGCATATGTTTCTGCCTGATTTGATGGCGCAAGAAGAAGGACATCTCGTCAACGTGGCGAGCGCTTCCGCGCTGATTCCCCTGCCAAATGCCGCAACCTACGCCTCGAGCAAATGGGCAGTCCTCGGTTTCACCGAGTCGTTACGCGAAGAATTACGACTCGCCGGTCACAGCAATATCACGGTCACGGCCGTGTGTCCCAGCTACATCAACACGGGCATGTTCAACGGCGTGCAGGCTCCGTTGCTCACGCGTTTGCTGACACCAGAGTGGCTCGCGAACGAAATCGTCACCTGCGTATTACGTCGCCGTGAGACGCTGATTGCTCCGAAGCTGGTCAACCTCTTGCCGTTGGCGAAAGCGACTTGGCCACGCCGCGCTTTCGGTTGGTTGCTGGATGTTCTCGGAGTCTCCAGCAGCATGTCGAACTGGCAAGGCCATGGAGCAGCCCATGCCCCAACTCCTGCGGCTCCTGTCGTTGAAACCGTTGTGAAGTCGACCTTGGAACCAGTTCGCAGCGCGAGTTAAGGGCATCGAATACTCGGCATCGTGCGAGTCTTCTGCTGGCCCGCACGATGCACTCTCGATTACCGGGTGAGTTCCCGCACATAGATATTCTTGAAGTACAACGGATTGCCGTGGTTTTGCAGTTCGATCGAGCCCGTCGCGTATACGGGTTTGTCGCGCTCCCAATAGTTTTCGAGCGTCACCTCGTTCACCACCGTTTGTCCGTTGAGCTTCACCGTGACTTTCTCGCCGACCATGCGCACGAAGAACGTGTTCCATTCACCGACCGGCTTGTCGGCCTTCACATCGGGGAAGCGTGGATTTTTTTGATTGTTCCACAACGCTCCCGAACCTTTTTCAGCACCTAGCTTGAAGTACGGCTCCCACGCGGTGTCCCAAATCTGAATTTGTGGAGTGCCTCGCACATAGAGTCCGCTATCGCCGCCGGCCTGGATCTTCCAATCCACAAAGAGTTCGAAGTCCGCGAAGTCCTTGGCCGAACACAAGTTCTGTCCCTTGCCATCGAACACCAAGACACCGTCTTCTGCTTTCCAATGCGCACGCATCTGCTGGTCGGCTTTGACTTGCTCGGCGGCGAGTTGCTCGGCGGTCATCGCGGCTCGCTTCTTCGGATCGGCGACAAGCCCTTTCCAGCCAGTCAGATCCTTCCCACTGAAGAGCGCCTGAAATCCATCCGGCGGCGTGTTATCAGCCGCCGACGCCATCGCTCCACTGATGATTGCCATCCAACTTAACGCGAGTACGCCAACGAATTTCGTCATGAGAACCACTCCCGAAAATGGAGATGCCGACCCAGCCGCAACGAGACAGGAAACACGACGAGTTGATAACTGGTCACGCCTCGATCTTCATGTCAACGTCACATCAAGCGACACGCGCTTCACTCAGTAAGCCAAACGTGTTGGCCAAGCAGCCGGCACAATGCGATCAATCGCTGCCCACACCAACAGAAGCGTTGGCTCGCGCAGCCCAAGACTACTTCACGACAAAGCTCAGCATCCGGCCCGGCACATAGATCACCTTTGCGACGGTCTTGCCCGCGAGGTGCTCAGCCACGCGATCGTTCGCTCGCGCGGCGGCCTCGATGACGGGAGCCTCCGAACCGGCCGGAACCTTGACCGTTGCACGCAACTTGCCATTCACTTGAATCGGAACTTCGATCTCGGACTCGACCAGTTTTGATTCGTCGTGCTGCGGCCATGACTCGTGGGCTAACGACTTCGAGTGACCGAGTAGTTCCCACAACTCTTCGGCAATGTGCGGCGCGAAGGGACTGAGCAAAAGCACGAACGGCTCCAGCATCGACTTCGGACGCACGCTCATCGACGTTGCTTCATTGAGGAACTCCATCATTCGCGCGATCGCCCGATTGAAACCGAGCTGCTCAATGTCGCTCGTCACATTCTTGATCGTCTTGTGAATCAACCGCTCTTGCTCAGCGGTCATCGGCGCGTCTTGCACGGCGGGATGCAGACGAATTTGGTCCGCACAGTCTTCGTCAGTGATGATTCGCCATGCTCGGCACAGGAACCGGAAGACGCCTTCGACGCCGGTTGTGCTCCACGGTTTCACCTGTTCGAGCGGGCCCATGAACATCTCGTAGAGCCGCAACGAATCCGCGCCGTACTGCTGCACGACGTGGTCCGGGTTCACCACGTTGCCGCGCGACTTCGACATCTTGAAGGCGCGGGCATCGACGACGATGTCCGGCGTAGCATGGGCTTCCAGCCCGTGCGTCTTTGCCGAGGTTTCGCACGGGCTGGAAGCCCATGCTACGGCTGCTGGCACAACGAAGTTCTCGCCCTTCTTCTCAACCTGAGTCGGTTCCAACTTCACCGCGACAACCGGATGCTTCGTCTTTGCATGCCGACGCACGGTGTTGTTGTCGATCTCGACTTCCTCAACGTCCTTCGCCGAGACCCATTCGCCGCCTTCGGTCTTGAAGCCCGTGAACTCGACCTCGCCCAGGATCAGGCCTTGATTGACGAGTCTCCTGAACGGTTCCGCCGAGCTGACCAGTCCGCGATCGAAGAGCACCTTGTGCCAGAAGCGCGAGTAGAGCAGATGCAGCACGGCGTGCTCGGCCCCGCCGACATAGAGGTCGATCGGCAGCCATTGTTTTTCGAGCAGCGGGTCGATGAAGGCGTTCGCGTTCTTCGGATCGACGAAGCGGATGTAGTACCAGCACGAGCCCGCCCATTGCGGCATCGTGTTGGTCTCGCGCTTCAGCTTCGTGCCGTCGGCAGCGGTCTTGTAGAGCCACTCGGTCGGAGCCTTCGAGAGCATCGGATCGGGAGTGCCCGTCGGTTTGAACTCGGCCATCTGCGGCAAACGGACGGGGAGTTCGGACTCCTCATCGACACGCAGCAAGCCTGTCGGATTTCCTGCATCGTCAAGCTCATGCCAAATCGGAAACGGCTCGCCCCAGTACCGCTGCCGGCTGAAGAGCCAGTCTCGCAAGCGGTAGTTGACCGCCTTCTTGCCGAGACCTGCTTGAGCAAGGTCGTCGGAGATCTTCGCTTTGAAGTCGTTCGTCGGCAGGCCGTCGTAGGCACCGGAATTAATCGCTACCCCTGCCTCGCAGAACGGCTGGGTTGTCTCACACGAAGGCACGAAGGCACGAAGCACCGCATTACCTTCCTTTGTGCCTTCGTGCCTTTGTGTGAGTTCTCTTGAGCTAACTGGGGCCACGACGAGCACGATCGGGATGTTGAACGTCTTTGCGAACTCCCAGTCGCGTTCGTCATGTGCGGGCACGGCCATGATGGCTCCGGTGCCGTAACTAATGAGGACATAGTCCGCGATCCAAACCGGGACGCTCTCGCCGTTGACCGGGTTGATCGCATAGCTGCCGGTGAAGACACCCGTCTTGCTCTTCGCGAGGTCCGTGCGATCGAGATCGCTCTTGAGCGCGGCTTGCTTGCGATAAGTCTCAACGGCCTCGCGCTGCTCGGGAGTCGTGAGCCGCTCGACGAACGGATGCTCGGGAGCGAGCACCATGTAGGTCACGCCAAACAACGTGTCGGGCCGGGTGGTGTAGATGCGGAGCACGTTCTCGCCGGGAGTCTTCGGGAAGCCGGACGTCGCGCGCGCGGACTTCCACTCTTCCAACGAATTCTCCCCCAGCCCCTCTCCCCGGAGTACCGGGGCGAGGGGGGCAAGATCAGCGTTGGTGGAGTCTTTATTACCAGCGCTGCCGATGAAGAAGTCGACTTCCGCCCCGGTGCTCCTCCCGATCCAGTTGCGCTGCATCTCTTTGATCGACTCGGGCCATGTCAGCTCTTCGAGTTCGTCGATCAGTCGTTCGGCATAGGCGGTGATGCGGAGCATCCATTGCCGCAACGGGAATCGCTCGACGGGATGCCCGCCGCGTTCGCTCTTGCCGTCGATGACCTCTTCATTGGCGAGCACCGTGCCCAGCGCCGGGCACCAATTGACCGGAGCAAAGTGCTGATACGCGAGCCGCTGCGAATCCTGATACCGCCGCACCGCCGCCGTGCCTTGAGCCTGCACGTCAGCGGGGATCGGCAGCTCGGAGATCGGCCGCCCGCGACCTTTGCGCTCCTTGCCATCGGGACCGGTCCAGACGCAGTCGGCGTCGTACCAGGTGTCGAAGAGTTTGAGGAAAATCCACTGGGTCCAGCGGTAGTAGTCTTCGTCGGTCGTCGCGAGTTCGCGGTTCCAGTCGTAGCTGAAGCCGAGCGATTTGAGCTGCCGCTTAAAGGTCTCGATGTTCTTCGCGGTGGTGATGGCCGGATGCGTGCCGGTCTTGATGGCGTAGTCCTCGGCGGGCAGACCGAAGGCGTCCCATCCCATCGGATGCATGACCTGCCGGCCGCGCATGCGATTGAAGCGGCAGACAATATCGGTCGCGGTGTAACCCTCGGGATGACCGACATGCAGGCCTGCTCCGGACGGATACGGGAACATGTCGAGCACGTAGAGTTTGTCCCGGCTGGTGTCGAACGGCCCGGTCGCGAAGGTCTGGTGGGTGTCCCAGTATTTCTGCCACCGGGGTTCAATCCGTTGAGCGTCGTATCGAGGCATCGTTGGTTTTCACTGACTGAAACAAGAGGACTAGTAATGGAATGAACGGCATCCAGAGATCACGCAGGATGTCGTCTTGTCGGGTTGTCAACCTGACCACGCGTTGGTCTGCCGGCTTAGCTGTGGCCTGAGCTCTGGGTCGATGAATCACTGGCCTGAACTGAGTCTTCACAGGCCATCCAGCCGTGATCGCTCGCTAATCGGGCAGAGATTCAAGACATCTACCAGGTTGCCAACGCGACTCTGTGGTCACAAGACCCATCGCGATGCGATGGGTCTCGCGGGCCGATGGCGTCAGTTGTTCTTGGGAGTAATTGAAGGTGCGTCGTCATTGAGGTCGTCGAGCAAGTCGTTTTCGAACTCGTCGATGGCATCCTTCAACTCTGCAGCCCCCACGGCCCGCGCTTGTTTGATGGCGGCCTTGGCTTCTGGTCCCTTTTTCTGAACTCCCGCCAACTTGGCTCGGAACAGATGCACCTGAGTTAGATAGGGCTTGTCATCGGGGACGGCGAGCAACGCGGCGGCGAGCACTTTCTCGGCTTCGACGTATTTTCGATCTCTTGCCAAGATCGAAAGTTTAAGCCCCATGATTTCCAGCCGTTCGTTAGCGGTGGTCGTTTTTTGGGCCAGGACTTCGTCGGTCAGCTTGTGGAACTCGGTAAACATCTGGTTGTTGAGCAGAATGCGCATCTTGAAGTTGCGGAGGTTCTGCAAGCCGGGGGTGTAGTCCTTGAACTCCGCTTCAACCGTGGCGATTTCAGCGAGCATCGCCTTGTGATCCTCGAAATGACTGCGTGCGAACTCATTGAGTTTGTTGACTCGCGCAACGAAGGCGGCGTGCCGCATGCGATCGGTCCAAACTTGCTTCAAACCACCTTTTGCATCGGCATCCAGAGCGACAATTTCTTGGGCGATCGATGCGTATGCGGGCAGTAGAGCTTCCGTCGCGAGCCTTAACTGCGGGCCGGTGAGCACTTCCAGTCCGGCCGCTAACAGTTTGGCTCGTTCAATTCCTTGGGCGGCCCCGGCGGCTTTGAACTTTGAGTCTCTCGTCGCTTTGATGGCTCGTAACTCTTCCAAATGAGCGATGTAGGCCGCAGGTCCGCCCTCTTGAAAACCAGTCGCCGCATAGGGACGCCCGTCGGCATCCGTCAGCACAATGGTCGGAAATCCGTCAACCGCGAACGCCGAATTGAGAGCTTCATTCTGCTTGGTGAGGTCCGGAGCCAGCTTATGCCGCTTCGGAAAATCTAGTTCGAGCAGCACGAACTTCTTGGGCGCGTACTTCAAAAACTCGTCCTTCGAGAACACGGTGCGATTGAGTTCGATGCAGTAGCCGCACCAATCCGAGCCCGTGAAATCCATGAGAATGTCTTTGCCTTCGGCTTTCGCCTGCTTTTTGGCAGCTTCGAAGTTGGTCGTCCACGGACCGCGATGCACCGCATCAGCAGGATTGATGGACGAATCGGAGTCGTCGGACTGCAAAGCATCTGGCAAGACCGGTCGCGGCAGTTCCAATTGGGACACAATATCGCCGTTGCTTGGATCTCCCGGTGAGGGAGCTTCGACGGTTCGCGATGGAGCAGATGCAGCGTTGTCGTTGCTGGCAAACCGAGGCTCATCAGATGCCGCATCCAAGGCTGGAGCCGGCGCTTCGACCCGCACCGCTTTTTGAGGAACGGCTTGGGAAGTTGCCTCGGATTCGGAAGTGTCGCCGCAACCCGCGACCAGCAAGCAACTACTGATTGTCACAGCAATCGCGCCGTGCAGCATCCATCGTGACATCAACATTCTGACTAGCTCCTGAAAAGCAGGCTGCGATGAGGCCAGTGAAAGGCTCATGCTGAAATCGGTGTCGCGCAAACTGAGCAACATTCCTTCGGAGTTTGTGGAAATCGCGGCACCGCTGGCTGACCGCAGAGGTCTGAGAGTTCTGCCGTTTAGAAATCTGAGATCAAGTCGTTGCCAAGGGTGGAAGTCTGGCGGTGCCCTACCGGTTGAGCAATACGACCAGAACGCCTGCCGCGATCAGTCCCAATAACACCGCGACCGCGATTTTAGCGACGCTGTAAGGCCGCTCGCCTTGAACTTCGCCCGTCGCCGCATTGACCGCCACTTGGTAGGACTTGTCGCGATATCGATAAGCCAACAACCACACCGGCAGCAGCAAATGCTTGAAGGTGATAGCGGAATAGTGCGTCTGACATTGATGCACACGTTGCTCATCGCCGCCGATTCGCTGTCGCACATCGGCCATGACCGCAGCTTCAATGCGTTGCCGCGCGTCCTCGAAACCAGGTTCGAGTTCTTTCTCATAAGTCCGCGCATAGAAGCCGGCGAGCAACTCTTGAGAGAAGGGTTGCAGACGCTCAAGCGGCCAGGGTTCAAGTCGATCCAGCATCCAAACCGGTAAACCGCGCGTCGCCACGATCAAGACATCATCAAAGAAGCGTTGGAAAGAACCAGCCGCGGGCCACCAGCGAACACGAGTCTCTGTGCGGCGATTGTTGCCCTCACCCACTTCAACGGTGTACCGCTCACCGCGTTCGCCGGAGTAACGATTGAAGGTCAGCGAATCGAAGGTCCAAAACGGCAAATAGACGCCGTTGAACTTGCCCTCGACACCGCGCTGCAAGAAGTCCCCGGGAGCAAACCAGCGCGACTGTACCCACTCTTTCAACCGCAATTGAGCGTTGTTTCGCTCGACCAAGAAGGGCAACACGCCATCGACCGGAATGCGGTGCTCGGCATCATGCACTTTGTTGCGTTGGATGGGTGACGCACAGTATGGGCACTCGGTGCTGGTCAACGCTCCCTGAAAGAGCACATTGCCACCGCACGATTCGCAGCGAATCTCGTTCTGCCCGGTTTCTTGGTGTTCGACACCTTCCTCGTGCCAATTTCGTAAGCGATCGAGCATAGCGTGATAGTCTTGCTCGACGACAACCGTATCAGACTCGATCTGCAACGGCTTCTCGTAGCCACAAAACGGACACTTCAACTGTTGTTGGCCGATGTTGTAGGTCAGGTCTGAGCCACATCCATCGCACGGAAAAATGCGACCGCGACCGGCATCAGTGCTCTCGCCTGGCTTCTGTTCGTTGTCATCCATAGTGCTGCTTTACTGACCTGCTGAGGGACGAGGTTGGCTGGAGTCAAATGTCACAACAGCGGACACCAGCAGACGAAATCCATTGAGTGTGCTTCAGGCCGTGAGGGGCGTGAGTAATTCCAAAATCAGTGAATCGTTCAAGCCGCCAGCCACCCGTTTCGCGACGCTGAAGTCTTGATCGCGGCTGAATTCATGGGGCACCGAAACGATGAATGCGCCGGCGGCCGCAGCAGCTCGCGAACCCGTTTCGCTATCTTCGAGCACCAACATCTCACGCGGATCAACACCCAACTTCTGAGCGGCCTTGAGATAGATCTCTGGATTCGGTTTGCCATGCACAACGTCTTCTGCCGTAAGTGCGAACTCAAAACGCGGCAGCAATTCAAAGCGATTCATCACCCGTTCGAGATAACTGCGCGGAGACGATGTCGCGACCGCTTTGGGAATTGAGCACTGCTCTAGGTGCGACAACAAATCGAATAATCCCGGCATCGGTGCAAGTCGCGAATCGAGCAGCTTGAAGAACAACGACCACGCCTCGTCAATCAACGCATCGACAGACTCCGGCAATCCGAGCATCGCCTTCATCACGCCAATACTCTCCGGCGCACGGCGTCCCATCATGTTCTTAAAGAGATCCGGCGGCATCCGGAGTCCTCGCCGTTCGACAACCATTTGCTGAGCCGCCGTACTAAAAATTTCCTCGGTGTTGAAAATCAAACCGTCGAGATCAAAAGCGACCGCCCGGATGGGCCATTCGGGATGAGCCAATGCCATGTCGTAGCCAGAAAAGTTCGTCGCAGTTTGTTGAGCCGGCACGCGCCTGCATCAGTTATTGCGAAGTCCGGGTCAGAGACCACTGACCCTGGGAAGGAAGAAGAGTGTCTCGGTCAACTTGGTGGCGCTGGGGGCCACACTGCGGTGGCCTAACAGCTTGTCGATTTTCGTAGGGCACGTTTTCAAGATGCCCGGATCATCGAGTTTGGAGCATGATGAAATCGTGCTCCACGTGTTTTCTAACAGGCTACTAACGCACGCCACGCCGCACAGGATTACCCATTTAACGACCACGCCTCGAAATGCTACGACGCTACTTAGCAAGCTGCTACCGGCTGACGACACGCGGCACCGCCGAGACGTGAACTCGTCAGGTCTTTTAAACTTCGAGGCTGATTGCAAACGTATCTAACCGGACTTTAAGTCTGGCTCGCGGTTGACGGAGCGTGGTCGCTCCTGCGAACTTCCAGAAGCGCTCAAAAGTCGTCTTGTGACCATGAGGAGGGATCTGGAATATCCCGCCCGTCCCATGCCATCGTCGCCGTATCAATCGCCCTCAAGGAAGAGGTTCCATGAAGCTGAAGAGTCCGTTCCTGATAAAGCTCGTCGCGCGGTTGTTAGTCACAGTGATGCGGCTGCTGTTCGCCACGCTGAAAAAAGAGATTTCTCTCGCTAACAACGATCGCAACTTAAGTGCCTACGACCCAGACATTGCCGCGCGGAACCTCTACTGCACATGGCATGACTCGTTGCTGTTTCCGGTCTTCATGGGCAAGCACCCCCACTCTGCGGCACTTGTTAGCCAGCATCAGGACGGGTCGTACTTGGCTGAGGCGATGCAATTACTAGGCATCGTGTGTGTGCGTGGATCTTCGATGCGCGGTGCGGTGCAAGCATTGCGAGAGACATTGACGATTACCGAAAAGTACCATCTCACGATCACGCCTGATGGTCCGCGCGGACCACGGCGCGAGATGAAAGACGGCATTGTCTACCTCGCTTCAAAATCGGGTAATCCGATCGTGCCGCTGACCGTCGAATGTTCGCGTGCCTGGCGCATCAAAGGTCGCTGGACGGACCTCGTCGTTCCCATGCCGTTCAGCCGTGTGAAGCTCATTTTGAGCGAACCCATTCGAGTACCGAAGAAGGTCTCTCGCGAGGAAATCGCCGCTTATACCGAGCACGTGCAGCAGGTCATGGACAACATCTATCAAGCTGCCGAACAGCCGGTCCCCCAGCGCCGCGCGGCCTGAGTGTCGACAGCAGCGGCGCAAGTTGCAGTTGCCGATTCGCCCGCCTTGAGGAGTGACGCCGCCCTAACTGTGAAACCGGGCCAGGTTGGCTAATATCCCGCCCCGTTTGTGGTCGCTGGGATTGGGGATGGCTCTTTTACTCTCCGCAACACTGAGAGAGTTTCATGACGGAACTATCCCCGTTTTCAGCGATTTCACGCCATCGAGTTCACCTCGCGACCCTCTCTCTGAGTCGGCGCTTCCCATATCGAGCCGCGACCGACACTGGTCCGGCAGTGCGAATGCCAGAATGTCACGCCAGCCGATCTGCTGCGCGCTGATGGGCTTGTTCGCTCGGGAGTCGAGCTTGATGGCAGTCCCCTCACATCGAGCAGAAAGATTCGCACATGGCTTCAGCTTTGGATGTCTACGCGCCGTGCCCTTGTGGAAGCGGAAAGAAAGTCAAGTTCTGCTGTGGCAATGCCCTGAGTGAGATGGATCGGGTCTCCCGACTCCACGAGAAACACCAACCGCAGCAAGCACTCGACGCTCTTCAAAAGATCAGTCAGCAATACCCCGAAGCTCCCATTGTTCCCATCACTCGCGCTCAACTCTTGATGGAGCAACAGCGTTTCGACGAAGCCGCTGCGCTGATGCGCGACTTCACCAAGCAGCACAACGAGATTGGTCATGGCCACGCCTTGTTGGCAATGGCGTACTTCTTGGATGTTGGCTTTCACGAAGCCAAACCTGAGATCCATCGCGCGTTTCAGGTTTGCACACAGTCCTCGCCGGAAGTCTTATCGTCTCTCGCGATGCACATTGCGGACGACTTGCTGGAATCCAACCCCATGGCGGCCCGAGAGCATCTGGGCCTGGCCTTGCGACTCGCCAAGGACAAAGAGGATCGGTCGGCCTTATTCCAACAACTCATGAAGTTGGATGGCTCGCCACAGATCCCTTACCCGCTGCGGAGTACTCACCATCTGGAAAAAATCGATCCGCCAGAAGGGCATGAAAAGGACCTGAAGAACGCCAACCGCATGTCGATGCACGGATGCTGGGAGATCGCCGGAAAGCTCTATCAGAAAGTCAGCGAAGCACTGCCCAACCATTGGGGTCTATGGAAGAACATCGGCCTGTGTCGCATTTGGGACGACAACCTCACTGGGGCCGTGGAGGCACTGCGAAAGGCCTGCGAACTCGCGACCGACTTCGAATCTGCGGTCGAGTGCGAGACGATGGCTCAATTGCTGGAGATCAACGATGTCGAAGACAAAACACCCGTCAAAGTGACGCGTCTCAAACTGAAGTCGACCTCGAAGGTTCTCTCTGTATTAGACGAGATTCCGCGTTGTTTGCGGCTGCCACCTCAAGAAGAGCAAGTCCAAGGCATTGATGTCGTTGGTCGGTACCTGTTTCTGGAGTTCGCTCCCGCAACGGAGGAGTCAGCGAGTGGCGAACGCGATCCGGTGATTCAAGCCGAGGTCGCAGTCTATGACGTCGACGCGGGCGAAATTAAGCACGGCACAATCTCGATCTCGTCGATTGACGGCTCCGCCAGAGACGCTGCGGTACAGATCATTCAAGACGCATTGGGCGAAGAAGTCATCGCCTTCGAACCGCACGAGTACGCTCACAATCATGATCACGACGGGGACGAATGTCGCCACGATAATGACTGCAACGAACCGCTCGTCCGACACGAAATCACGATTCGCGAAGTGCTCACGGAAATCGTCCCGATGCAAGTGAAGCACTATTTTGGAAAGCGTCCTGATTCGGCTCGGCGCCGTGCATGGCGAAAGCAGCACGCGCACGATTTCTTGCAGAACCATTGGTATCAATTGCCACTCAAACGGCTTGGTGGCAAGTCCCCCAAAGAAGCCGCTGCCGACCCGAGCCTGAAGGTCAAGTTGTGCGCAGCGATCTATGCCCTTGATGCCATTGCCCATGTGGCGACGAACAACATCAACTTGAATGTCGTCCGCCAAGAATTGGGGATCGAACCGGAAGCTCCGCTCACCGCTAACGACGAAACCATCGACACACTCTCGGTGATGCAATCCCACCGTTTACCGCTGCAAGAACTCTCCTCAGACCAACTGTCGCATGTCATGCAACGTTCGTTGTTGGTACGGCACGTGCCCTTCACGTTCGCCGTGATGAGCGAGATTTCCAAACGTGGCCTGGAACACCTAAAAGGACTGTCTGTCGAACAGTTCGCGAGGATGTTTGCCAACGTGGCACGAGAACTCGGTGAACGTGACTTGGCACTCGAATGGGTCGTGCGTGGCCGTGCCGAAGGCGAGCAAGGCGAGGACTTCGGCCAAAAAGTCGAATGGGCCATGCTGGAGTTCGAATTGCGTTTAGAGAATCCGCAAGATCCAGCGCTGCCGCCGCTCGTCGATCGTTTGTGGAATTATTTCGGAGTCAAGCTGCCGCAATTGCGCACGGCGCTCGAACCAGCCTTGCGCGAGTTCGGATTGCCAGTCCCAGGCGAGACCAAGTCTGGCCTCGTCCTGCCAGAGTCAATGACTGTCGGCGCGAATGCCACAGCAGAGACTCCTAAGCTGTGGCTACCAGGAACGTAAGCACTACGTGTTGGAACGTTGTCTGGCTAACCCACTCAGCACTGAGGCTGAGCGAGATCGGCTAGGCAGAGTTTTCAATGACGGTGTGCAATTTGACCGAATCATCACCGCGCTGTTTTCAACACGCACCCATCTCACAAGGCACGCGTTATGTCACAGAAAGAAAAAGTCGTCTTGGCTTATTCGGGTGGCCTGGACACCACCGTCATTTTGCATTGGTTGGCGGCTCAAAACTACGAGGTCATCGCGTACCTGCTCGACATCGGGCAGCAGGTCGAAGATTTGCACGTCATCGGCGAACGCGCGAAGCGCAACGGCGCTTCGCAGTATTTCGCTGTCGATGCTCGTGACGAGTTCTTGACCGACTACTTCTTGCCGTGCTTGCACTCAAACGCGGCTTACGAAGGTCGCTACTTGATGGGCACGTCGATCGCGCGGCCGCTCATCGCAAAGCATCAAGTGCGGATCGCTCACGAGACCGGTGCGCGAGTCGTCTGTCACGGCGCGACCGGTAAGGGCAACGATCAAGTTCGATTCGAACTCGGTTATCAGGCGATTGATTCGAAGCTGCGCATTCTTGCGCCGTGGAAGAATACAGACTTCATCAATCAGTTTTCCTCCGGTCGCAAGAGCATGCTGGACTACGTCGACAAGCATGGACTTGAAGCCAAAGCCAGCCGCAAGAAGCCGTGGTCCTCGGACGACAACCTACTGCATATCTCCTATGAGGCTGGCATTCTCGAAGACCCCTGGTTGGGAGCGCCGGACGAAATCTTCGAACGGATGGTGCATCCGACACAGGCTCCTGATGCCGTCGAGCGGTTTATCATTCACTGGGAATCAGGAGTGCCTGTGCGCGTTTCGGCGTGCGTCGCCAAACCAGCGACGTTCGAAGGCATTGACGTCACCACTTACGAATCCGGAGCCAACTTGGCCGCAGGCTTGCTGAATGTCTTTCAGTACGTCGACTCCGCGGCGGCACGCAATGGAGTTGGTTCGCTCGGCATGGTCGAGACACGCTACGTCGGCATGAAGTCGCGCGGGGAATATCACGCTCCCGGTCACACCGTCTTGCGCGACGCGCATCGAGACCTCGAAGGTTTGTGCATGATGGGCAGCGTGCTGATGGAAAAAGAACGACGTATGCCTGACTTCGCGGCATTGGTCTACAACGGATATTGGTTCGATCCCGTGGCTGAAGCGCATCGCACCTTCTTCCAGAACACCCAACGCTTTGTCAGCGGAGAGACACGCGTGGCTCTCTATAAAGGCAACGTAATCGTTGAAGGTCGTCGTTCGCCGTACAGCTTGTATGACGCTTCGGTCGCGACGATGGATGGTGAGAGCGAGAGCTACCGCCAAGAAGACGCGAAGGGCTTTATCCGCCTGCACGGACTACCGCTGCGAGTCCGCCGTCAAGTTCAAGGACCTCCCGCTGGCGGTGATGTCTAACCTTTAAGGGCTGCGCCGAGGCGCAGCCCTTTGTGTTTGGAGCATTGCAGCAAGTCAGACCGCACCCAGAGCGACTGCGACTTGGAAGTTTGGCAGAACTTCTTTCCGTCCGTGAGATGTGCTCACCACAAGCGAACCGCCCGCGCTGTTTCGGCACCGCATATCAAGGGGGAGTGACTCGCCATGAAGACCATGCTTGTAACTGGCGGTTGTGGATTTATCGGGTCGAACTTCATTCGCTGGGAGTTGGAGACCTATCCCGATCTCGCGGTCATTAATGTCGATAAGCTGACCTACGCCGGAAACCTGGAGAACCTCGCAGATCTCGCTGGTCATTCGCGCTACCACTTCACCAAGGGAGACATCTGCGATCGCGCCTTCCTAGACGACTTGCTCGCGACGCATCCCATCGACGCGATCGTCAACTTCGCCGCCGAAAGTCATGTCGATCGTAGCATCCTCGATTCTGGCCCCTTCATTCAGACAAACATTATGGGCACGCAGACATTACTCGATGCGGCGCGGCGTGCTGCGATTGGGCGATATCTGCAAGTCTCAACCGACGAAGTCTATGGCAGCCTCGGTCCCACTGGATTCTTCACCGAAGAAACGCCACTCGCTCCAAACAGTCCATACTCGGCATCGAAGGCGGCGGCGGACATGCTCGTGCGCGCCTATTGCCACACCTTCGGTTTCCCCGGCATCGTTACGCGTTGCTCGAATAACTATGGGCCGTATCAGTTTCCTGAGAAGCTGATTCCGCTGTTCATCTCGAACGCCCTGGCTGATCAAGCCCTGCCCGTTTACGGCACCGGTGAAAACGTGCGTGATTGGATTCACGTGCTGGACCACTGCCGAGGTATCGACGCGGCGCTGCGTCATGGTCAGGCAGGCGAGGTCTACAACTTCGGCGGTCATTCAGAACTGCGAAATATCGATCTCACACAAAAGCTCCTGGTGGCGTTGGGCAAGTCGCCGACCTTGATTCGATATGTCGCGGATCGAGCCGGACATGATTTCCGTTATGCCATCGACACCACCAAGGCCTCCAAGGAACTCGGTTGGCAACCACGCGTCGACTTCGAGACTGGACTCAAGCAGACGATTGAGTGGTATCTGGGTCATCGCGACTGGATCGAACGCGTCAAAAGTGGTGCTTATCGCGACTACTACGAGCAGCAATATGGTCAGCGAGGTTGATCTTCCTGACAGTTGAATGCCGTGTTCTCGCAGGGAACGGATCTGTTGTTGACGATGCCGCTACTCCGGCAGGTCTTGGCCACTGGTCTCTGGCAGATAGCGCACGAAGATCAGCCCCACTAGAAACAAACTCCCCAACAAGCTCACCGCAAACCGCAGGTCATAGGCCGCTTTCAGTTGGCCAGAAATCCACAGCACCGGAGCAGCGACTAGCCGACCCGCGTTGAAGCAGAAACCAGTTCCGGTCGCGCGCAAGTGACTGGGGAAGAGTTCGGGGAAATAGATCGCAAAGCCAGCGTGGATGCTGAGTGTCAAGAAACCGAGCACCGGTAAGAGCAATAAGGCTTGCCCATAAGTCTGCGGCACATAGCAGACGATCGGCACGAAAACGCTGCTGCCAATCAGCATCACGGCAAACGTGCGACGACGTCCCCACCGCACGCTTAGCGGGCCGAACGACAACATGCCCAGACCCGCGCCGATATTCTGCACGATCGAGAATGCAAACTTCGCTTTCTGGGATGCGATGGCGGGCTCGACGGCGTTCCGTAGCAAAATGGATTTAGCCAGATCTTGCCCCGCGATGGTCACTCCCCAAAACGTCGCGAGCCCCACGGTCGCAAGGCCCATACCCAGCAACGCTCGACCACGCCAGCGCCGATCGCCCAGCAACTCGCGAAAGCTTCCGCGTGTGGTGGTCGTTTCTGTGACGACTCGACGCGGTGTTTCTCGAACAGAGGCCCTCACCCACAATGTCAACAACGCGGGCAGGATGCCGATCAAGTACGCCGTGCGCCATTCGGCCCCGACCCACATGCCCGTGAAGCCAGCCAGCCACAAACCGAGCATGCTTGTTGCGTGAAAGATGCCTGAAGCATGCGTGCGTGCTTTTTGAGGGAACACTTCAGCGACCAAGGCCGCCGCGACTGACCACTCGCCGCCAACCCCCATCGCGACCAGGAATCTTAAGACGGCGACATGCCACAGTTCGGTCGCCAAGTAGGTCAGCCCAGAGAAGGCTGAGTACATCAAGATGGTCACAATCATGACCGGACTACGGCCCCACCGATCGCCCAGCGATCCGAACAGCAACCCACCTAGAGTGCCACCGACGAGAAAGACTCCCAGGAACGCATCTCCATAAAACTGAATCTGTGGGTCGTTGGCTGTGACGTGCAAGATGTCCTGCAGCATGTCAGCGCGAGTGATATTGAAGAGCTGGCCTTCAAACGCATCAAACACCCAACCGAGCGAGGCGACGATCAGCACCAGCCACTGGTAACGAGTGACTCCATGATACCAGCGGGCGGAAGCGGTCGTTGGCTCGGTCATGTCGTGCCTCGCAGGAGTGAAAGCAAAGATCGTCGGCACGCACGAGAAGAATGTGCTGATCAATGAGCAGCGCAATTAATGGCGTAAAACGTCCGCCACCGCAGCTACGTCTGAAAAGTCTGGGAAGAGATAGTCGGGCTGCGTCGCTTGCAGTTCGTCGTCGCTGTAGTGACCAGTCGCCACCGCAACAACACGAGCACCGATCGCTCGACCGCATTTCACATCGTTGGGGGTATCTCCGATCACCCAGACATCGTCGTGATCTTCACGGCCGAGCGTCCGCAAGGCGTCGCTCTTGGCTTCGCGCGCCACATCGTCGCGGTCGTGATGGAGATCTCCATAACCACCGCAACGGAAGTGATGAAACAAACAAAAGTGAGCGAGCTTCAATTCTGCGCCTTTGCGGTAGTTGCCCGTCAGCAACCCCAGCAAGCACTGCGACTCCGCAGCTAGCTGTGCGAGCAACGATTCCACTCCGGGGAGCACCAATCCACCGCGCGAACCAAGATGCTTCGGCAAGTGAGACAAATAGTGCTGATACAACAGATCGCAGTTGTGCTCTGAGAGCGGAATCTGATGGAAACGCATCATGTCCGACGTAATGGCTCGATCGGTACGGCCCGCGACCGGGATGCCTGCGGTTTGTCGAGTCACTCCAAACGCGGTCGCCAGAGCATCCTCCATGGCCGCCTGTCCTGCGCCTCCGCTGTTGAGCAACGTGCCATCAATGTCAAATAACAAGACTCGCATCGAGAGATGACCTTTAGGTTCGATTTCTGTTTCAGAGACCTGGAAAAAGTTGCTCGCCTCTAACGGACCGCTTCGCGAAGCATCGTGCGCCGTGACGATAGCTCGTTTTATGACTGATGTCCTCGGCGACCGACACGATGCTGCAGAGCCTCACGTCATGAGTTTCAAACACAGTGGCCACTCCGGCGGGCGGCTTGTCGCTGATACTGATTCATGCGGCCTTGAGAACATCAGCCATGCTCATTGAAGTGGTGGCCGTCCGCGCCAATTCAGGTTGATCGAAGTAAAGTCTTAGACCGCTCGAATCGTCCCGCACATCCTCACCGAGGCTGCTCACATGCCGCTCCCCGTTTTGAATCGTCGTGCGTTCTTGCCCTTCCTGGCGTCACCATGGCTGCTGTCAGGTTGCGACAAGTCCACTCCACCTCATGCGATGCCGACTCCATCCAGTGAATCCGGTTCGCAGGCGATATCCGCGACAAAAACAGGCAAACGCACACCCGTTGAGCTCGCACTGAACTGGTACCCCGAAGCCGAACATGGCGGATACTTCGCGGCGGCGGTTAACGACGCCTTTGGTGAAGCGATCGACCTAACGCTGACGCCTGGTGGTCCCGGAGTTCCCGTCGTGCAAAACGTCGCGACCGGACGAGTGCCCTTCGGCATCGCGAACGCCGACAACGTCCTCACCGGACGAGCCGCCGGGGCCGACGTTGTCGCCGTCTTCGCACCGCTGCAGATGAGCCCACGTTGCATCCTCGTCCATGAGAAGTCGGGAATTCGCAAACTCGACGATCTTGCGAAGGCCAAGAAACTGGCGATGAATACGAATTCGACTTTCGCGATCTACTTGCAGAAGCGCGTGTCCTTGGGTGATTGCACCGTTGTCGCCTATCCAGGCAACGTTGCTCAGTTCTTGCTCGACCCCGAGTTTGCTCAGCAGGCCTATGTCTTCAGCGAGCCTTACCTCGTCAAAAAGCAAGGCGGCGATCCGTTGTCGTTGATGCTCTCGGACATTGGATTCAATCCCTACACCAGTTGCCTCATCACCTCGGGCGAGATGATTCGGACAAAGCCGGACCTCGTCCGAGCAGTGGTCAAAGCGAGTCAAACCGGTTGGGTGAAGTACCTCGCTGATCCGTCCGCTGCGAACGCCCGCATTCACGAATTAAACCCAGAGATGGAACTCGACGTACTGGAGTTCGGTGTCGGAGAACTCAAGAAGCTCTGCTATGTCGAGAGCCTCACCGACGCGAATTTGGGCCGTATGACGCTCGAACGCTGGCGCCAGTTGGTCGAGCAAATGGTCGAGTGCGGGGCGGTCAAACCGGAACAGATCAAAACCGAGGAAGCGTTTGATCTGAGCTTCTTACCACAGACTCCCTCGGACGGATGAGCCCGCTGACACGCTGACCTATGCTGCAACAGCACGGTCCCATCGCGAGCACCAGTTGCAGCAGTGACGCGGGTTGGCAACAGGCTCACCGCAATGAGACGGACGCCCCCCGGCAGCAGTTGATGTCGCTCAAATGGCTGACTTCTCCTGCGACTGACTGGTTCTCAATGACACCCTCAATAGGAACGAACTCCATGATACGACTCGTCACTGGCTGCATCGGTTTGATGGTCTCACTCGCGCTGCTGGGGGCCGATGCCTGTGCCGCCGACAAGCTCAAACTGCTGATCATCGACGGTCAGAACAATCACAACTGGAAGGCGACGACTCCGGTGCTCCAGCAATTCCTCACCGAAACTGGTCGCTTCGAAGTCGAGGTCGCGACGACTCCCGATAACAAAGCGAAGCCTGAGGATTGGACCGCGTTCAATCCCAACTTCAGCCGGTACCGAGTGGTACTCAGTAACTACAATGGACAACTCTGGCCTGAAGGCGTGCAACGCAATCTGGAGAAGTACGTTGCTGGCGGAGGAGGATTGGTCATCGTGCATGCAGCTAACAACGCATTTCCTCAGTGGGCCGAGTTCAACAAGATGATCGGACTGGGTTGGCGCGGAGCGAACTTCGGCGACCGAGTCACGACGACCGCTGATGGGCAAGTCGTCCGCACTCCGAAGGATCAAGGCCCTGGAGCCGGTCATGGTTCACAGCATGAATTCAGCATCGTCGTCCGTGACCGCGAGCATCCTGTCATGCAAGGCATGCCGATCGAATGGAAGCACTCGAAGGACGAGCTCTATCACGGACAACGCGGCCCCGCGCTCGACATGCACATCATCGCGACGGCGTACTCCGATAAGAAATCCGGCGGCACTGACGCGCATGAGCCGATGGTCTGGTGGATTCCGTACTCGAAGGGCAAAGTCTTTACGACCGTGATGGGGCACGGCGATTACTCAATGAAGTGCATCGGCTTCCAATCCGTTGTCGCTCGCGGTGCAGAGTGGGTGGCCACAGATAAAGTCACCCTGGCAATCCCCGAAAAGTTCCCGACCGCCGATGCGGTCAGCGAAGTAAAGTAGTCGCGCCACGCAGCGTCATCGTGCGACTCGCTCATTCTGACTACTGCTTTCTATTCCTCTTCAACTGACAGGATCTTTGACAGTTCATGACCAATCGCATTTTCAATTTTTCTGCTGGTCCCGCGACGTTGCCCGTTGAAGTTCTCGAAGAAGCCCGCGACGCCATGCTGTCACTGGGGCACACCGGCATCGGCATCCTCGAACACTCGCATCGCGGTAAGGCCTTCATGGAGGTCCGCGATCAGACCGAAGCTGTCATTCGCGAGTTGGGGAATATCCCTTCGAATTATCACGTCCTCTTCATTCAAGGCGGCGCGTCACTGCAGTTCGCAATGGTGCCGATGAACCTACTGAAGCCGAACGAGACCGCTGACTATCTCCTCACTGGCAGTTGGGCCAAGCTCGCCGCCAAAGAAGCAAAAGCTTTCGGGACCGTTCATACGGCGTGTTCCAGCGAAGATCGCAACTTCTGTTACATCCCCAAAAATTGCAGTTTCAGTTCGAGCCCTGCGTATGTGCATTACACCTCGAACAACACGATCTTCGGCACGCAGTTCGGTTCACCGCCGAGTGTGCCTGCCGGAGTCCCGCTGATCTGCGATGCCAGTAGCGACATCTTTTCGCGCCCGATCGACGTTTCGCAGCATGCGATGATCTATGCCGGTGCTCAAAAGAATCTCGGACCAGCCGGCGTGACGCTGGTCATCGTCCGTGACGATCTGGTGCAACGCGGCCCTGATAACATCCCAACGATGCTGCGTTACAAGACCTATTCTGAAAACCAATCGCTCTACAACACCGGGCCTACGTTCGGCATGTTCCTTGTTGGTCGCGTCTGCGAGTGGATCAAACGCCATGGTGGCCTGACCGCGATGGCGACTCGCAACGAAGCGAAGGCGAAAGTGCTCTATGACTTCCTCGATCAGTCCAAGCTCTTCAAAGCGACAGCGGATCGCGATAGCCGCTCGCTGATGAATGTCACATTTGTGACCGGCAACGCGGAACTTGACGACCAGTGCATCAAGGCCGCGACTAAAGCTGGGTTCGACGGATTGAAGGGACACCGCAGCGTCGGTGGTCTTCGAGCGAGCATCTACAACGCCTTCCCACCTGCAGGCGTCGAGGCGTTGGTGCAATTCCTGCGCGAGTTCGAAGCTAAAAACTCGTAGGGCAACAACGAGAGACACCAGTACCGCTCCGGACGACGACTGAAGTCGGAGCGGTTAACTGCTGGGAAGAACCAATCGACGCCTACTGCGGTGGCTCAATTCCGAAATCTTTGATCGACAGCAACGAGCGGAACGGCAAATTCCGAGCAGCAAAGTTTTGAGCACCGCCTTCCATACGGTCGACGATGCCAACGACTTGCACGACTTCGCAGCCGAACTCGATGACGCGTTCGACTGCCTGCAACGCCGACCCGCCCGTTGTCACGACGTCGTCGATCACGACCACCTTCATACCAGGTTCAAGCGGGCCTTCGATGTATTTTTGAGTACCGTGCCCCTTCGGTTCTTTACGAACGAGGAAGCCGACCAACGATCGATTCTGCTCCGCCGCAACTGTTAGCACGCCCCCGACGATCGGGTCCGCCCCAATGGTCATGCCGCCGAAACCATCACACGGGATGTCGCTCA
>Ga0172376_10000351_pt1 | contig 60182 bp, 44 predicted proteins | sample Lak35m_FD_121114 | JGI IMG/M metagenome (GOLD analysis project Ga0172376, IMG submission 121114) | Freshwater microbial communities from Kabuno Bay, South-Kivu, Congo - kab_092012_35m | ecosystem: Environmental > Aquatic > Freshwater > Lake | place: Democratic Republic of the Congo: South-Kivu...
CGGGGCGGTCGCGATAGGATAGTCAGGATCTGGTAGCACCAAGGTGGGAGACTTCACCTTTTTGTCCACCGAGGGCAGCGTCTTGACGATCACCCCGTTCGAACCGGTCAACTGGAACCCGAGCAGCGAGAGGTCCCCGGATGCGGCCTTGGTAAGGCTGCACGGGTCATCACAACGGTCAAGTTTGAGGCCGGGCATGGGCAAGGTCTCAGAGAACCACAAGATCGCGACATCGGCGTTGCGCGCGGTGCACGATGGGAGCGACACTTTCGCGGCGGCGGCGAGTTCACCACACCATGCCTTCGGGTCCTCCCAGTCGAGCCGTACGGAGACCGAAGACGGCTTGAACGTCTTGGCGATGCGGCCCGTTTTAGCATCCGGAACGGAGACTTGACCAACGGCGATCGAGTGGGCCAGCCGCCGCGACCTGTCAGGGACCACACAGTGCGCGGCAGTAACCACTGCGCGGGAACCTTCCACCACGGCGCCAGAACACGCGTATGACTGGCCGTTGAGCGAACTGGTTACCAGGACCATCGACTTAGAGAGGGCCCCTTGGTACAATTGCGGGCTGGGTGTTGATCCCAGGTCGTCGCGGGAAGGCTGCGCGGAGAAGTTCACCGAGAGGAGGCGACGCGAGGTGTCGCCGTCGCCGGGTTGCTGCCAGGAATAGTCGATGATCTTCCCGTTGGAAGCGATCTCCTTGGGGGAGAGCGAAACGATCGAGAGGCCGTAGGTGCGCTCGCCGTACGGTGTATGCGCACAGGACCATGCACCCCAACCGCCGTCGGCCTTCACTTTTGCGGCGGCGGCGCGGGCGGACCAGTACGGATCGAGCGCCTTGGCGAAATTCTTCGGATCCTCGCCGGTGCGGGTGAGCCACCCTTGCAACGTACCGCTCAGTTTGCCGTCGCCGTCGTTGAACTGGAACAGGCCCCGATCCACCGAACCGTTCGAATTCGGGTCGGAGACGGCGGACGGGTCAAGACCCGACTCGCATTCGGCGACGCGCATTGCGTTATCCCACTGCTCGGCGGGGAACGTTTGTTGAATGATCCCCCAGATCACCGGAGAGCGGGCGGCGAGATCCTGGCCGGAGACGCCGGAGAACGTGTCGGGAGCAAACCCGGTGGCGGCGCCTGGGAAGGTCCCGGCGTCTGGATCGTCCTCGACGAGACCCCCGAAGAACGTGGCGAAGGCGACGACGTACTCAGGAGCACCGTTGAGCGCGTTCAACCCGAGAAGACGCGACGCCTCACCGGCGCCGAGGGCGGAGGCGAAGTCGTTGATGTTCAACGGGCGCGCAGACGAGAGGACCGGGTACGGGTTCACCACCTTTGACGTGTTCTCGTTGATCGAGAAGTGCAGATGCGGCACCGAGACGCACGCGTTGCCCGTCGCACCAGAGGTACCTATGATGCTCCCGGCGGCGACTCTCTGCCCGCGCGAGACGCGCACCTGGTCCATGTGCCCGTAGTAATAGTGGTTACCAGAGGAATCTTCCAAGGTTACGCCCTTGCCAGTGAGACCCGTCGTGGGACAAGGGACGCCCCCAGCCGAATCACTGAACACGGTCGCATCCACGACGGCGACGAGCGGCGTGCCGACGGGTATGATGATGTCGATCCCCTGGTGTCGACGCCGGCATCCGTCGCGACAATCAGAGAACGTGTCCACCAACTTGTCCGGACGCACACCGGCGGCCGGCATCACCAACGAACCGGGCAGACTCAGCCCGGCACCGGATGGGAGGGTGACGGCGGAGGACTGGGTCGACGCGGAGGCGAGGCGCAGGTTCGTACACGGATCGACCGGGACGCCGAGCAACGGATCGGTCTCGGGCTCGCCGCGTACGCTCTGGGTCACCGATTCGGCGAGCGGCAGTTCAGACGCGTCGGCGACATAGAGGCGAGGATTACGCGGGGAACCACCGACGCGGGCCTCAAACAGCAGGCTGCTTTGTACCTCGCCGAGGGCGGTACCGGCTGGAATTTCAAGACCGACGACGAGACCGTCGGCGAGGGCGGTGAGGCGCGCGTACCTGGTGGAGAACCTGCCTTCGTGGGCGACAACGACGGTGAAACCATCAACATCGGAACCGATCTCGTCCACCACACCGGGACCGGCGGTGCGAACAGTGCGATCCTGTTCGTCCTCATCAGCGAAACCGAGCAGCATCCCGGCAACCTGCACCCGGCCCCCATCGCCGCTGGCGGCGCCGAACTCACCGAGCGCCTCGGGGTTGGCGATAGGCCATACGTACGGCGATCCTTGCGGACCGGCGAGGGGACCTGATTCACACTCGGTGGCGACAAACCCTTGTTGCGGGAGCACCACGGGAGCTTGGGCGACGACTTGCGCCCAGAGCGCGCGGGCGGCGAGCGGATCAGACTCCCAACCGTCGAACTGGTTGTTCAGGTCATTGTCAAGCACCACGTCGCGGATATCAGCGAGTTCCTCGGCGAGCATATCGGCGGCATCATCGACGTCGTCAGGCGACCTCCCCCCGCCCTTCTCGTTGACGAATTCAGGAGTGAGGAGAAACACACCACGGGGAGCGCCCTCGTGGCGGCCGATTTGCGGGTTGGGACCACAGACACCCCCGAAACAGACGTACGTGCCGTAGGACGGATCTACTTTCACCGGCTGGCCCGAAGCGGTCTTGCGCTGCACCGCGGGTTTGGTAAGCGACCCACCAGTTGAAGAAGCGGCGTCGGGGGCGGCGAGCAGCTCACCTTGACCCCGAACACAACCGCGCACCGTGCGGGCCACCGCGGCGGCCCAGGTACGCGCACCGAGGGCGGAGAGGTGCAACCCGTCAGATCCCTGCATACCGGCGACCGCAAGCGGCGTGGCCACGTCGGCGATCGAAACCCAAGGCCGCGACGCGGCCTCCTCATAAAGCACCTGGTTGAAACGTTTGGCACGGGGACCGATGTACCCATAGTCGCCTCCGTAAAACTCCTGCAGGTTCACCCAGACAAAACACGTGCTCGCCGAAGCTGCGTCCATCAGCCCTTGCACCTGCGCGCGGTACACCTCGGGAGCGACATCGCGGTTCATGTCGTTCACCCCTGCCTGCACCACGACCACGGGCGTCCCGGTGGCGAGCGCAGCGCGCGCATCTGGGTCGACGTCATCGATCATGGCGCCGTCCTCGCCGGAGGAGGCGACTTTGTATCCTTGCAACTCTTTCACCAACGAGGGCGGTATCGCGCCACCGGCCACGAACGAGTCACCGAGCACCGCAATGGCGGTGCCGGGTGGCGGGGAGTACTTCCCGGAAGAGCCGGCATTTTGCCCCGTTGCGCCGATTGGCGCGCGGTCAGGGGCGCGATCGACCAAGAGACCGTAATCGAGCACGTCGGAGGGGGCGTAGCGGCCCTGCTCGGTCGCCACCTGTGCGATGCCGGCGAGTACCGTCCACGGCACACCATACTGTCGACCAGCCGCTTGGTACGCCTCGAGATACTCCTCGCTTAGCGCGAGCGGATTGTCCTCCCCGAGCGCGTACGGTACGCCGTCTTCGGATGCGGTACCACCGACGACGGCGGTGACGATGGTGACCACCGTTGCGACCAGGATAGCCGCCATGATCACCGGCAGCATCGCCTGTGCGGCGGCCACCTTGCGCAACACCTTGACCGTTGCCTTCCCCACCGCAGTGTTCAATACCTTCTCTGATGCGCCGCCGGTCTTTTTATTCAGCACCATACGCCCGGCTTTCTCGCCGGCATCACGGGCGGCTTTGGCCTTGTTCCCCAAACCTTCGGCGTTTTTTACGTCAGCGAGGTCGTTGCCCAAACCCTCGGCGAGGCGCTGGTCGTCTTTATTGCCCCCGGAGGCTTTCGCCGCGGCCCGGCCAGCTTGACCAGCCCGATTGCGTTGCCGGTTCGCCTTCGCGTCGCGAACCGGATCTGCGGAAGCGCGCGCCCCGTCCTTGCCGCCGTCCTTACCGCGACCACCCCAACGATCCTTCGGTTGCTTCCCCGCAGAATCGTCGCCCTTCTTCTGATCGCGACCGCCATTTACACCACGACCCCCACGGTTCGCGTTCTTGTCCCCACCACCTGCACCATCGGCAGACTGGTCGCCCTTGCCCGGAGGAGACGACGGAGGGGAGGTCGGCGTGTTGCCTTTGGTTGGCGCGAACGGCGGCGGCGTAAACCCACCAGATTTCTCAGCACCATCAGCAGGAGGACGGGGAAGCGACGGAGGCGTCGACGGGTCGCGGGCAGGCGTGTTTGCTCCACCTCCCTGCCCTGGTTGCCCCTTGGGGGAGGATTCCCCCCCGGGGGTGGTGTTCGATTCGACCATAACTACCTCGTTGCTGCGCCGTCAAAGCGGCGATTCACACAGTGCGCGCGCGGCACGGTCGGACCAGCGGAGTGCGCGGTGGCTACACCCCGGCCCAGACCCAACCTCGGGCAGGCACGAAAAGCACCATCGAAGCGGTCTTGTACGTCGGTTCGGCACCCTTACGATCGGGGTCGACACGGAACGCGAAACTGATCGTCCCGTCACCGACGGAGACCACCACCGGATCCCCAACGTACGGATCGGCCCAGGTGCGGGCGATGTCGGGAAACGCGACACCATCGGCCGCCGGAACCCCCTCAAACCTTCCCGTGAACAGCGCCAAGGTCGCAGCGCGGGCGACGGCGAGAGCGGAGGCGGGAATTTCGACCGTGCCACCGGACTCGAGTTGGAGTAGCACCGGACCAGCCTCATCGAGACCGGTGAACTCCCCGCCGGCATCAGGGGGTGGGGCGAGAACCGTCGAACCGGACGCCAAACCGTCGAGCACTTCACGGGCCGCAGGGTCACTGAGAAGACCGCCGGCTTGATCCACCGCGACGTCAAAATTATCCTGCGCCTCTGGGAACGCCGGAGGTGGGTCCTCGCGGAAGAGTTGCAGCGAGACGAAAACGAAGATGAGCACACCGAGCACGTACGGTACGACCCGCACCCACGGCGGAAGCACTGGGCCATCCTGCAAACGTCGATACACCTTGGTCGAGGATTTACGGAGACGGACGCGGGATTTCATGCCGAGAACCGTCCCCGACACGTACGAGATGGCGAGGCGGGTCTCATCGGCGGCCCCTGCGGAGCACGCTGCGGATCGAGGGGGCCTCTGTGGTTACCCCGTAGCTGTGCGAATCGCCCTCGAGCATCGCCAACTCGTGCCTGATCTTGAGATGGTAGCCCGACCCCGAGGCGGCGGCCTTGGAGGCGGCGCGGCGCGTCTCTTTCACCACCGCATCGAGCTCTTCGTACGCCATGCGCGTACGGGTGGCCTCCCCGGAGACGGCAGCCGCTTCCAAGGCGGCGATCACGGATTCCATGTTCTGGCCGATGGCACCCCATCGGTTCGCGAACTCCTTCGTGAAATCGTCGATCTCGGCGTCGATCTCAGACCAGTCGACTTTGCCCTTGTCGCGAAGCAGCGCCATGTGCCCGAAGTACAACTCCTTACCGGCGGCCTCGGCGATCTGCCCGCGGTCGTGGATGTCCGCGGAGAGTTCCTTGGCGCGTTTCACCGTCTGTGTGAGTTCATCCAACAGCGCGGCTTCATCCCTCTGCTTCTCGGCGTATACACGGCCAGCTTCGCCGGCGGACGTCTCGGCGGTGACCTTGATGTCGCCGAGCGCTTTTATCGCGTCGAGCAACTCTTTCTCCACGACCACGAGCGACGGGTCGGTGGACGTATCCCAACTATTCGTGGCGGTGGAGTAGTACGGGCTTGACTCGTACTCGTCCATCTTCGCTTTCAGTGCCGCAGTCGCCGAGGCGACCGCGGCGAGGAGCGGACCGTTGTCGGCCTCGAGTTTCCGCATTTCCGACCGGGTGGCGCTGAGCTTGCCTGGAAGAGCGCGCAGATCCTTGCCGAGTTCGTCGAACTCGGTGTAGGCTTGCACGATCGCGCGGTCCGATTCGACTACCGACACGTGGGTCTCGGCCATCATCTGGTTTCGCTCGGCGGCGATGGCGTTATAGTCATCCTTGATGTCAGCGTCGTACGTGTGGTAGGAACGCGCCGAAGAGGTCATTACCATCGCATTGAACACCTCGGGCGGGATCTCAGGCTGCCATGACATGAGCGCACCCTCCTTGCCCTCCAATGCGAGTTGCAACTCGTGTTGGCCGCGAGCGGAGTCGAACCGGTGACCGGTGAGTTCGTGCACAATGTCGACCTTCTCCCCGTCAGGGCCGAAGCCTCCAAGGTACTTCTCCATCATCTTAAGTCGCATCGAGTACATCGCGGGAGTCTCGCCGGGGAGCATCATTTTTTGGTGGTTCGGGAGGTACTGGGTGCGCTCGAACGCGGCGAGTTCGCGCGACTCCTCGAGGTATTTGCCGATCACGAACCGGTTCCTTCCGTCGGCAGACTGAAGCGAGGGGCGCAAGACGGGGAGACCCATGGGCGAGACCACGAACTGCCCCTTACGCAAACCGTAATCCTCACGGAACTGCTCGGCACCGGCCCAGATCTCCTCTTCGGTGAAGTACGTGCGGAAATCGTCGAAATCAGTGACCGGGGCGGAGAGGGCGGCGGCGCGCTCGGCGTCGTCGGCGAGCGCCAGGACGTCGGCGTGGCGGAGCAAGGAAGCGCCGGCATCCTTGTCATGCACGTAACGAACGCCGGCCTTGTACGAATCCTTGTCCCCCTCCTTGAGCGTGGTAAACTCCGATTCGGGCACCGGTGGAGCACCGTCGACGCCGGCACGGAGACGCTCATACTCCCCGTGCGATACGATGCGCACGCCCTTGCCATCATCGAAACGGTAACCGTACACCGGGTTGCCGGCGGCATCAAGCACCGGGTTGCCCGAGGCATCCAGTTGCGGCTCGAGGCCCTTGCGGGCAGCAAGATCCTTCGCAGAGATCCTGACTGGGTTGCCAGAACTATGGTTCACCTCAACGGCGTAAAGATCGCGACCTGTGTCGTCCGTGAGCACCGTACCATCGGCAGCGCGCAGTTTTCGTGACGATTTGTATGCGTACACCGAGCTACCGTCGGATGTGCGGATGATCGTACCCTCGGCGACGGGTTTGCCGTCGGCGTCGAGCATGCCTTTTCCGTACCTGTCGGCGAAATCGCGTGCGAGAATCTCCGCGACCTCGGCGGCGGCAAACCTCTCGCGGGCGGCCGAGCGGCCGTCCTTGAAACGAAATGCCACTTGCTGCCACTCCTGACGGGATTGACGGGCCTCGGCGAGCTGGCGCTTGGAGCCTTGGATGCGTTTGGCGACGGCCGGGTGCGCCATGAAGGCGTTCCATGCCTTCCCCGGGAGGGGGAAGCGGACATTGAAACGTGCACTGAGACGAGAAACGCGACGACCAAGCGCGCGGCCGGCGGCGGTCTTGGCACCAAGACGTCCGAGGAGCGACTGGTCAATACGGCGCGCGCCGTTGGCGAGACCTACCAAACCGGTGAACGTCGTGAACCGGTGCACGAGGCCCGCACGAGTGAGTTTACCGGTGACCGGGTCGCGCTTACCGAGAAGGTACTTCTTCGCCTCGGGCAGGCCCATCATGTCGCCGGCCTTGCGGCCCCATGACTTGGCTACACGCCCGGCAGCCTTTGGGACGGCAAGGGCGGCGCGCTTACCCATCTTCTTCGCGGCGGCATCGAACTTGTTCAACCCGGCTTTGTCGGCGGCCGAGGCGAACTTGCGCATACCGAGCGCTTGCATGTCCTTGCCGCCGGCGCGCAACGCGGCGGAGAGCGGCATTCCGAGCGCCCCTTGGGCGGAGGCGATATCTCCGAGGCCGGCAGCCTTCAAGACGGCGCGCACCACGAAGAGCGCAGTGATCGGGATGAGCCCATGCACGAAGCCACCACCGATGCCTTGGCCGGTACCGCCGACGAATGACTCGAGCACCAGCATCACCGAGAGCAGCATGCCAAGTACGAAGGAGAGCATCCCGTGAGAGAGGACGAAGCCGGCGGTCATGCGCAACATCTTCTGCCCCATTTTCTGGGCACCGCCATCGCCGGCCGGGCGGGCGGTAGGCACCGCGAGCATCAACAACGTGCCAGGGAGCAGCATGATCATGATCACGAGGCCGATCTTGGCGAAGAACGTGCCGAGGGCGAGAAAACCGATCGCGTAGGCGTAAAGCACGGAGGTAATCAGCGCCAAGATGGCGAGGGTCAGGCGTTGGGGACCGTTGTGACCTTTGAAGGAGAGCACCGTCTTACCCGCATCCTTGGCGGTGCCGTACGCGACCACCGGATCTCGGGGGTTCTCCTCGTCCTGGGCAGCTTCGGAGGCGGCCGCGGCGACGGCCCTATCCACCTCCTCGTTGTCCTTGAACTTCAGTGGCGCGAATATATCGGGGCGCATCTTATCGACAAGACGGTCCGCCCACGCGCTGGGAGCCACCCATGAGCCGACGAGCGGTATACTCGAGACGACTGAGTCGCCGAACTGCAGCATACAGTTATGACCGCCCGTTAGGGTCGTCTTGGCGATGTTACCGATCGAGGTGAAACCGCATCCGTAATCGGTGAGGAACTCGGTGATATCGGCGCCCTGGTTGGAGAGGAAGTTCTTCACCTTCGAGGTGTTGGAGAGGTTATTCGTGAAATACTCGCGACAGTCCTTGTCGGACACCTTCTTGCCTTCGCCGAACGAATCCCATCCTGGGGCGGCGCGCCACTCCCAGGTGTTTGCGGACGGGTCGACCAGGACGCGGTTACATGCCGCCCAGGCGAGGATACGCTGCTCTTTGTCGAGGTTGTTCGTCCCCGCATCGAAAACCCCGAGCGAAACCCCCTCGTAGCCGGGAGATTGGACGAGCGTCCCATCCGGGAGGCGCACGTAGGAGTAACGACCGGCGATCGAGGCGATCGCACCTTGCTCAATTGGGTTGATGTCGGCGTTGGACTCGAGCATATGGCAGTACATCCGCGCGCCGTAGGCCTGGTTGCCGAACTGGGCGGACTGCCATGACCCGAGGAAGGCACGGTGCCACAATTGCGAGACGGTAGCGACCTTGTAAAAACGGGCGTCGGCAAGTTTCTCGGCGGTAGTGCGCGAAGCGAGCGCCGCGGACCAGTTCTCGAGCGAGGCGGGCTTGCTCGCTTGCACCGCGTTGTACTCGAGCGGGGCGGCGATCTTGGAGCCGATGAGCGACCAGTTGGACGCAGAACCGCCACCTTGCTCGATGTAACTCTTTTGCAGGGCGGCGTAGCCTTCTTGGTATGTGCGCGTGGCATCCTCCTTGATGCTGCGCACCGGGGCGGAAGAGTAGGCGTAGTACTGGTCGTACATTGCGGCGACGTACGAGGCACAGGACGGATCGACGAGGGACGCTTCCTGGATCTGGAGCGAACCAGAGACCGTGGAAAGCCGTCCGAGGCCGGAGGATATCCAGGTGGAGAAACCGTCCACGACGTTCACGCCGCGAACCGCGAACCACGCCGGTGAAGCCGTAGGAAGCGCCTCGGAGCCCCATGAAGGGTTGGGTGCGTCGTTCACTTGCGCAGCGCGGATGGCGAGACCTTGCATCGCCGCGATCGGTACGATGAAGGCGAACACCATAGCGAACACCTTCACCAGGCGGCCGCGCAATAATAGGCGGGCGAGGACCAACAAACCGAGACCGGCGAGGAGGAGGAATATACCCGAAGCGTTGAGCACGTCCACGAAGAGCAAGTAGCCGCGGTTCATCGCGAAACCGGCGCGCTCCACCAGGTTGTCCGTAAGTGCCCACTGGGTGACTTCGAGGAGCATCCACCAGACAAGTTGGGAGAGCGTGAACGTCGTGGAGGCAAGGAATGAGTACAGCGTGGCGGGGATACCATCAAGACCGGGCACGTTCGAGTACAGCGCAACATCGTCGCGCCAACGCCAGGCGGGCAGCAACTGCTCGGGAGAGGTAACGTACTTGATAAAACAAGCATCCTTGTTCACGTTTCCGGCAGTAGCGTCGGCGCCGAGGCACGCCATCGGGGGCGAGGTCGCACCGGTTTCCACCTTCCCCATCTCGCTGGCATCACCGGAGAAGAACCGACCGAAAACCGTCTTTGTGGCGTCGTTCGTCGCGGTTCCGTACTTATCCTGCTCGATATCAAACGTCTCGCCGCCGGCAGAAGCGTTGTCGGACCCGACGCGATCGGGCCCGTCCCAGTTACCCTTTGGAATCGACTCGTCCGAAGCGGAACCACCCCCGTTGTCCGCGCCTGCTCCGATGCCGCTACGTGGGCTTGTTCCAGCACCTGTCCCAGTGCCGTTACCTGTACCGGTGCTTGCGCCTGTTCCAGTGCCGTTACCTGCGCCGGTGCCGTTGGTTGCGGTGGTGCTTGGAGGAGTCGTCGTGGTGGTGGTAGTCGTGGTTGCAACCGGGGTGGAGGCGCGGGTAGTGGTAGAAACTACGGCACTCGATGCTGCGAGCACGCAGTTCGCCGAAGGGGTACTTGACGTGCATGTTGGGTTCGGTGCGGACCCGGCCCACCAACTTTCACCCGAGGGGTTGGACGGATCTGGGTACGAAGTGCGCTGCATCTCGGCCGTGATCGACGGCTGCGGCGTGGCAGCGACACGGATCGTGTACTGAACCCCGTAGTCGAGGGCGAAACTTTCGGGCACGGCACCAGAGAACCCGCCCTTCCCATCGGAGGTGAGTTTCATCCATGCAGTCGTACGGCGATCTGGGGAGAGCACTTGGAACCACACCGCGCCCTTCTCCACCGCGTAGATGGCGGCGCCGGAGACGGCAACCTTCACCGAGATCATGGGTGCGGGAGTGGGACCTTTACATACGTTTGGATCACCGGTGCGGTCGCCGGCCTTGGCGGCGGCGGCGAGCTGTTGCTTGTAGCGGGTGCAGAAGGCGCCAGTACCGGGATCGGTGCGGGTCGATGCGGAGGCCGAGATGGTAAGGCCAGCGGCATTACCGGAGGTCGGGGCGGTGCCACAGTTCTCGCCGCAACCTAGATCCTTGTTGAGAGGTACGTACCCCTCGATCTTGCCACCTTTGATCTTGACCGAGACGGATGGGACGATCTTTGCGCCGTCAGCGATGGCGCGCTGCTCGAGGTCATAAAGTTTCTTCAACGCGTCTTGCCATCCAGCGTACCCTTCATCAGAGTTCTTGGCTATCAGCGAGAAATTACGGACATTCGCCTGTTCGATCGACTGCTTATACTGCCAGTCACGATCCTTCTCTTTTTGGTCGGCCTCGGCGGCGTCGGCTTTATCCGCATCCGCCTCAAGCTTGTCGTTCACCTTGCCGAGCAGTTGCTTGATCTCCTTGCGCCACGACTCCAGCGTGGCGACGTTCTCCTTCGCTTTCGCGCGAGAGGTGCCACCGATACCTTGTCCCAACCACTCGACCTGGCCGTTGGTGAGCGCGTCGATGCGAGCCAGGCTACGCTCGTGCGCGGCTCTCGTCTGCTCAGAGATGGCGGAGCCGGAGGCGGGATGCAACTTCTTGAACCCGTCCAACTCGGCCGGGTTCAGCACAGGCGGGGCACACACGGCGACGATATCGGCGGGTACGTACCAGACACTGGAGAGGCAGGTCACTTTCTTCACGGTAGGCTTAAGGTCGTACTTTTTCGAGGTGACGGCGAACTCGGCATCATACAAAGTGCGGGCATAGGCCTGTATGGAGTCATGCGTGGCATCGTTGAATACGTTGCCTTTGAACGTGAATCCGCTCTGTTGATAGTTCGTGCGGTGCCACCCGAGGTTCTTGGTAAGCGAGTTGTACTCATCGATCTGGCCCTGCACGGTGTCGCGGTCCTTCTTCAATTGGTCGATCTCCTTTTGAAGCCGCGCGCGCAAATCTTCGCCGATGGCGTCACTGCGCTCGGATTCCTTACGTGACAATTTGTCCTTGATGTCGGCGAGCTTCTTAGTGAGATCCTCCTTTGATACTGCCGGAATCGGCGAGTAGGCGGGGGAAGAGGCAGGGGAGGAGGCGGAGACAGTGGAGACGGAGAAACCGGAGGCGAGCACGGCCGCGAACACGACCCAGAGCACGGCGCGGAACCATAGTTCACGGCGGGCAAGCGGGGTCGCCGGGGTGGTTCTTGAACCTCGTCTCATTGGTCGGTGCATACTGTTACTCCACTGTTCAGACCGGACCTTGCTAAATCAGGCCCGGTAATACACACTTTGCGCGCCGATACGCTCAAACCAACCCGATTCGACCTGGCCGGAGGCTGCGGTGGGTGCATACCGGCACCCTCAAAAACCCTCGGTGGCGCCATCGTCGGCGCCATTATCGACGCCAGTACCGACGCCAGTACCGACGTTGTCGCCGAGCGGCACGAGCCGGGAGTCTCGATCCAACTCTCGGCGCTCGGCCGGGTTCGTCGTGAACGCTTGGTGTGCGGCGGGTGGCACGGGCCCCACGTACACCGCCGAATGCCGTTTTTGCAAGTCCCGATGCAAGCCCATCGCCGGACGGCCGTCGCGAGGTCCGGCGTTGCGGAGCCAGGCGACCCGGTCGGGAGTCTGCTCAAGACCGCAGAGTTTCAAGGCGGCGCGGGCCTCGCGATCGTCGGTAAGTTTCATCACCATGATACGCGACATGTAACCTTCCATGTCCACGCCGTCGCGCAGAAGATCATCCACGCGCTGCGTGGCGAAGATCGGGAGCAGGTTCAAGCTTCGACCTTCTCGACCGATTTGCTGCAGGGCGGCGAGCCCCTCGGACGAGGAGAGGAACGTCCAGGCCTCGTCCACCACCATCACACCACCGCCGGATCCGACCAAGATCTCCATCGAAGCGCGAGTAACGAGACGAACCGCGGCGAGCGATATGCGCTCGGAGCGGGTGTACGCGGACGCGGATTTTCCCTTCTCGGGGAAATCAAGCTTGCGGTCGAACTCGATGAGCGTCAAACCCTTCCGGCCCTGGTAGCGCGGGGCGGTGGTGGTGGAGATGCCGATGGAGAAAAGCGCAGAGGAGGAAATCTGCTCGACCACCATGCGGCGCACGTCGGCGTCATCCACGTACTGCAATGCGTCCATCACGCAACGCGCACCAGAACGTGCACCCTGCTTTAGCCCGGCCCCGAGACGCAACTCTTGCTCGGCGGAGAACCCCATTCCGGCCACGCCGGTGTTGCCAAGCACCTGCAGGATAAAGTTCGTCGCTACCTCCGCGGCCATCTCCGGGTCGGCAAAACGGAACGGATCGAAGTATCCGGAGCGGGATTCCTCAAGTTCGCTCATCTTCACCACCGAGCCATCCACCAGTTCGGCGAACGGGGAGAGCGTCGAGAACCCCTTCGGGTTGATGAAGATCACCTGCAACCCAGCGAGAGCGGCCTGGGTCGCGATCATCTGACAGAGGTAGGTCTTGCCCGAACCAGGTTCACCGAAAATACCCATCGCAGGCGGTTCGTTCTTCGTCGGTGCGCCGAAGAAATCGAGCCAGACGGGGGTGTAGTCCGGGTCGGCGAGGCCGATAAACGCACCGGTCTGGTCACCGATATTGGACCATCCCTGCAGCCCGCAGTAGGCGATCATCTCGAGCGAGACGTCTTGCAAGAAGGGGTTCACACGACGGGGCGAACAGGGGAGCGTCTCGTCCATCGCCTCGAGTTGACGCATCACGAGCGGCTTCATCTCGATTCCGTAACGCTGGCGGAGTTCATCCATGTACGTCTCCTCACCATCCTCGGTCACCGAACGGGCCATGATGATTGAGCAGTTCGCAAAGAGTGGCGCCTGGCCGAGCGTGATGAACTGCTCGGTCTGCTGGGCTTGTTCGAACGCGATTGTATCCTCCATACGCTCAACATCGCCCGTGGCCAGCTCTTCTTCAATCTGGGCACGGATCCGGCGTTGGGCCTGGCGGGCACGGGAGCGCGCGATGGAAGGTGCTTGCAATTCGCCGCGTATCGAGACCACCTTGGGACCGGAAGGGTGGGTGACCGCGTCGAGCACCCACTGAGAATGCGGGGCGGTCATCGTCTTTTCTTTGAATCGCATCACCGCGGAGAACTCGAACTGATCAAAATCAGCGATGTACAACGACTCATCAGCGACCTGCACCAACACGTCAGGGGTGCGGCCCTGGTTGTACCACGCCTCGAGTTGCAACGCAGCAGCCTGGGTCGGGGCGAAAGCGCCGTGGCGGCGGAAGATCCGTTCCACCTTCTCGCGATCGGTGTCGAACAACTCCCGATTGGGGACCTCCTCGCCGAGGGTGCGAGACCCGAGGTCCTTCGCCTGTTCGAGCAGGCCCTTGAGCCCTTTGTACTTCACCGCGGCGATCGCACTCTCGGAACGAAGGCGCACGCCGACAAAAAGCGCCTTATGGGGGATGAGAAAATCAAGACAGGCCGCCTGAAAATCGGCGAGATCGGGGGCAACATCGGGGGCGGGGCGGCCAGGCTCCTCCCAGGAAACCGAGACCACGTGCACTTGACGGGCGTTGGAGAGGATCGCGAGACCCATTGAATTGTCGACATTCAAATCACCGAGCTCGGCGAGCAGACCAATGAGCGAACTACCCACCTCGAGACGCTGGTTCGGGTCCTCCCAGAGCAGCGGGTTGATCGGGAGTTGCCAGTACAACCACGCCTCCTTGTTCCAGCCGATGTACAGACCCTGCTCGTCGCGCCACGCCCACGGCGTCGTCCAAAACGTCGAAGCGTCGGTATCCACCGACCCGGCGCGGCCGCCCGCTTGGCGCATCGTGAGCACCCTTGGGATTGACTTCAATTGTTGCAAAAAAGACACGGCCAGCACCTCACCACACCAGTGTCGGCACGGCGGGGCGGTGGGTGGGCGAACCGAGGAGGCTCAGGAGGACGGGGCGTCGTCAGGGTCCGAGACACCATCGTCGAGGGACGGGGAGGTGGCATCGTACATCGACTGCAGGGTCGCCCGATCTTGTTCCCAACGGCCAAAACGACGGGTGGGGGAGGAGGTAGGCGGTACGTAATTCTCCGGCACGGCACGCTCCCCAGCCACGGCCCGGTATGCCTCAAGACGGGAACCGGGCGTGGATCTTGTGCCGGAGGGTGATGCGGCGGCGAAAGGGTCGGGATTGGCGGCGTTCACCTGCTCGACGAACCACGAGGGCAGCACACGACGTGACTCGCGGTGACGGGTGCCACGCTCATCAAACAGACCGGGGCGGACCTGCACCGCACCAGCGCGAAGGCGCAGCGCTCCTTGATTCGGGGTGGGGATGTAGCATATCCCCACCGCGAGACGCACCGGCGAGCCTGCCATGTACCGGGTGCGCTTACGAGAGGACCTTATTTTCAAACCCAACCAACGCAACAACGACTCACCACGCAACGGCGAGTAGGTCACGAGTGCGACGCCGATGACGCCGCCGATCGTGGCCGAGTACGCGACGGAGGCCACCGTCCAACCGACGATCACCGTGAAAAGCGCGACGCCGAGCAACGCACCAGAGGCGCCGGCGAAGAGCGCGACGGCGGGAACGGTACGAGGCAGAGTGATGTTGTTGCCGAGGCGGCCGATACGCAACTTTGGCGGACGCAGCGCTTCGGTGGCGACCAACATCAACGGGCCGTCATGTTGGTCAGCCACAGGCGGCCCCCTGACAGAGAAGTCGTGCAACAACACGCACGGGCGGCGAGAACGTCATGGTAGAGTATCGGGCCCGGTAACGCCGAACGACCAGGTCCTTGCGGACCTGGTCGATGCGACACACATCTTGGAGCGAGGCTGCGAACAGCGAACCTGGACGAACCAGGCTCAGCCATCCGAGCGAGAATCTGCAGGCTGGTCGCCTGACGTGGGAACGGTACTTGACGGTGAACCACCGACGACCTCAGACACCGTGTTGATCACGGAGTTCATGAGGTTGCCGCCAGCCCTGATCGCGTTTTGGATCAGCGGCGGGTTGAAGAGGACGGCCGCGAGCAAGACGGCGCCGATGACCCCTTTCACGGAATCGGCGACCTTACCAGAGGCCATGTTCTTCACGGCTTTGAGTAGCGCGTAGACGACGATGAGAATTGCGACGATACCCATTATGGTCTTTAGCGCGGATCCCATCGAAGTCTGCCAGAAATCCGTCGACCCGACCTTGCCGTTGAAACTGTTGTCGTTGTCGGCGGCGAGATAGATGTCGGTGATCACTGTGTTTATTCTGTTCATGATGTTCATATGTGTTGCTCCTGTGTGTTAATTATCGGACCGGGTTGGTCCGCACCCAAACACTTGGGCGGCGCAAGCCTTAACACAAGCCCGCGTCGAGAAGACGGCTGGGATGGCAAAAGACCCTTGCTGCACAGTATCGGCCCCCCCACGAAGGCCCCGATCAGCGGCGATTCCCGTACGGGCGGAGGCTGGGACCTGCACCTGGGGGTCCCCATGCCACGATACGGGGCTTGGTCGAATCGGCGGCGGTGACGAGCATGTCAAGATCCATCGAGAACCCGGAGGGGGCGCCGGAAGGGATGAATCCGAAACGGACCCGCAGCACCAACCCGTCCTGGGTGGCGACCGTGGCGCGCACTTCGGGTGAACCATACAAGGACATCCCGCCAAGACCCTGATACGACTCGGGGCGGGCGGCGGTGTCATCGGCAAGGTCGCGCAGCGACGCACCATCGTTGCTGGCGTACGCCTGACCCCACTGCTCAAGACGCACCTGCACCTCGGCGGGCGGTCCACCCTCGACGGCGAGTTCCACGTTTTGATACTCGAGCGCCTCGGCGACCGTGGCCGGATCGGGCGGCAACAGCGATGGGTACGCGGCGAGCACCGGCACTGCCGGGTACGCACGGTTCGGCGACCCGGAAACGAAACGGAACGGCACGACCACCACATAATCAGCTTCCTTGCCATCGACGAGCAGATAGTGGGTCTCCACCTCGACACCGGCCACGCTCGAACGCGTCCAACGCACCGGCGTGATAGAGAGCACGGAAACATACGCACCACCGGCGGAGAGTTCATTGAACGTCGGATCGACACCTTGCGCGACGGGGAGCGACGTGGCGCGGCCGGCGAGCCATGCTTCGGCGATCGCGACCGCATGACCTTGCGCGCGGGGACGCGCCTGGGAGAAATCCACGGGGGCCGGCTCGTCAACGATCCACGCCACGGCAGAGAAGAGGCCGAGCGCGGCGGCGGCGAGCAACGACCCGAGCACCAGCCACAGCCGCAACCGCAAGACCGGAAGCGAACTTCGGGCGGCGGGAATCGAAGACCACGAAGGACGCGCCATATACAGAGTATCGGCCCTCGGGCGAACCGAGTTTTCCGAAGCCAGCGCAGGCACAGCCGAGATCAATACCAAGATGCGCGCAGGCGCTATCTATCGGCGGCTATCGGCGGGCACCCTTGACCACCGGCGGGGACGGGCGGGGACGCATACCGGGGGCGGGTATTGTGGGCTCGGGCCGGCGGCCCCGGGGTAGCCGGGGGGTTTGGTTTTGGCCCGTGAGGAAGGAGTGTTGATGGCAACTGACGACGCATACGCCGCACTCGGGCTCGACCCGCGCTGCACGGACTCTCAGATCGTCGCCATGTACCGACACCTGGTGAAACTTCACCACCCCGACAGGGGCGGAGACGCGAAACGATTCCGCGAGATACAAGACGCGTACGACGCGATCGGCAGCAGTGAGCGGCGGGCCTCGTACGACCGGGGACACGAACAGGCGCGACGTTCCACCGTACGCGGCGAGGCGCGCGAACCCGGCGCGCGGAGCGCGGACGAGCGATACGACGCGGCGTACCGGCGGGTGCATCCCGACTGGGAGCGCGACCTGCGCGACTGGCTCAACCAACAAGAACAGCGCACGGCACGGACACGCGGAGAAGACGACGGAGAAGACGGTGCACGGACGCGTCGAACAACGAGCGAACCGCAGGGAAATCCACGGAGAGTGCAGCGGCGGGCGGCGGCGACGGCCATCGCGGCGGGCATCATCGCGAGCACCCTGCGGTGGATACAGATCGGAGCGAACGGAGCATCAAGCGGGGGCGACATCGCAGCATCGATCCTCGCCACGGGCTTGGGCGACCGCTGGACATGGTTTGCAATCATCGCCGCTTGCGGCATCGGCGCGTGGGCAGAAGTACTCCGACCGGGAACCAAACACCGAGCCGTGCGTACCGGCGCGTTGACGGCGGTCGCTGCGACGGCACTCGCCGGAGCGGGGGCGAATTTGCTGGCGTGGCAGGTCGGTGCATGGGCCTTGGTGGCCGGAGCGGTCGTGGCGGCGAAGAGTGTCTGGGGCAGAAACCGGATCAAGAACCGGGTCGCAGGCGCGCGGTAGGGTCCCGACGCTTCACCGTCAACCACGTCACCTTCTCGGTGGGCTTGTTGACACGCAAGATCGCCTCACCAATCGAGAGCGCACGCAACTCGTGAGGAGCGACCAGATAATCCACGGTTTCGCGCAACGTCGAGCGCTGCCCGTACTCCATCATGTCCACCTGTTGGGATACTTGCAGCTTGCTCTTCTCCCCGATGAACTCGGCGCACTTCTCCGCCGACACCGAGGAACCTTGTGCCATGATCACGGCAAAATTGATGTTGTTCGACATCGCGGACCAGTCGTCCCCACGGGCGTCGATCCAGTCCTCGGGCCCCTGGGTGCACAGCACGACCACCAATCCGGCGCCGCGGGCTTTTTGCAAAATCGTCTTGACGATGTCGCGGTTGATCACGTTCGCCTCGTCGATGATGATGAAACGCGGCGTCTTTTTGGCGCCGAGTTCACCACGGGTGCGCTGACCGGAGTACACCGACATGCGCTGGAGCACGGCTGAGGAGACAATCAAAGAGAGGTCCTTTTTTGACTGGGTATCCAGGCCGATGTACGTGAGGCCCTTGGCGGTGACGTCGAGCGACGGGCGAGGATTTGCCGGGTCGGGACGCAACACCGTGCGACCCACCTGGGTGTTGTACATCTGGGTGAGCTTGGCGCCGAACCCGGAGGCGGACTTTGCCTCGTCAGGGGTGGGTTGGATGAGCGCGGAGTAACGCTCATCATCCACCCGGCCCGTCGCGCTCGCAATCACACCGCGCATCTTGCGCGTCGCAGCAGATATATCCCCCGCGGAGAGGATTCGACCGATCTCGAGAATCGTGGGGTACGGGAACTGCTGCGGGTCGGCATGGTGCGCATCAAACACCAAAGTGACGATCTGACCGAGAAGTTTCTTGTTGATGTTCTTCCAGTATTCGTCGTCATAGTCGGTGAGCGAGAGGATCGTGTCTCGGGCCTCGTCGGGGCCCATACCCTCGAGCGGGTTGAACCAAAACTCGGGAGATTGATCAGAGATGGCGAGCTGCTGGAAGGGGGTGGTGTGGTTCATCGCGTAGCTCTCGAGAAAATCACGGAGACCATCGGTGGCGGTATCCTCCTTCAAGTCAAGCACCATCCCCGGCCAACCCATGTCGGCGAGGTTCGCGGCGAGCACCTTGATCGTCTCGGTCTTACCCGAACCCGTGGACCCCAAGATCATGCCGTGCATACCGATCTCCTGCTCGCTGAGGTACACGGGCTCCTTGCGACGGTTCAGGCCGAGCGCGAACGAGCGCTTCCCTGGTTCGGTGCCGGTCTGGGGGATGGAGACAGGGTTGGCGATGATGCCACCTGGGGGTTGTACGAGGCGGACCTTGCTCTTCTCCGCCTCAGACGGCACGAGCGAATCTTGGTCGAACGGGGAGCGGAAGACGCGGAACACCGAGGATGTACGGGTCGTCACCTTGCCCCAAAGTATCGTGGAGACGACGAGGCCGTAGAAACCCACGTAGAAAACCCCAAGCGCGACGGAACCGACGAATGGCGGCATCCAATCTCGATCACCGAAACCGAGCATACCCCCCACCCACCGCACCTGGTCCACCACAGAGGCACCGAAACCGACGACGAACAACAACAGCAGGCCACCGAAACAAAGCACCGCGTTCTCAACCCGCTTAAACGTGCGACCGATCGCGAACCACACACCGGTGGCGACGATCGCGGAGGGGAGCGTCAAAAACAGGAACACCGCGAGCAGAGAGCTGGCGTAGACCAACATCTGGCGGGTACCGAGACGGAACGGCTGGTTGGAGGTGCTCATGGTTGAAATGCCGCCGTGCAGATTCTATGGCTGTGCGGTGGTGCACCAGTATCGGCACCGGAATTGCCGACTGGGCGGCGTGGGGCAAGGTGCAGATCGCAGCAGGAGCAGATGCGTCGGGACGGCGGCAGGGGAGGCCTGCGGAACGGAACGGACGGGGACGGACAATCACACACCCATGGGCGACCTCGGGAAGGAACTGCACGCAATTTGCACCAAGTACGACATCCGTGGGATTGCGGATGCGACGTTCACCGAAAGGCACGCAAGGGCCCTTGGAAACGGATTTGCGGCATGGTGCACCAAAAGCGACCGGCTCGGGGCGGGGCACATCGTCGTCGGACGTGACTGCCGAGTGTCAGGCGAGCGCCTCAGTGAGGCATTCATCGAGGGAGTCTTGGACCAGGGATGCGACGTCGTGGACATCGGCCTGGCATCGACCGACATGCTTTACGCGGCGAGCGGGCAGAGCCACGCACCGGGCGCGATGCTCACCGCATCACACAACCCGGCACAGTACAACGGCATAAAACTCACCGGACCGGGCGCGGTGCCGCTGAGCCGTGAGTACGGCATCAGTGAAATCATCGCCGCAGCCGACGCGCCGCCCACTACACAGCGCGGGCGCAGGCGGACCGAGTCGTGGCTTGAGCGGTTCGTCGAACTCGTCCTTTCCTCAGTGGACACCGGGAAACTGCAAGGAAAAGTCGTCGCCGTCGATGCGGCGAACGGAATGGGTGCGCTCATCGCGCCGGCGGTACTCGACGCGGCAGGCATCAAACACCGTATCTTGTACGGCGAACTGGACGGCACGTTCCCAAACCACCCCGCGAACCCGCTCGAAGCGGAGAACTTGCGGGACCTACAAGCGTACGTCGTGGGCGAACAGGCCTGGGCAGGGATCGCGTTCGACGGTGATGCGGACCGAGCATTCCTGGTCGACGGCCGCGGGGTGGGCGTTTCTGGTTCAACCACCACAGCGCTCGTCGCCGAAGGCATCTTGCGGCGGGCACCTGGGGAGCGGGTGCTGTACAACCTGATCTGCTCCAGGGCGGTACGCGAGACGATCGAGGCATGCGGCGGGACCCCCATACGCACGCCGGTCGGCCACTCGATCATCAAACGCATCATGGCCGAGACCGGCGCGGTGTTCGGCGGCGAACACTCGGCGCATTACTACTTCCGCGACTTCTGGCGCGCCGACTCGGGCATCATTGCGGCATTGCACGCGCTCACAATCGTCGCTACGTGCGAGAGCGACCTGGCCACAATGCGCGGACGCTACGAACCTTACGTTGCGAGCGGCGAGATCAACCACAAAGTCGCAGACCCGGCGGCAACCCTTGCACATGTCGAACACGTGGCGGCGGGCATCACGACCGATCTCCTCGACGGGGTATCACTCGACGCTGGAAAATGGTGGGGGAACGTACGCAGATCCAACACCGAACCGTTCGTACGGGCCAACATCGAAGCCGCCGACGCCGGATCGCTCGCCGAAGGGATAGCGGACGTGAACGCGATGGTGCTGGCGAAACGGTAGGACGACCCGGTCAACGCGGGGAGGCTGCGAGGGCGGCGAGAAACGCATCAGGCTCCTCGAGCGAGAGCGTGAGGACGCGCACACGGACGGGCACCAGGCCGACCCGCCCGGGTTGGGACGAAGCGAAAACGATGCGCACCAGGCCACGATGCGACCCGTTTACCACCCACCGTTGCGCAAACCCGTGCACCCCGCACTCAAACACCCGTTCGGTACGGTGCGCAGCGGTGCGCACCTCGGCGCGGGGAAACGACGCGACAAACCCCCAACCGAACCGTACCTCGATCCGGTCGGCATGCAGCAGCACGGAAGAACGAGACCAGGCAAGTCCGGCGAGGGCGAATACGAGACGCGAGAGACGGTGGTACGAGAAACGGAAGATGCGCGGATCGGCAAGAAGCGGCGGGGACGGCGGGGGAACGGTCGCGGACATGGTAGACATTGTCCATGGCGGGGAAGTCAATTACAGCAGGTGCAGCGGTCCGGGGGCCACGAAGGCGAGGGAAACTAACACCAGGGCGAGCAGTACGGGGAGCATGAAACGTAGACGAGCCGACGGCGCGGGGCGATCGGAGAACGCCGCCCAAAACGGGAGCATCGCGAAAAGGAACACGCCCACTGGCAGGACGAGGGATATACCGACATGCAACAGCACACTCGCGGCAAGACCGACACGACGCAACGGCGCGCGAGGTACGAACATCCAAACGAGCAGCGCGAGACCGGCGAAAGACTCGAGCAGCAAACCGGCGAGATCGAAGACCGGCAACACGCCAGAAGGAACGACCGGAAACACATAGCGGTTCACCGGATGCAACACCATGGTCTCGAATGCGGATAACTCCCGCCAGCGGGGACCTTGCGCCAGTTTAAGGGCCACAGCCAGCAAGTACCCGGTAGCGAGCTGGAGACGCAGCACCAGCAACGGCCAGCGGGGCGGGGCGGAGACGGAGGCGAACACGAGCAGCAAGGCGACATTTTGCAACGCCAGGTGCGCCCAATTCACCATGAAACCCCCGCAAACCTGCAACGAGACAAACACGACGGCCGGATCGAACCACCGAGCCGGACGCGACAGCAACCGGGCCGATGCAACGACACCGGCACACCAGCAGAGCGTCCACCACAACGAACCTGGCAGAGCGGCATTCGGAGCAACCGAACCGAGCAGGCGACCGGGCAGACCGTGCAGCATCACGGCAAAAGCGGCGAGTGATGAGAACCCCAGGGCGGCGCGCAACAAATCGTAGCGACCGGGAGCCTCGTCAGCGGCGAGCGCGGTGAAGACAGCACGGAGACGGGCGGTCAGTTGCACAACGAACCCCACTCGCGGAGTTTCACTGGGTCATCGAACGGGTAGAAACCCTCGAACGGGACGTTGCGCACCGAGAACGCACCGTCGGCTTCGACACGTCGGATACGCAGCAAGAACGACACCTCAAGATCCGGACCTTGCAATCTCGACGCCTCGCGCGCATACGCCTCGACGGCCGGCCAGTCCACCGAATCGGCGCGAAACCACGCAAACTGATTCCAGAGATCGTCCACCGACCACACCCACTCTTGCGGACCTGGATACGCCATTGGGCGACCGAGTTCGACCGACACGACACCGTCGGACACAAGCGCCACCACCTCGGCACTACATTCGAACCCTGAAGCGAACATACCCCACGGCATGGGCGCACCAAAACGCCCATCCATCCAACGAGGCCATGGTTCACCGGCGACGCGTAGGCCATTAGCAAACCATCCGAACGAGAGGAACGAGAGCGCGAGGAGCGGACGCACCCACCGACGACGGCCGGCAGAGGAGGGAGAACCTGGGTGATCCACACCAGATATCGTTCGCCGCGGGCGGGAACGGTCGAGCAGGGGCGAAGCTCAACGCCAACGGACGAAACGCCGCAGCAGCCAACCAACCGAGGCACCAAGCAGCGAACCGGCGACCACGTCAGAGGCGTGATGATACCGCAAAAACACCCGGGATGACGAAATCAACGCCGCGATCGGCACCGCCAAAAACCTCAAACCGCGCACCGGGGGGAGCAACGCCACCATCATCCAAGAGGAGAACGAGTGCCCGGACGGGAACGAGGAACCCCGGGGACGGAAACCGTCGTCGGAGAGCGGGGCGGGGCGGGAACGGGACGAGAGTTTCTTCACAGGACCGTTCACCACAATCGAGCCCACCGCCAAAACCCCGGCGGCACGCAACGCAGCGCGAGGCGACGTGCGGCCGAAAAGCGCGAGCAGCAACAACCACACCGCGCCACCGTCCCCGATGTGCGCGACGCGCTCCATCACCGACACCACACGAGGATGCCGCAGAGGCTCCAGCTTCGCGTCGGACGCAGCGTCAACTATGACCACTCTATCGTACACGCGGCGCGCTGGCGAAACGGAACCGGGAAAGCCTATAGCATCGCGGCTGGACAACTGGTCGACGGACGGGTCGATGGGGTCAAACCCTGGGTGTGCCATATACAAATACCGTGCCCACCACGAGAACACAGGCCAGAGGGAAGCACACACGGAAAGCCCCCACACGAAACCGGATGCCTTTGGACGCAGGCTTACAAACTGACACCATCTACCCCATACAAGTAGCAGCGGTTCGGGTCCGAAACGCAACAGAGTTCGTTCCCCACGCACTCACTGCTCTGGCAGAGCAGGCCGACGCGGAGGGCATCAAGGTCGTTCGGGCGGTCATCGATGGGTGGGAAAGTGGCGAGGAGCGCTACGACCGGAGCGGCGAACAACTCCTGGTGGCCGTGACCGACGACGGTGTTGTAGGGGTGGGCGGACTGACATTCAGTCTCCCATGAGCGAGCGACGGTGTTCGGGAGAACGTTCAGCGTCTCGATGAGGTGCACGAGTCGTTTTCGCTGTTCCCACTGGTTGGGGATCGAGTCGCCTTGGAGATAGGCCTCGAACAGCACGCTCCCGCTGTGGGGATGGCACAACGGTGGGGAGGGCGCGATCGTATACGTCTGCAGGCACCGGACGGGCAACTAACCAGCGAAACGGTACAGCGGGCCTCAGATACGAGGCACTGGCCGATCCGCAGGCCAACCCGGGGCAGGTTTACCCGTGAAGAGCATGCGGAACAGGCCACGGTCGGACGGAGCTTTCACGCCGGCGGGAAGCGATTCGCACTCTCGCATCGCGGCATTGAACCGCTCGAGTTGGACGCCGTCGAGACACTCCGGGCCACAACGGGACGCCACACGGGCCGCATCCCCGGAAAGGCTACTGTTGCACTTCTGGCAGCGGGGCGCTTCTGGGAGTGAAACAGACGAACGCGAACCTGACGGGCGGGAGTATGCTGAGGCAGAAGTTCGAGCAGCACCGCGGGTGCTGCCATGGCGAGCGCGACTTGCACCAGGCTCGGCTTTCGCAGACGAGAGCGCGGACGCGACCGACGGGATAGCGAACGCGAACGGAGACGGACGCTGAGGGATCTTACGCGAATTATTACGCGAACTTGACGGATCGGCCCCGCCGATCGTCACGAGCCGGGTGTAGCAGAGCGCCAGAAACCGGCGAGCGCGCGTCATCGCCACATAACACAACCGGCGCTCCTCCTCCACCATCGCCACATTCTTGGCGTGCACGGACGGCAAGGACCCCTCGGCGAACCCGTATACGATCACCGCATCCCACTCGAGCCCCTTCGCCGCGTGAATCGTCCCGATCGAAACCCCCGAATCGGCGGCATGCGGTGAGGAGAGCAACTCATCGAACAAGCCGGCGACGCCAGCCGCGGAAGCATCCTCCGCACCGGCAGCAAGATCTCGCAAGGCCCGGACCGACTCCCAACGCAGACGCACCTGCCCATAGGAAACCGGTGGGGTGGAGAGATCGAACCCGAGGCGGGATGCAACCTCTGTCAACAACGCGAGCGCCGGAACATCAGGGTCAAACTCGGCGGCAGAGGCAAACTTCTCCACCACCGCCTGCACCTCCGGGCGCTCAAAAAACGCGACCCCACCAAGTGCCTGAAACGGGATGTTGCGGGCGGCAAGCATCGCCTCCACTTTCGCCGAAGACGCATTGAACCGAAACAAGATCGCCTGGTTCACAAACGGGACCCCTGAAGCACGCCACTGCTGAAGCTGGCGCACCACGCGCTCAGCCTCCGCATCGTCATCCTTACAATCGAGGAACAACGGGTCAGGACCATCCACGTCAGAAACGAGTGAGGGTCCGTACCTGGTACCGATCAACTTGTTCGCCCAGTCCAAGACCTGACGGGAACAACGCCACGACCGTGTGAGGTGCACCACCGTGGACGACCTGTCCCGCATCTGCGCTTGCAGCAACGTCGGGTCGGCGCCTTTGAAGGAGTACACCGTCTGTCGGGGATCGCCGACCACCGTCCACAGCGGTGAACCGGAGCGGACCGCATCTAAGAACCGAGCCTGGGCGGGATCGGTGTCTTGATACTCGTCGACCAGCACCGCACACCAACCAGCGCGCACCGCGGCGGCGACCTCGGTATTGGTGCTCAACAAGTCGGTAGCAACCAAAAGCAGGTCCCCAAAATCTACCTGGTTCCGCTCACGCTTCAACCCCGAAACGGCGACCGACAAGGCGGCGACCTTGTCGAACCCGAGCGCAGGGGAACGCAGCGCCTTCGCCGCAGCCGCAGGGTATGTCTCGGGGGTCAGACCGGACGCAGCGAGCCACTCTAGTTCGGCGGCAAGATCGGCGAGCTCAGCGGTAGACAACGGACCGGCGGCGATCTGTTTGGTCCCTTCGCGAACCAACGGCAAGGTAGAGGAGAGCACCTCGGGCGGGGCAGAGAACCCGGCGGCAAGATGGAACTTGCGTACCACCATCCAGGCAGCGGCATGCACCGTCATACTCGAGACGGCGGCCAACGAGACATCAAACCGCCGGAGACGGTCCTTGATCTCCTTCGCCGCTTTCGTCGTATGAGAGACCGCCAGCACGTTCTTGGGGGCAACATCCCCCCGGGCGGCGAGCATCGCGATCCGACGCACCAGCACCGTCGTCTTACCCGACCCCGCACCGGCAACCACCACAAGAGGGGTAGGTGGCGCCTCTACGGCCCGGACCTGCTCAGGGTCCAGTCCTTTGAGCAGTTGGCTGTACGGAGTATTGAAGACCACACCCATCGCCCCTACCGTACCTTGCTCCCCGCTGGCGACAACGACCCACGTTATGCGTGCGTCACCCCACCAGGTCGTTAAACTTGCTCATTCACAGGGTGCGTACACCTGGAAGGTGGATACGTCCCTACCTCTTGGTTCGTTCGATCCGCCAGAAGGCGTGCTTGCGAGAAGGGGAGGCAAAGCCTCCCCTTCTCGCAAGCAGAGATGTCTCAGATACTTACTGGGTAGCGCGCATTTTTGCACGTCGGTTGCCTGTTTTCTTAGGAGCCGGATTTGCTTATAACCCTTGGGTTTTATCCTAAAAACATGTTTCCCTTATAAGCGACATTTCGTGCAGATTTGGGTCGGGGATGCGGCTATACCTGAAACCTTCTGCGCGGGGCGGCTACACCATAGTATGGGGGGGTGTGATCGGCTGGCGGTGGGGGTGCCAAGGCGAGAGCTGGTGGGGGCGGACTGTGAACCCCAGGTATATGGCAGCGCGCCCGCATCCCTTGTTCAGCCGCAGTGAACCGATGGCTGAGTTACATACCCACTTGGGTGGGTCGGTACCGGTGCACGTCATGTGGGAGGTTGCCCACGCGCAGGGGATCGCGCTCCCAATGAAAGATTACTGGGAGTTTCACGACTTGATCCGGGTGGGTGAGATAGGCGTGGATGGCCTCACCGGGCTTGACGAGGTGTACCACTGGTGTGAGTTGATTCAGTCCTCACCGGCAGCGGTGGAGCGTTCAGTGCACGCCATGATTGGCGGGGCGTACCGGTCTCAGCGTATCACCTGCCTGGAGGTGCGCTTCAACCCGGCGAAACGTAACCGGGGTGGTGAGTGGGATTTGGACCATGTCATCTTGGCGGCATGTCGGGCAGTTGACCGGGCCTCCTTGGAGTACGCAAAGGTCCGTGCGGGGATCGTGTTGATGATGGACCGAACGTTTCCGTTGACATTGAACGAGGTGATCGTGGAGAAGGCGCTCCGGTGGCGCGACCGTGGGGTCGTCGGGATCGACCTGGGCGGGCCGCGACCAAGGCCGGGGCGGTGGGAGTACGAGGCGCTCACCGAGGCGTGTCGAGCGGCGCGGGATGGTGGCCTTGGGGTGACTATTCACTGCGGTGAGGAGGGCGAGGCTGAAGAGATCGGGACAGTGCTTGAGTCTTTGCGACCGGATCGGATCGGGCACGGGGTGCTCGCCGCCGGCCGAGGTGACCTTTGCGCGATGCTGCGCGATCAGGACGTCGTGCTTGAGGTATGCCCGACGTCGAACCTGCGCACCAAGGTGTTCGCCTCCCAAGACGATCTGGGCGATGCGGTGCGCGAGTTGCGAGGCGCGGGGGTAAAACTCACCGTCTCGACGGACGGACCAGTGATGATGGGAACGCGGCTGCGGGACGAGTTCGAACTCTTGGTCGACGTCGGGGCGATGGACCATGAGGCGGCTCGGGTGGCGAACCGATTGGCGCACGATGTCTCGTTCTGTCCGCCGGCGCGCACCTGAGGAGACGGCGGACAGAACGACGACCTTCTGCTGGAGAATGTTTTCGGTACCACCACCAAGGGCCAAGGTCGGAACGACTGGATGTTGCGTACGTGTTAACTTGGTCGCGCGACGCGACCTCTGCCACAGGGTCCCCCGCTCGACATCCGTGACGGGACGGCGACCGTCTCAGGTATGCACACCCATTTTACAAAAGTTCCCGGGATGGAGTCGGCGATGGCGGCAGTTGAGGACGCACTGCGCGAGGCGGTACACGTCGAGGACCCGTACTTGCGCAAGATCGCGAGCCATTTGATCATAGCCGGGGGTAAACGACTACGGCCGGCGATGGCGATCGCGGCGGGAACGGCATGGGGTGTCGGTGCCCCGACCGAGGTGGTGAATGCGGCAGTGGCGTGCGAGCTAGTGCACATCGGTTCTTTGTACCATGACGATGTGATGGATGAGAGCCCGCAGCGGCGAGGGGTGGCTACAGTACACGCTGAGTGGGGCAACCTGCAAGCGATCGTGGCTGGGGATTTTCTGTTGGCGAGAGCCTCCGAGATCGCAGCGGAACTTGGGGGACGTCCGGCGAAGATCCTGGCGAGTACGATAGGCAGGCTTTGCGAGGGGCAGATCGCAGAGGTGCGCGATACATACCGAACAGGGCGCAGCGTGGACGACTACATGAGAAGCATCGGTGGGAAAACCTCCTCACTCTTTGCGGCAGCAGCACAGCTCGGGGCACTCATGGCGGGGGCAGGTGAATCCCAAGTTGAAGCGGCCCGGGCGGCGGGGGAGGCGTACGGAATGGTGTTCCAAATCGTGGATGACATACTCGATTTGACAGGCACCACAGATAAACTCGGTAAGCCCACTGCTCACGACATCAAAGAGGGGGTATACACGCTCCCGGTGTTACTGGTGCTGCACGGGGCGTACCCGGGCGGGGGGCAGTTGCGAGCGCTCCTTGCGGCTGACATGGACGAAGCTCGTGTGGGGGAAGCTTTGCACATCGTACGCTCGAGCGGAGCGATAGAGGCGAGTATACACACTGCGCATGAGTGGGCAACCCGATCACGAGAAGCGGTCAAGGCCGTGGGGAATCTAACCGCGGGGACCGTACTGCGCGACGCGGCGGACGAGTTGCTCGCATCATTGGGTTGACCGGCGGCAAGTTCAGAAGTTGCGCGGGATCGAACGACCGGCGCTCTTGGCGATGGCGCGCAACTGCAGATCGGAGACCTTGGAGAGGGCGGGTGGATCGGTGCGGAAATGGATGGGTGCAGACTCCAGGTACGAGTCTCGCGCATCAAGGCGGGCGATGCAGTAGCCGCGGGCCATCTCTCCGAGGTAGCGCCACTCGCGAACCTGTTGGCCGAGTACGTTGGACCAGTTGAGCAACGAGAAGACGCGCTTGCGATCGGACTCGGCGTATTGGCGGTGCACGAAGACGGTGGAGACGTTCGAGGTTACTGCCTCAGGTATTGAACCACAGTTTTGGACGACTGCGGTGATTTTCATGCCAAGCGCACGAGCTCGGCGGAAGAGGGACTCGAAGAGCTGGGTGCGGGTCGAGGCCGAGAAAGCGTCCTCGTCCTCCCCTTGAGGTCCGAAGAGTTCATGTGCTTCCTCGAGGCATACGAACGTACCGGGGCCCTTCCCGTCGTTGTCGAACACGCCCGGGCCGTGGAACTGGCCGAAACGCCAGATGGCGAGCAGGACGGACCCGAGGATGAAGCGTCGATTCGTCAGGTCAAGGCCGTCGGCCTCGATGATCGAAACGAGGCCGCGCTCAGGGTCGATGAGATCTGAGACGGTGACACAGGTAGGTTCGTCAAGTCGTTCGTCGCTGGAGAGAAGCCCGGCGAACGGGGACCCTGGTGCGAAGTACTGCAAACGGCGCCAGAGGCTCTGCAGGCGGTCGCGCATGGCGGTACCGTAGAGACGGGCGCCATCAGGTGTGGCAAGTTCCTCGACTTTTGCCGCGACCAGCGTGGCGAGATGTTCCATCGAGAGCAGGCGGGAGAGGTCCTGGCAAGTGAATACATTCGCCAGTTCGCGGCCCGAGGGGTCGACGCGAATCGCCGATGCGGGAAGCGTGGACGGGTCGATCGGAGCCAGAAGGACGGCGTCGCGCACCAAAGCGCCGGACTCATCGTATTTGGCGGGCATCAACGTGTACGGCTCGAGACGGTTTGCGGTGTAGAGTTCGGCGAGGAACTCGGCGATCAACGAACGGCCGAACTCTCCGAGGTTGAACGAGATCGTCATCTGGTCGGCGATGTCGTTCGCCCACTCCACCGGGTTCATGCGCGCGTCTGGGACGGCCAGTGGGTTCCAGCGGAACGCACCAAGTTCGGGGTGGGCGAGAGAGTAGAAGCGATAGCGGTCTGGTTCGACGATGCTCGCCAGGTCGCGCATGTTGCTCATCCAGTCAAGCCCGACGATCCCAGCCTTGACCTCCTTCAAGACGATCTCGGGACGGGATGGGTCGGGACGCACCGGCACGGTGCGCGATACCTTGGTCAACTCGGCGAGGAGCGACATCAACGTGGTGGTTTTGCCCGAACCGGTAGTACCGGCAATAAGCGTATGGGTGACCTCGTCGACGTCGAGCCCGAACCCGAGGTCGGTTACGTGGCCGCGCTCACCGTTGACGAGACGGCCGAGACGAAGATCCCTGTAGGCACGATCGGCGGGCATCGACATAACGGGCATCGAATCGTGCACCGCGAGCAACCCAATCGATTCCGCAGTCGGCGGGTGGGAGAACGTGGCGGCCTCAAAACTCGTCACATACGAGGAGTACACGTACGGTTCTATGAGTTCAATCTCCGGCTCACGACGGCGGTAGAACGTGAGCGCTCGGGCGTGGTCGAGGAGGCGGGCGCGCTCGGAGGGATCGAAGTCGGCGATGGTGTGGAACGGTTGAGGGAGACGCTCGGTCGCCGAACCCGGTCCCCAGAACGACGCCTTGAGTAGCGCCGAAGCGCCCAGCAGTGTGTCCTTGTCCGGTGTCTGGAGGAACATTTGGTAGAAGTATCCACCGGACTCCACACCCTCCATGTAGCGGCGAGACTGAGCCTCGAGTACGTCACCGACTATACGCTTGGCCTCGTCGAACGTGGCTTTGGAGATAGAGACACCAAAACTGGGAACGGCACCGATCGAGCTCGTGCTCGCGACCGCGCGCGACATGGCGGCCGAGTACGCGTCCGAGAGCGCCTGGTTCTGGGAGAACGACTGCGCGGTGCCCGAGGCGGTGGCACGGGAAACAGAGTTGGAGTTAGAGAGCGACTGCCCCTGGGAGAGAGACTCGCCTTGGTTCACGCCCATCGAACGACCTTGTGAGATCGACTCGGACTGGGAGACGCCGAGGCTGCGCCCCATGGAGAGCGACTCTGATTGCGAGACGCTGAGGCTTCGACCTACAGAGAGCGACTCGGACTGAGAGACACCTATCGAACGGCTCTGCGCAAGCGAGAGGCTCTCGGATAGCGACTCCGACGTTCCTACTGTGCGTCCAGCAGTGAGCGAATTGGAGAGGCCCACCGAATTGGTCGCCGAGAGCGAAGCGTTAGAAGAGCCGCCGAGTGATTCGCCCCACGAGACCCCTTGACCGAGGGAGGTGCCGTACGATCCGCTCACGCCGGAGGAAGTGCCCGAAGAGCCGCCGTAGTTGGCACCTATCGTGTTGGATGCGTTCGTACCCGTACCAGAACTCCCACCAGTGCTGGTCGAAGAACCGCCGTCGATAATGCCTGGGATACCGCCGCTCACGTTGCCGCCGTTGGAGGTGGTAGTGCCGGTGCTGGACGAGTCTCCTTGGGTCCCTGAGAGGTTGACGCCAACGTTTGAGCCCTGGTTCGAACCTACGTTCCACGAGCCGGACTGGTTTGAACCAGCGTTGAGGCTCTGGCCGATGTTAGAGGACCATGAAGACCCGGTACCAAGCGTGTTGCCGAGCGAACTCGACTGGGAAGTAGATACACCTTCGGTGAGCGACGAAGAATCAGAGACACCGCGGGAGAACCCGAGCGACTTACCAAGCGACTCGGAGTAGCCCTCGCTCAAACCGATCGAGACGCCGTGGGTCTCGGTGATGCCCTGGCTCTGTCCGAGGGACTGACCGTGCGTGATCGAGTCGGTGAGGCTCTGACCACTGGTCTGACCCCGCGAGACGTTGTCGGTTATGGAGGAACCTTGCGACACGCCGTGTGTCAAACTGGAACCGACCGAGCTCGACTGAGACACGCCGTCAGTGAGCGACTGGGACACCCCGTCGCTGGTAGCCAGACCTTGGGTGGTGGTTACCCCGTGGGTGTTGCCGGCGGTCTTTCCGAGCGACGAACCGAACGAGAGGGGTAGCGCGACGCCGGCTGTGAACGAACGTGAGCCTTGCTGCTCGGACCGGACCTTGGAGAGTTGCGTGGTGATGTTCTTCCACGCGAGCGTCATCTCGACCGAGGAAACCGGTACGGTGACGAGTGAGAGGATGAAGCTCCGGTCGCTCATACCACGCAAGAAAGCCTCGAGTTGGTTCAAGGTGTTCTCCACATCCGTACGGTTTCCGTCCAGCACGGACGAACTGGAGAGACTGGTACCGTTGGGGAGGGGGCGACCACGGCCCATCGCGAGGTGGCCCCACTCGTTCTGGTAGCGGACCAAGGCCTCGCCTTCGGCAACGGTGAGCGGTTTGTACTCAAGTTGCTGGTACAAACCGTCAAGCTGCGTGGTGAGTGCGGCCCAGGCCTCGTCGGCGGCGATCTGGGCAGAGTACGGATCCTCACCGACAGCTTGGACGCCATAGCAGAAGAGCATCGCAGTGTCGTCGGCTTTTGCCATGACGTTGAGGAACAAGACGCCTTGCTCTCGGAGGGCGGCGAGCAGGTCGCGCTGCTGGTCGATCACAATTCCCGGTCCGGTTGCGGACGACTGGCGCAGGTAGCGCGGGACGCGAGTTACCTTGGCAAGACGTACCGCCTTGAAGAAGTATTGGTACTCCGCCTCACCTGGGAGCCGTTGGGAGAGTTCGTACATTAAGTAGCGCACTTCGCCGGGGCGGTCGGGTTCGTACGCCCGGTAGGTAGAGTGGACGATCAAGTCGTCATAGTCGACTTCAGCGCCGAGCGGGGCGCCGGAGAGCCGTGGGGCGAACACGTGGCGAAGGTCGGGACGAACGATAGCGCGATCGCGGCCACCTGGCAGGTACAGGGTGCGAGCACCGGTAGAGAACAACTTTCCCCTCATGCGCCCACACCGTTGCCGCAGAACGGCGGAGTGAAAGGGGGGGTTATGCCCCGATTTCGGCCTTCACAGCCTCGAGGTACCGAATGTACTCTTCAGGCGTACAGTACTGGAAGGCGGACTCGAGCAGCGCTGCCACGGCATCGATCCGTTCCACCTTGGCGCGTTCGGCATCGGAGGCACGGTAATACTCGCGTACCGGGGCCATGTACTTCCGGCACTTTGTTGCAATCGGAGCAGAGGCGTCGTCGGGCACCACCGTGGCTGGATCGCTCGACGCTACGGTATTCGGCGGCGGGGTCGGAGACGTCGTTACGGGAGAGACCGGGGTAATGACCGGAGCGTTGGATTCGATCTGGAGCGGCGCTGGGTCCGTGGTGGTACCGGAGCAGCCGGTGAGCATCCCGAGAAGGATGCCGACGGAGAGAATTTTACTACGCATGTTGCATACTGTACCTAAAATGCGTAGAAGTGCAGCAACCTCAGCGCGCGGGGGTAAGCGAACCAAAGCCCCCCGGAAACGCCGGGAGCGTGCCCGAGCCGAAACCGGACGGTAGCGTCGGGAGGGTGGGGCGTGGTGTGGTGGTGCCAGACGGTTTGGCTGTCGGGTTCAGGTTCGCGAACAATCCGGGCAACGTCGCAGTCAGTGTGCTCGACGTGGCAGCCGAGGCCGAGGCGCACGAAGCGATGGAAGCTTTGGGGGCGAACACCTGATTGAGTTGCGCAGAGAGGCCTGGGTTTGCCTGCTTTAACGCATCTTGCAGCCAAGGCTGGGTCTGGGACGGATCACTTGTCGTAGACCCCGGAAGTGCGGTGTTGGCGGATGGGTCAAGGAGTTTAGCGGCCTGGTTATGTAGGTACGATCCAGCGATCGCGCACGAGCCACACGCAGAGGAGGACCCCGAGGCGGCACCAGAGGCCATACCGTTCAACATCTCGGCGATACACGGCATAGGGAGACGGGAGAGATTGGAGCCGACTGTGGTGCCGGCTTGCAGCATGGAGGCCTTCCACGCAGCGAGGGCGGCGGGGGAGCCCAAACCGGACGTCTGCACTTGTGCGAACACGTCAGGATGGTTCGCCACAAGGTTGGTCAAACTCGCGTTCATAAACAAACCGAACGTCAACCCTTCGGCTGGTATCTGGGAACCAGCCACCGGGAGACCTGAGGCATTGAGCGATGGTAGTGCGAGTGCAGGCATGCGCATCTCCCCGAGTTTTGTGGCGTACTCAGCACCAAACAACGTGACCTTGCCGTCGATGGTGGCGGCCTTGGCGTTGATCTCGGCGAACAAATCATTGACGTTTCCCATCGAACTGAAATCAAAAGAAGCACCGGAAAGCTTCAGACGGGCCTGGAGGTCTTGCGTGGTGGCCACCGGGCCGATCTGGGTGGCCAACACCGGTGAGCCCAGGATATTCGCCACCTGCGGAGAGTTGGATTGGAGGAGTCCTTGGAGCCCGACACCAGACTTGGCGGCGTAGAACTGCAGCATTGCGGCGGCGAGCGAGTCGAACTGGCTGGCGTAAACGGGCCCTCCCTCCTCAGCAGCGCGGGCAGGGGCGGCTGCGGTGAGCGAGAGCGCCGCAGCGATAAATACACGGGAAAAGATATGTACTCTCATGTTCGCTACTTTTGGCGCCGAGGACACCTTGGCAACCGTTCTACTCACGAAGACGGTCGTCGTCCTCAACGACGGTTTCAGTACCATCGGGGGTCTCGACTGTCGGGGCGACGAGATCGAGTTCGCCGGGGAGCGGCGCTTCTATCCATTTACCACCCGAAGCCACGAGGAGAAGACGATCGCCGGCAAGGCCGACCTCACGGATCGCGGCCTGTACCGCGGCTTGGCCATCTGGTTCGGCGCGGGCAAGGCGGTCTGACGCTTGGGCCGCGTACGCCCATGCGGCGGCGAGGTCCACGGACCCGGCGGTACGAGCTGATTCTGTGTTAGCGGCTGCGACACTTTGCAGTGATCTTGCAAAGTCGGCAACCTCCCCACCGGCGGCGAGGAGTGGCAACTGCGCCAAGCTGGCCCGCCATGACTCCACGTCGGTCCATGTGGCGGACGTAGCGAGCGCGGAAGTTGGGTCCCGGTCTGAACGCAACGCGACGGCAAAAACGGAGGAGAACGTGAGCACCGCGGCGAGCCAAAATACGAGCGGTCCGTGGCGCAAAAGACGAAACGTATTCATGGTGCACACCTTCGGCGCAGACTCGGTTCGGAGAACCGGGCGGCTCAACGGTGTTGCGGGTAGTCGTCCAGGTTTACGCCATAGCGGGAGAGGGCGTCTTGCAGGCGACGGGATGGGCGACCGGTGACCGTGAACGCCTCACGGGCCGGGTCATACACAAACAGCGTCGAAGCGCGTTGCTGCGTTCCCTCCAAAACCGGCTCAAGCTCGGTTATCTCCCGGATGACGCGGCGACCCATCTTCTCCTTGGAGACTTGCACCACGAGATGGAACGCCCTGGACACCTGCTCACGGGCGACCGATTCGGTGAGGCCCGACTCCATCGTGTAAGTCACCAGTTGGCGTACCGCCTGGGGACCGTTGTCGGCGTGGATCGTCGTAATTGAGCCGTCGTGCCCGCTGTTGCAGGCCTTCACGAGCGCGTATGCTTCACGACCGCGGGTTTCCCCGACCAAGATGCGGTCTCCGCGCATACGAAGGGACTCTCTCACCAGTTCCTCCATGGTGGTTTCGCGGACCAAGCGACCTGCCTCATCGCGATGTCGGTACGCTGTGAGAGATACCACGTTCTGCAAGCGCTCGTCGAGGTGCAGTTCGTCGATTTCCTCCACGGTGATCACGCGGTTCGCCGGGTCGATGTAGTCGCTGAGTGCGCGGATCAAGGTGGTCTTCCCCGCGCCCGATCCTCCAGAAAAAACGATGTTCAAACGGCCGTGGGCGGCTTGCTGCAGGAACAGCCGCATCTCGGTGCTCATCATTCCCGAGCGGAGCATGTCGTCGAGTTTGATGAAGTTGCGCGGCTGTTTGCGGATGGTGAGTGCCGGCTCGCCGCGGGTTACCTCGTTAGTGACCACGTGCACTGAGCCGTGCACTTCGGTGCGGTCGGCACGGAAAGAAGCCTCAATCACAGACACATTCGCAGATGAGACGTTGCGGTACTCGGCGTCGGTGAGATCCAGGAGCTGATTCAACCAAGCCACGTACTGGGTCGGGCCGGGGAATACCATATCATTCACCATCCGCTGCCCGCCGTTGTCCCAGTAGATGATTCGGTCGTGCCGATTGATGCAAATTTGCGATACATTTGGATCGCGAAGCATCGCGAACATCCGAAGGGAGCCCTTGTCGTCCCCCGAGAATAGTGAATCAAGATCAGTGCTCATGTGTTGGATCCTCCCCTATAGGGTCGGCCCGCGGGGACGGGGGTGGTCCGTAACGCACAAACGCCTCCCCCCGGGCTACCGGGTGGGAGGGTTCGTGATTTGTGAGATTCGTCTACTGGCGTTCACCGGCGAAGGCGGCTTCGAGCTGATTGCGCCACGTGGGGTCTCCGTTGATGCGAGCATCGACGGCGTCCCAGTACTCCATCTCGAGACCGGCACGCTTTGCGCGCAAGCCTTCGGGAACGAGCAAGTCAAGGTCCTTGGAGAGGTCTGAGCCATGTTCCGCATCGAGTTCGATGAGGCGGGCGCGGATTTCCAAAGCCTCGCGGCGTGAACTCTCCTCGTTGACCAAACCTGCGGCTTGGACGAGGCGGAGCACTTGACCTTCGAGCAACTGGGAGATGTCGGTGATTTTCCACGCACGGGGCGCGGCCGATACTTCCAAGGCAAGACGCTCTTGGTGCTGGCGAAGCAAGTGGGGTGATCCCCCGTTTGCTACCGCCGCGACAAGGCGTGCGAAACGCTCGATGCGGGCTTGGTGGAGCCACCCTACCTTAACACAAGCAGCGGCGAGGTCGTCGACGCTGGCGGTGGTGTCGGTGAGGGTCTTGACCGCCTGTTCGGCGTCTTGGATCGAGGTCTCGAACAGGTTGTACGCCGAGACCATCGTCTGACAGAACGCCGGGTGCTTGGGAGATATCTCCGCAAGACCGGCGAGTCGGCCGAGTTGGGCAAAGCGCCACACCATGAAGACGTCACGTGCCGTGAGCACGCTGTTCTTCGACGGGTAGAGCCGGTCCAAGAAGCGCGACAGGGTCGCTTCATCCGGGTTGTGCCGGATGACGGTCGCCAGGGCGCGCGTGATTTCTCGACGTTGTTTACCACGGCGTTCGAAACCGACGGGGATGACAACTTTCTTGCCTTTTGGCTCCGTGAACAGCGCCGGCTGCTCTTGCTTGGCGGCGATCACGATTTCGGCGCTGACGCTACCAAAGACGTGGGTGAGCCATGTCCCGAGCTTGGCGCCGAGGTCGATGACGTCCTCTTCGCTAAGACCGGTGCTTGACGCGATATCCGTCGCCGAAGTTCCGGCGCGGAGCTGTTGGACGAATGAGACGACTTGGGCGAGCGAGTATCGGCGAATTTCCACCGATGCCAACTTCTCCAATGCGTCTATGACTTCGGGGCGTTTGAGGGCCACAATGTCTCCTTCAGGTTGTGTGCGGTTGTTTGTATGGCTGACGGGAAGTCGACCCGACCAGACGGCGATTCTCCCAGCCCGAAGCGGAGAGAGTGCAGTGTGAGGGTGGATGCTTCCCAAAAGACGACGTCGACGAGCGGAGCGGCAGTGAACACCGTGATCCGTTCGACAACTCCCTTGATGGCGAGCACATCGGGCGTTCCGCCCCAGATGACGAGATAGCCGTTGGCTGCCTCGATATCCTTGATGAGTTCGTCGTTGGTGGGGAATTTCTGCCGGAGAAGCACCGCGTAGCGGCTACCGCGCGACTTGTATCGAGCGGCGATGCGGCGGTGGCGCTTGTCCAGCGGATAGGCGGTCCACCAATTGGGTTTTGGTCGCAGGCGGCCGTCGCGGAGCGACGCCGTTACGGCAACAGGTGTGCCAATTGGTGCCTCGCCGTCGTTCGAGTTGATCAATTCGCGGGCCTGGTATCGCAGATGCTTTACCAGGTACGCAAGATCGGGCTCGAGCGAGGCAGCGATGGCCTCGAACGTGTCTTTGGGGATGAGTGCGAGCTCTTCGAGAGAGTCGCCAACTTCCGAGGGCCAGCCTTCGATGATGTCGCCGAGTTTCGGCATATCCATGTGAAGTCCTTTCTAAGGGAACTGGCGGTCTTCACCGTGTCAGCCCGTCCGGCCGGGGCAACCCGATCGTAGTTTTACGCGGACCGAGCTGGAGTATCGAAGCGCCTGCCTGCCTGTCTGGGTGTGCCTGTACCCCTGTTGGGGGGTCAGCTCATCCTTCGAAAACGCGGGTAGGCCTGAGTGGGGTAGTGGAGATCCTTAGTAGCGACGGTTGTTCGGCGGGTAGTACTGGGCAGGGTAGTGGCGAGGGTAGTGGCCCGCGTAGTGCACCGGATAGTGGCCCGCGTAGTGCACCGGATAGTGACGTGGGTAGTGCCCCGGATAGTGGAACGGGTAAAACTGGTTGTTACCGGTCCACGGGTTCTCGGCGTTTGGAATCGTCGGGGCGTTCGGACGCAGCACCTCCCCGGGGCGGGTTTGTGAGAACCCGCCCGAACCGGTCCCAGGTCGGGGACAGTACAGCGCCGTAGGTTTTGAAGGATCACACACGGCAGCAGCCTCAACGGCCGGAATGGTGGTCAAGCCGGCCACGATGCTGCCGCCGAACAAGTAGTCAAGCGCCGGCAACACGACCAGACCTTTCGGGGTGTACTCAATCGTTACGCCCACGGAGACGAATTTTCCGGTCGCAGGGTCCTGTCGGATAAAAATTTTGCACCAATTGGCGGTCGGCCCGGTCAATCGTACGTGTGATGACGGGATCGCCCCTTTGTCGACCGAGACGAGGCATGTTTCCTCCGCCACCTGCCGAGCCCGAGCGTTGTCAAGGCCCCCACTTCCGTCGGTTTTATACTGGAAAGCGGCGGCGACGGATGCAGACTCTGCGGCGAGTTGTACCGTGCGACGCATTCCTACGAGGGTCACCACATCCACCGACACGGCGAACGCGACGAGCGCCATAGGGATTCCGATACCAATAAAATACAGTATAGCAACTCCTCGGCGGCGTCGGGGTGGGGCCACTCTCTTCATGCTTGTTACCGTTCCGGGCGGCGGCGGGAATGCCATTACGGGGGCGTGATCTCGCATAATGCGACGCTCGTTGCCCGCAACGTGATTGGACCCATGTTGAACCCTTTGAGCAGTGAAGTGAGACCGGGTGTCAGCGGGTTGGCGACCTGGTAGGTGGTCGTAACGGTCACGTACCGGTCAGACCCGGAAGATCTGCAGGTGGCGCCCGATGTCACGTCGAACGTACGACCGGCGGCGGAGAATCCGTAGGCATTCAGAGCCTGGTTGAACGTGTACTCTGACCAACGTTGCCCGTCACCTACTGACGCGCCTGCACCACCAACCTGCGCACCGGCTCGGGCGGCTTGTTGGGTGGCGTCCTGCAACTCGGATTGGAGCAGCACCCAACGTCCAGCGTCCACCGCGAGGACGGCAAGAAACAAGAAGAGCGGGATCACCATGACGAACTCGATCAACACGGCGGCGCGGCGGCGGCGCATCACCCACCTCCCAAACCGGAGACAACCGGAAGTAGCGCTACTGTGAACAAAACCGGCAAGAAATGCATGCCGATGATCAGCACCAGTTTGATCGGAAGTTTCTTCAACTCGGTACGCTTCCGCTGATAGGCGGAGGTGCGCAGCAGTTCCGCCTGGCGACCAAGACTCGAGGCGACACGAGCGCCCTCCACGTGCGCTTGGAGCAGCGCCACAAAGAAGGCGCGGGCTTCGGGGACGACGAGGCGCTCGCCGGCTTCTACGAACGCCGCCGCTTCCTCGGCCGGGTTGATTCGGATCAAGTCGAGCATTCGGAGCGTCTCGTCAGCGACGGGACCTTGCAAACGCTCAGCCGTGAATTTCAGTGCCGGCGGGATTCCCATCCCGGCCGCGAGGGGCATCTGCAGCAGTTCGGCGAAGGCTGGTAGATCTTCGAGGACCTCGGCGGTGCGACGAGTTGCCCCTTTGGAGACAATGTTCCAAGGGAAGAGCGTGATACTAAACGAGATGAGTAGACCGGCGAAGCGGGCGACACCGGAAGACGCGGCCGAGATTGCGATCCCGCCAAGACCGACCATGGCGGCGGCTACCTGGGCGCTCATGTAGATCTCCACGTCTGAGCCGAACGCACCCGAAGCCGCGACTTTTTTCTGCATCGCACGCCATTGCGGGGTGCTGGCCTCGCGGCTGATGATCGTCGAGCGGGAGATTGGGCGTGAGACTTGGAGCAAAATGCGACCCACCGCGGAACGTTCGTTGGAGATAGCCTGCTCCCATCGGGCCTGCTTTTCAGACGGCACATCCCCAGCCGGGCGGGCGTCCCTTGCAAAAAACGCCACAAGGACAGCGAGGGCCGCAAAAGTCATGAGTGCAAAAATCATATGAGACCTCGCTTTGCTTGGCGGAATATGCGCATCGCCCGCCAGATACCGGCCGCGGCGAGCAAACCCGCAGCGAACAGCACCGCGATACCCGTAGGGGAGTAGTACGCCGAGCGAACCGTCTGATCATCCGAGGTGAGCAGCGGTATGGTGATGAACGAGACGATGCCAAGTACGCCATAAAATTCCATCTTTGCCTGGGAGAGTTCGGCTTGGGCCTCTTGTATCAGTTCAAACTGGCGCTGGAGCATCATCGAGGCCTCGCGGAGGGCGGGGGCGAGGGCGCCTCCCTGTATTTGGTCGATTTCAAGTGCGGCGAGAAAGAGCATGAACGCGCGAGACGGATAGCGACGCGCCGTCTCGCGCAGCGCGGCGACGAGGTCCATGGTGACGGTCGCCGCCAAGGCATTGTGCAACTCTTCCCCGAGCGGATCTTCGAGGGAGGGTAGGATCTGTTCGAGGGACCGCTCCGCGCCGTTGCCCGACTCGATCTGGGCGGCCAGCATGGAGAGCGCGGGCATGAGCTGCCGTTGGAACGCCACCTGCCGTTTCAAGGAAATTCGGAGCACAACGAGAGAGACCATACCGAAGCAGAGCGGTATACCCAAGATGATGGCGAGGTTCTGGTCCACGCCGACGACGGACACGAGCATGACGCACGCGGCATAGAGAAACCCGGTGGCGGTCACGATGGGGGCGAGGCCGCCGGACCAACCAGCCAACCGTAGACGCTCCACCAAGCGGTCCTTGAGGTTGAAACCTTGTCTGTCTTCGGCCTCCCGGATGACCATGTACGCAAGATCGATGCGGGACATTTTCCGGTACGATACCCGGGTCAACGCGTACGAGACGAGAAAGTACGCAGAAGCACCCACGGCGGCGGCGAGCAGCAAGGTGATCAGACCTGAATCCATTTTGAGGCGTCCTCCCCAGCGACTCGAAGTTTGCTGGCTAATTGAGTATCGGCACCCACCGACCCAGTGCGGGCATATCGCGCATCCCCCGTCGGGGAAACCTCCGTTTTGAACACCGGGAAGGGTCGTATGCCGGTGTCGGTGCGGTATTTCGGATCGACAACCGCGATCTCGGAGAAAACTCTACGGCCGCTGTGGTGTCGCGTGATTTGGACGACCAATTGTACGGCCTGGGCCACGGATTCACGGGCGACGTTCTCGGAAAAGCCGCCGTGCGAGCGCATCAACAAGGCGGCGAGTCGATTGTTGAGGGCGGAGGCTGCCGAGTCGGAGTGTATGGTAGTCATGCTCCCGTCGTGGCCGGTGTTGGCGGCGTCGAAGAACACGGCCGCGGCCGATGGTTCACGGATTTCGCCCACGACGATACGGTCCGGACGCATTCGCAGACTTGCGACCAGCAAATCAGCCTGGGTGACGACGACGGTGTCGTCGGATGTGGCCCTCTGTTTGGCCTGCAAGGATACCACGTGAGTGTTGGAGAGTTGCAGTTCGAACGAATCTTCGATGGTGATGACGCGCTCGCCGTCGGGAATCGACTCGGAGAGGGCGTTGATTGCGGTGGTCTTTCCCGTCCCGGTACCACCTGAGACGATGATCGTGGCGCGGGCTCGGACGCATGCTCCCAAAAATTCTGCCATCTCCAGGGATAGTGCGCCCACCGTGAGGAGTTTCTCCATTCCCAGCAGCGGTCGAAACTTTCTGATGGTGATGGCCAGACCATGCGAGGAGAGCGGTCCGTATACGAACTGGATACGGGCTTGCGGTAGGGGGGCAGTCACCAGGGAGTTCACGTTCGATACGCCACGGTCGGCGACCTTTTGGCTTAACTGCCGGGCTACTGAGAGCGCATGCTGCGGGGAGCGGAACTGGTACCGGGTGCGTTCCAACTTGCCGTTGCGCTCGACGGCGATGGTGTCCCAGGCGTCGATACAGATTTCGTCCACGCTGACATCACGCCAAAGGTCGCCCAACACGGAGATTCCGATAAGTTCGTCGTAGGTCAAGTCAAGCACCAACTTCATCTCCACCGAGGTGTCGATGAGTATCCGCGCGTCCACCATCCGAGAACGGAGACGGGCCTCGAGTTCGGTTCGTTGTCGCCTGTCAATCTCTGGGTCGCGGGTGAGGACCACGGTGTTGGCCCATTGCTGCAAGTCAGGTTCCTGACTGATGAGACTCAAGAGTCGATCCACATACAAAAACAACCTCTCTTGCGTCGCAATACGCTGTTCCAATTCGTTTAGTTGCGAAGACTGCTGCGAAGGCGCTTCCGCACCGCTCGTTGAGGCCATTTCACGGTACGCTTTTATCCGAGATTGACGGGCTGGTGCGGTCTCTTCTATTGGATCTTCGTCCTTGGCGGGACGCTCCTCGTAATCCTCGATCTGGGTCGGGGTTATCGTCGGGGAGGGGGTCGACCTGGTGGCTTCGTCGAGGCGAACGGGGTCGGGGAGACGCTCCTCTGGTGGCGCGTCGAACAGATCGTCGAGCGTGTCAGACGGCTGGTCTGGGACGGCGGCCACGAACGGCACATCCTCTACGGGATCCCAGGGACCTTTTGGCTTTTTTGTCTGCGGGGCCATTACTTGCGCCTCCGCACCCACGAGAGCAGGCCCTTCTTCGACTTGGTATCTTCCGCGTCGAATCCTTGCAAGAGCGACTCCTCCCCGGTCGCGTAGTACAAGATGTTCGCAAACGCCTCATGTATCACGGGGACTGGCATCATCGCGACGAACTCGCCGGTGTTGGTTGCCTTCAACCATTCCTTAGTCATGGGTATGGCGCCGATGAAGTTCCACGAGTACAGTTCTCGGCGGACCTCGTCTTCGTCGCATTCCACCCCATCTTGCGCCTGGTTGAGTACCACGCCAATCTTCTCGGGGTTGATCTCGTCGCCACCTTGGTGGCGGGGAAGCGTGATGGTCCGCAACCAACTGTCCGCGTTCATGAGCGTATGAATCGCCGGAGTAATCGGAACGATGATGTAATCGGCCGCAGGGAGGGCGAACCCTCGCAATATGTCATGGTACAGTTCGGCGACCGGGGTATCGATGATGATATAGTCAAAGTTCTGTTTGAGGACGGAGAGCACCTGACCGTACAGCCGTGAGTTGAAGAACGAGGGAGTGGCATCTCGAGGGGTAGCCGGGCCGAGGAGGAACGAGACATTGAATCGTTGGATCATGTACTGCTCGATCGTTCCAGGCGAGAGAGAACTCTCGTCCTTCAAGACGTCGCTGATGTTCGGGGTGTAACAGTTGAGTAGTTTTCCGGTGTCGGCTTGCTGGAAATTTGCGTCAACCAGTGCGACTCTGCGACCAGCACTTCGCAATGCGAGGCCGAGATACACGGCGAGGTTCACCGAGAGGCTGGACTTGCCGGTGCCACCCTTGGGTGAGGTGATCGTGATAACCCGTCCGATCCGGTTCGCACGAGAACCGTTGGGTGCGAAATCTTGGTAGGTGCCGACGCGTCGTTCAATCGGGGAGTTTCCTGCCGGGCGGGCGAGCGGTGTGGCGCCAGGTTGGCTCTGACCGGCGGGACGGGCGAGCGGGCGCTGCTGCGGTGCAACTTTTGCTGCGGGAACCACTGGTGTGCTGACTCGTGCGGGTGTGGAACGTTGTGGTGTCGTGGGGGCGGTGGGCGGCGCGGCGGACCAGGGACTAGGTGCGCTCTGTGGTGCGACTTGTGGTGCGACTTGTGGTGCGACTTGTGGTGCGACTTGTGGTGTGACTTGTGGTGTGACTTGTGGTGTGACTTGTGGTGTGGGGCGGGGTTGTACAGGACGTTGCACCTCGGCTTGTGGCTGGGGAGCGGGACGGGTCCACGCGGTGCCGGAAGGTGCAGCAGGTGGTGCCGCTTTTGGCTGCTGCGGTTGTGCCGGTGTCCAACCTGTCGGGGAGGCCACAGGGGCGGTCGCGGCGTGTACGATGGGCACGTGACCGCCCTCCATCGGGGTGACCCCTGTGGCGCCGAGGCCGGCGAGTGCGCCGAGTGCTTGGTTCACTGTGAACGGCATTTCCAGGTACCCTGCCGCTGGGTGCGCATCAACGATTGAGCGACCCAGTGGGGAAGTGGCGAGCACGACCACCCTCCAGCCCGAAGCGGAGAGGCGACCGACGAGATACTCGAGTGCCTCTGCTGTGTCGACTGAAAGCGAGCTGGCGAACATGAACACGACCTTGGCTTGTTCGCGGGGGAACGCCCTCGTCTTGATCAGCTCGCGGAGCGAACCGGTGCTCTCGGTCCGGATCACGGACTCGAACATCCCCGTCGCGTCAAGGGCGTCGGCGAGTTCAGGGAATCCGCCGATGATCAAGGTTAGGCCTGTTGCATTCGACATCCGTACATCACCTCCTGGTCGATTTTCCTTACGTGCTTGGTGTACCTGGTCATCATCCTGCCGGATCCGGCTCTGGGCGGATGTTGGACCCTATGTTCTCCTGAAGGATGGAACTCTCAAGGTCGACGGCGGGGGAGACGGTGCTGGTTGCGCCGTTGCCACGCAGTACGAATACGAGCTCACCCTTCGTCTGTGCGGCGGCGAGCAAGACGGCTTGTTCCACGGTTACGCGAACGTTGTAGATGCCGGGCACCGGTTCGGCTGGGAGTAGTTCATTCCCGGTCTTGTCCCGACTGCGGGCTTGCTCTTGGGCGGCAGAGTTGAACTGTTGTTCGGAGGGGAGTGCGGTAACGATCTCGAGGTCGGAGGCGACGATGTTCGAGTACGTCTTGTTTTGGTAGCTGATCACCGCAATCACATCGACGCGATCGCCGGCGCGGAGCTGTCCGCCGATTGCGGCGACGACGCTCGCCTCCAGTGCCAAAATGCGTTCATTCTCCTTCAGCGGCTCGACCAAGGTGGCGTCGGAACTGAAGTCGTTCTGGTGCAACTGGTGTCCCTTGGGCAGGGCCATGCGCACCCGACCAGTGAGCAACACGGATATCTTGTCGCGCACCGCCTGTTCGGATGGACCGGAGATTGCGCCATCCTCGATCGCGACGTCGGGGAGCGCGACGACCTCGTACTGACTGGACTCAATCTTTGAGAGCGCATAGATCTCCGAAGTGGTGCGCGCAACAAAGGTCTGCGTGGTCTCCGTACCGGAGAGGTTGAGCGCAAGGGCGATGGCAACAACCGCGAAAAGCAGTGCGAACAATTTCTGTTTGTTCAGGAGCCGCTTCGTGGAGGTCTTGGGCGCTTTCTCCTTCTTTCCCTTCTTCCCACTTTTGCCCTTGACAGGTGGATCTTGGCGAAGTGGTCCGCGTGGTGCGGGCGTGAACCCCCCGGCGGCGCCGGGGGGTAGGTTGAATCCGGCCGGTCCGAAGCCGTCATTGGGTGAGAAGCCGTCGTTGCCAGGGTATGGGTTGTTGCTCATGAGAATCCTCCCCCCGGTGGGTCCGGGGATGCCTCAGTGTCGGCCCGAGGCGGGGTTCAATTGACGCCGTGGTGTGAATCGTGCCGGTGGCGCCACATACCGACGAGACGCAGCAGCGCGAACGACATGCATGTAGCCAGGACGGCCGTGAGTACGTATCCTGAAGCGGCGGCGATACCGACGCAGGCAGTGTAGAAGACGGAAGCGGCGGTGGTCAGTCCGGTGGGGGTCTGGTCGCCGGATCGGGGGTGCAAGATAGCACCGGCGCCCAAAAATCCAATACCGGTAATCACGGCGTGTATCCCGCGGGTCGGGTCGCCGGCACCGAAGGATTCGACGGCGGCAATCGAGATCGCGGTCGTCAGCGCGGCAGCACCGGCGACGAGGGCGTGCGTTCGCGTGCCGGCGGGTTTATCGGCGCGGCGGCGTTCCATCCCGGTGACCGCGCCGAGCAGGATGGCGATAAGCACCTTTGCCGTGATCTGCAACTGGTCGTAGACCGGAGTTTCGGCCCACGAGAAAATCAAGGTACGCACCTTTCGAACAGTTGCATCCTGTACCGGTTCGTCAACAAGGTGTAAGCGGCGCGGTCAGGTACGTCAGAGTGCGGCGCGCGCTGCTACTCGATCTCGTACACGTTGCGCGCCTTGGTGGCGACTTTCTTTGCCGATGGTTTGGCTGTCGTGCGACGCGCTGCGGTGGAGGAAGCGGCGCCAAGTTTAGGGGATGCGAGTTGCACCGACTTTGTAGCGGACTCGGATGCCTGGTGCGCCGCGTGGGCATCACAGGTGTTTCGTGCCGGGCACCACGTACACCAACGATCTGGGGTGTACGTCGGCTCGCGACGTTCGAGCATGATGTCGACATACGAGTTGACGGCGGAGACGACCGTCTCGGCGGTGATGCGCAACACGTCGGCGTCGACGTCCGGCTCCGTCCACTCCCCGGAGGCGAGTGAGAATACCGTGGACCGGAACGGGGGCACACCGAAGCGGAGCGTGGCGACGAGTGCGTAGTAGCGAGCCTCAAAGAGGTGTCCGTCATTTAAACTTCCGGACTTGAAATCGCATAAGAACATCGTTTGACGCATGTCGGGTCGGGGTCGGCCCAGCACCAAGTCGGGGCGGGCGGAAAGCACCAAACCACCGAGTTTTGCCTGGATGCTCTCTTCAAAACGCGGCACCCAGTTTGCCGGCAGCGGCGGGAATGCGTCCAAGAAGCCCACCGTACGCGAGATCATCTGACAGAGTAGATCCGACTGGAGCCCGGCGCTTTGGTCATCCCACCAATTTGAGAACTTTTCGTCGTCGCGGGAGGCCTCGATTGCCGCGTCTACGGCGGCTGCTGGCGTGAGATGGCGGTGTGTGTGGGAGATCTGGATCGCGCGGTGCGCTACGACGCCGACGGCGACGGCGCCGGAGTAGGATTCGGCGCGAGCGGTGGCGTACGCGGGCGTGGAGCCTTCACAGCGGAGCAGGCTGGATATTTGCGATTTGGCGAACCAGAGACGTCCCTCAGGCCAACGCTCCAATGCGGCGGCGCACCCAGTTTGTAAGGTCGCGGCAAGTTCCGACGCCAGGGCCGGAGCTGATAACGGCCGGGTCGCGCCGACGGCGAGAAGGTGGTCAAACACTTCTCGCTGTGCGGCGGTCAAGCCGTGCTGGGAGCTTTTTATGGCACTCACCAGTCAAGAGTGTACCCCCCATCCCTTTTTATGCAGGAATTTCCCCCAGTCGGGGCTTTTTTTCCCAAGCGGGGCTTGGGGAACCGGGGGGTGGGGTACATTTTCTTCCTACCCCGCCGGAATGAGAGGGTGGTATGCAGCATACAAGGCATACCCAGACGGGTCGGGCACAACGACCGGCCCGAATCCGCATCGTCGACCGTGGCGAGCGTGTGTTCCCAGTAACGCCACGTCGGTAGCCCACCCATTCGCAGGAACGCCGCGAGCAGCGACAGTAGCGCGCATGGCGCGACGCAGTTCTTCATACCTGGACCCCCGATTGGGGTTTGACGACCAGATCCCGTGGTCCTTGGACGCCCTGCGTCTCTTGTTCAGTGTCCCGCGGGCGTTTGGGCCTTTGGTGGCGGCATGGGATGTACGGCACCCCGGGACGCTGAAGGCCCTTGATCGTTTGGTCGCCTTGGGGCTCGTGGCGCACCAGCGCGGGATCATCGTCGACACCCGCACCGGCGCACCAGCCGGTCGCGAGGGGCGAGCTGTGGTACGGTGGCGAGCAACTGCAGCCGGGAAGCGGGCATTGGCGGAGTTTACCGAAGACGGTCGGACCTTTGAGGAGGCCTACCCGCGGGCCGAAGCCAGCGGCAGGCATGGCGCCATCGAGTTGCTCAAGGCTCTGAGTTTGGACGACTACCGGGCACGCCAGGGCGTGTCGGCGATGGCCGCGATCGGAGCCGCCGGACTCCCGGTGCGGCTTGGTCGGTGGTGGTTGGGGCAGTTCGTGAAGGCGGGGTACGTGGTGGAGCTGGAAACGAAACTCGCCGACATCAGAGAAGTGGTACCCGAGCACTGGCGGATCACCAAGACGCTTTGCCGAAAACTTGACGAGATCCTGGAACGGACGGCGTATGCGTACTTGCGCACCGAGTTCCGGGTCGGAAGGCGGAGGTTTTTGGAGAACATCGACCCTGCACGCGTCGGACTCACCGGGGCGACCGACTATGACCACGACGTAGAATCACAACGCGTGGTCGCGGCGATTCTACGCTCACAGAACTGGGCTGGGGGTGGCGTCTTCTTGATGGAACCGCGTATCATCCTGCCCGTGGACGAAGACCTGTACCCATGGCAGTTCTCGGCCGCCGGCGCTGGTACCACATTCTACCAGCCCGACGCGGAGTTGCGCGGAAGCGAAACCACGGACGGGCGACGCATGGTACGGCGCTATATCGTGGAGTACGAGCGCTTCCAGTCGCGCCGAGATGCCTGGGGGCACATCGAGCGTTTCTTGGGCTACATGCACACCAAGGCACTGCCCGGTGAGGCGGGTGCCCTTTTGTTCGTCGTCGACACCGAGGCGCGCAGCCGCAGTTACGTCCAGCTCATCGAGGCATTCGCCGATCACATCCACGAGCACCCACAGCGCGGGGTGGCGAACCAATTGACGCTGGCCGCATCCTCCGTGGAGCGGGTGCTGGCCAGTAATGATCCGTTGAATTTGCGCGAGTGGAGTCGTATCGAATTACCAGGCGGGGCCGATACTCAATACAGACCGGTACTGCACCCACCGGAGTCCAGCCCGTATGACTCGTATTTCGGAAGGGGCTGAACCGGGGGAGTGCTATGCCAGAACAGTACATGTCCAACCAGAGCGGCCGCCCGGAGCGTTTCTACGCGCCCGTCATCGTGGCCGTCGCCGGTGGGTGCGCTGGTATACTCTCATTTGCAGTGCCGTATGCGTGGCAGTGGTATATCAAAGTGGCCGTTGTCGCGGTAGCAGTCGCGGCCGCTGTGGTCGCGTGCAAGGAGAGGCACCGGGTTAGTCAGACGATGCGGCGTGTGTCTCTGGGATTTTCGATCGCCGTTCTCGGCCTCGTGGGTTTGGGAAACGCGACGCAGTTAGTACTTGACGACGAACCGGTGTTGATCGTGTCAGATGAGGCTCGGGCAAATGCACTTGTGGGTGAGATGTACGACGACATCATGGCGATGGGTGTACATGACGAACTTTTGGCGATTTCCCAGCCCGACGCGCGGGCTCGGTACAATGATTACGAACCGGCAGCGAGGGATCTGCGCAAGATAGCGAACCGCTGGGTCAGGGTCGACCTCGGTTCCCTACCGGACCCGGATCTGATCGAGATTGTGCAGCACCTCAAGTCCGGCGCGACCGCAGGTGCGGTCGCGCTCGACCTCAGGTACCAGATCATCACCGAACCTGACGCCCGGGCGGAGGCGGCCATGAACGATGCGAGAGCCGCTTTCCTCTCCGAGGTGGTCGCGGCGGGAGCGAAGTTACGGCCACTCGGCGAGCGCTATCGAGTCTCGCTTGGCGGGGGGGCTTTGGAATGATGCAGCGGTACAAGCGGCAAGACTCGGTACAGCTGTGTGACGAGAACTGTAAATACCGGCGTCTCTACGAGGGTTCGCAGCGCTCTTTGACTGAGATGGCCTCACGGCAGGCACAGGCGGTGTCGCGAGTAGGACGACTGCGAAACCAACTGGTGCTCGCTGCGAAACGTGCATTCCCGCGCGCTTTTGGTGAGGCGGAGCGTTCCATGGGGAAGCGCATGTCGGAGGTGGCCGACGAAATACTGGTCGCGTACCTCGAGAGTTTCATGGGCACATCGATCCTTGCCGAAGAACCCGAGGGTGTTGCCGAACTCCGCCAAGCGTTGAACGACCTCGGTGTATTCTTGCCAGCCGGGGCAGATCTCAAGGAGTGGGCCGAGGCGATCAGACGGCATGGCGACGTAGTCGTACCAGGAAGCGAGCAGCGTACCCCGCCCGTGCCGGCGCCCGCCGTGGTGCCGGCGCGAACTGCGCAGCCGCTTTTGCGCAACCGTGACCTGCTTGCCGTGGTGCCGAAGGAGGATTTTGATTTGGACGACTTGTTCGAACCCGTCCCCGCGGGGACCGGATCGGTACAGGTCGCTGATACGGCGGGAACACCTGATGGGGCGATGATCGCATCTCCGAGCGTCGGATCAGTCGAGCCACACCCGCTTGAAGAAACGCACCAACTCGGTGATGCGTTCGACACCGAAGACACGTTCGACGTCGCTGATGTGTTTGGCGGTGAGTCCATCCCCGGCGGTGAACAAGTCAAAACCGCGGCGGAGGATTTCGTCTTTGAAGACTCGACCTTGGAAAATTCTAGTCCCGCGAGCGCAACTCTGAAAGAATCGACCGTCATACCTGACGAAAAACCCACACCTGCTGCAGTTGTGGAAGCCGACACGGTCGCACCACAGCCTGCCTTACCAGCATGGGCGACGGGAAAAACGGTGAAACCTCAGTTGTTTCCTGCGGCGGCGGGGGCGAAGCCGGCGAAACGCGCGCGCAAACAGGTGCGCGCCCGTGCGACCGCGCCGGATGTACCCGAGGCCGGAGCCACCACCGATGCCGACACCGGAGCGGAGAGCCTCACCGAAGATATCCGTGCGCAATTGATGGCAGCGATCGCAGTACCGCGGCCGGTATTCACCTCCGACCTTGCAGCCATCGTGGGCGGGGACGAAATCATCTCGGCATGGCGAGATGACCTACAATCTGGGGACCTTACCGTCCGTTTCGTGCTACCCAAACCTCGACACCGGGCTCGAGGCTCGCTGGTCATCCCGCAAGCAACGCTCGCTGGCAGCGATAGCAACTTCTCACGCTCACACTGGGCGCGGTGCATGGAAGCGTACCGCGGGGCGAGGATCTATGAGATGGGGGTGTTCTTCCATCGCTTCGTCGAACAGGTGATCTCGTTCGAGAGCGACGGGGAGACGGTGGCGGTGCGTATGAGCCTCCCCAACGGGCTGACCGGTGCCGTCTTGGTTGCCGGCCAGGACCTGGCCGAGAGGGGAGCGACCCGTGTGAGCATTACCGGGACGCTCGATCGGCTGCTGCGCGACCGATTGGTGCACGTCGCGGTGCTCGTGTTGAACGCTGAACAGTTTGAAGCCGTGCGCGTGGCCGTGGAGGAGGAAGCCAAGTCCAGAACGTGGGCGGCGAACATGCCCGTCACTTTGTCGCGCAGCTGGGAGTACGTCGATGGTACCGGTACGGCTGTCCCGCTTTTGGGGGTCTGATTAGCGCTGCAACCCGTCGTTGCGGGTGTAGATCTTCAAGATTTCCTCATCGTCAAGACCGATGCGGTCGATCGTCTTGAAGCCTGCGACCATCTTGAGGAAGATAACGGCAGGGACGAGGACGGGGATGAAATAGATCCAAGGCAGCGCGGAGACGGCGGTCCGTATGAACATGTCCTCACTACCAGAGGAGACCATGTTGCGGGCAACCCACATGAATATGGCGACCCCGATGCCTGGAGCGACGGTATAGCCAAAGACATACCCACGCATCTGCTCCAATATTTCATCGCGTCGGTGGGCAGCGAACATGGTCCCGAGAGCGGCGACGACGAGCTGGAAGGCACATGAAGCCATGAGCCATATCCCGCCGGAGGTGGCTTCCGGGACGCTCTTGAAGCAGTAATGGGCGACCGCACCCGAGGCAACGATCGTGAACCAGTACGAGAGATAGCGCAGGTACACCGTGGCGCGCACCGAGACACCGCGGAGTCCTTCGTTGCGACGACGGCGACGTCGACGGGACACCTTTGGCGTGGTCGGGCGATGTGAACGAGCCGGTGGAGTGACGGCCGGTCGTGCGAGCGAGCGAGGGGTGGCGGCGCGCTGCATCAGTGCCTCCCCACCTCGGGTTTGGCGGCGCGGCGATCGAGGCTTGCCACTTCGAGACGGGCCAGCCAGGCAAGCGAAGAACCGCTCACCGCCAAGAAGAGCATGGCTGGAGAGATCAAAAGACGCACGGCTACGTAGGCGCCGTTGAAAAGAGAAATCATGCCGTGCGAGAGGATATCCATGCCTGACACCATTTCGGCGGGGTGGCGGCGGGCAAGCGTGGACGGCAACTTGAGAAACTGCGTGTCCAAAGCACAGTCCGGATCGTGCGTAAACTACTGCTCGCCGGGCTGCTGTTCTTTGGGATTGCGAGCGGGGTCGGAATTGCCATCATCTCCACCCAGAACGATGCGAGTACGCGACCCGGTCCCGTCACGGAGACCAGTGCGGCGGGTGGGGGGACGGATATTACTGACTGGGCCGAGTACACCAGGACCAACGGCACCGCGGCCGCACTCACGAAGCTCGTCGAGTTCGGCAACAGCAATCCCAACTTCGCCAACGCCTGCCACACGGCCGCACACAAAATCGGACAGGTCACGGCGGAGACCACAGAGCTGCGCGAGGCGCTGGAACTGGAGCCGGAGCGATGCTTGACTGGGTACACCCACGGACTTTTACAAATTTTTGCCGCCGATCCTGAAACCGTGTTCGCGGACCTGCTCTCAGCGTGCGCGCAAGCGAAAGGGGGTAAGATGGCCACCGAATGCGTCCATGGCGCTGGACATCTCCTGGCGCTGCGCCACCCTTCGAGCCTCACAGCCGCCCTCGAGGAGTGCGTAAAACTTGAGACAAGTTTGCAAGACTGGTGCATCGGGGGTGCAATGATGGAGTATGGTCAAAACTACCTTGCGCAACGCTGGCCAGTCGAGTACAGCGAAATCAGCCGCACCATGGGTCCAGACAGTCCTATGCCCATCGACCTCGCCGCCAGCGAAACCGTCGCACCGTGCACCCTCGTCCCCGAGGCGGCCACCATGGACCAGTGCTGGACCGAAACGGGACCGTTCATCCTCGCCAACAGCGACGACCTCGGTGCCGTGGGCCCCATGTCCGAGAAATGCCGCAACATTGCAGAACGGGCGCAGTGGGGGTGCCTGTACTCGCTGTTCTCTTGGCTCACCGATAACCTCGACGTTGGCGGGGATGATGCGACGCTCCTGGGCGGTATCGTCGAGAATTTGTGCAAACAAGTCGACGCTGACTTGCTCGCCGGGTGTTTAAATGGTGCGATCTACCGGATCGGCTTGCCGCGCGACATCGAAGTGGTCGAAGCTATCTGCGCACGCTGGGAGGGAACATGGGCTTCAGGTTGCGCCAAGGGTGTGGAAACCGCCCGGCGAAGCCACAAAAACGCTGGGGTTGAGTAAACTCCCAAGCGTAGCGTGTTACGTTGCACGTCCGGGTTGATCGTTGATCCACCATGTGGACGTAAGTGCCCGCTCTTCGCTCGGGGAGAGCTCCACGGCGCGAACCTCGTCTGAGGCGCGCTGGCAAGCCAGGCGCAGGTCCCCAGCGAAGAGTGGGCAGATGCCATCGATCGCCGTCTTGTCCGCAAGTTCAGCATCGAGCACCCCCCATTCGGCGAGACGGCCAACGTAGCGGCCAGCACCGGCGGCGCATCGTTCGGCGAGTTGTGCGTGGCGGGTGCATACATCGGGGGTCTCAAAACCCGCGACCCAGTTCATACCCAACACATGGCCGGCGCTGAAGGCGCAGAGCGGCTGCTGTTCGGTGGTGAGGGTGGCGCAGTAGTCATATATCTCCGAGAAGGTGCGGCCGGAGATATACATCATCGGAGCCACGGCACGGAAACAGGCAGTCTGCCCCACGGTGATTTCGTTGCAGAGCGACTCGAGTCGGGGCTCGTACTCGGCGCGGACCTTCGGGTCGTTCTGGAAGGGCTCGACGAGTTCTTCGGTGGCGCCCCACGCACACCACTCGAACTCCTTCGCGCCGGGAGCCACTGGGATACATGCGTAGAGAGACTCGGGATACTTCAGTACCTGGGCATAACCGTGGCCGGCGCCGTGCCAGCAATCCAAGTACACGACCTCGGGGCGATTTTTGTAGTTCCTGCACACCCTGACGATATCGGCGGTGAACTCGTCGAGGGTCCCGCGTAGCACTGCGGTAGAGACCGCGCCGTGCATGAAACCACCCGCACAACCGTACGCCCAGTCGGCGAGGGCGTCGTCAATCGGGTACTCGCGGCCGGCGGCCTCGCCTACGATGTGCCACGCGGGGTGGCACCCGTCGGCGAAGCGTTCATCCTGCAAAGTCCGTTCTGTGAGCGTATCGAGCACGAGATCGAGCGTTTGGATGTTCGCCGCACCCCACTCGCCGAGGCATGTTGGGATGGTGGCTGGGTCCTCGCACTTGGGTTCGGCCGAGACAGATCCGTCCTCACGTAAGAAGAGGAGCGCCAGGGTCGACCCAAGAATGACGGTCGCGGTCGCAACCAGGGGCGTTTTTCTCATTTGGGCACCTCAGCGAGCCAAACTTGATCGGTGATGGTGCGCGTAGTCATACCGTGTATCGTGCGGCCGGTCGAAAGGGGAGCAATAATACCCGAAGCCGACCAAACACGGTTTACAATCCGTTGCCGGGGACTAAAGCATACGTCTCCCCGTCCCGACAAGCTGGTTGGTATGATTTTTCAAATTTCGGACAATCCGACACGAACCCTTCCGTGTTGGAGAACATCGTGACGTGCTCGTACATCATCGCCCAACCTATACCGAACGAGCACCAGTAGCGCTCCGTGACGTCACTTGGACACTTCCCGGCGGCTTCGGCGGCTGATACGGTTGCCTTGCGCAAGTGGAGCATTCCGAGCCCCCGGTAGCAGAACCGGACCGAGTCGGGCTGTGCGATGACGCTGCCCGGTGCCGGATCGGGACAGGCGGCGTAGTACGCGTCGATGCCACCGAGCGCAGGATCGCCTTGGAACGCGATCCATAACTGGAACCAGCATACGGGCTGGTACTCCTCCGCGACCGTGCGGCAAACGGATTGCGCATCGCTTGGTGAGTACCCGATCGTGCGAACCTCGGCGGCGTCGTCAAAGCCGGGCACACCGCGCCCGTATGACATGAACACACCCGCTGCGCACTTGACGGCGTCAGAGCCAAACACAGTGCACAACCGTAGGGCGCCGTGTACATCGCGCGGGGACTCCATGGCCATTGTATGACCGGCAGAGTGCGTGCAATCGTTGAGGAGGTCCGGCAAATCGACACAAAACGAGTACAACAGGTCACCAAGCTCTGTCCCGTCCGCGAGCGTGGTCATACCCTCGACGGCGCCGTGGAAGAACCCGTTTGCACAAAGTCCCGATGTGGTCAGTACGTCTTGGCGAATCTTCTCAAGTGGGGCGATGTCGAGCGCGCGGCGACCAGCAACGTGCGTCATCCGGTGACACGGCAGACCGTTGGGGAGCACTTCTTCTTGCCAGTCTTTAATGGTGGAGACGAACTGTGCGACACCTTCTGTCTCATACACGTCGACGGATATGTCAACGAGACAGATCAGTGCATCGAGTGAGCCTGGGCAGCCAAGGCGATCGGCGAGGGCCTGTACGTTTGCCTCGATTGGAGGCTCAACGAGGGCGGGTGGGGCGAAGGGAGTACTACCGCGCGGATACAGGAGGAAGATGGCGGCGCACACCAGCACAACCAAGGAGATGGCGAGCATCTTGCGCATGCCCTACACCGTTCATCGAGACTAGAAGGCCGCAACCACCTCCCCGTGCGTACGTTCGCGTTTCTGGAACCGTACAGGTGGTGCGACGAGTACTCCCATTCCTCGGTACCACCTTGGTCGTGCTGATGGCATGCACCGGTGCGGAGAGCCGGCCCGATGCCGGCACGGGGGAGCCCACACAGACCAGTGCCGTAAACGGATCGGACGAGGCGTGTGCCGAAGTGGTCTGTCTGACGGAAACCGCACTCGACACCGCCAGAGGTGAGGGGATCGAGGTCGCGCTACGATACGTGGAAAATGCCACGATGGGGCTTGCCAGCGGACAGGACATTTGTCATGATGTTTTGCACCGGGTGGGGGTGCGCGAGGCCAATATGGACCAGGTTCGTTTGAGCACACCGACACTCACTGCGTGCTCCGGTGGTTTTTTCCATGGCCTCTTCGCCGGATACGGCTTGCGTGCCTCATGGGTTGAGGATATGATCGCGGCGTGCGACCCGTTCGCTGGCCTGGATGCCCTGCTGTGCAAGCACGGCTATGGTCATGGCGCAGTTGCCGGATCCAGCTCGGCAAGCGATGCGATGGGGAGGTGCAAGGAGGTGGCGGCGCGCGATGGTGTTGAGACCGTCGAGGGTGTGCGCCTCCTCGAACTGTGCAGCGACGGTGGATTCATGGAGGTCGTGGTAAAAATCAACACAGGTGAGTGGGTACGAGAAGCCCCGGCAGTTATGTGCAGCGGTCTGGAAGACTGGGCCGCGTGGGGGTGCTGGCGGCAGATGGGGAGAATCCTTGATGTCACCGAGCTCCCCGATTTTGTCGAAGGGTGCAACAAATTTGAGACGTACCTGGCCGAAGCATGCGCGGTCGGAGTTGCCGAGGTCGTGGTTGCTAATCGCCTCGCACCTGAGCCGTTCTGCGGGGTTTTGCGAATTGGGTCTGACTTATGCACCACCCGCGCCCGAGCTAGGCTGGGGTGAGGCGGCCTCCGTCGTATACTCGAACGGATACGGGCCAGTGGCTGAGACCGTGCACTCGTTGACGGCCTCGGGGAGGATGGCGGCACATGCCGGACCGGCCTCGTCGTCACCTGCGTTTGCGGCAATCGAACGGGCGAACCCCACACCGCATTCAAAACGATATGATCCTTGGCAGAGTCGGGCGGCGGTGGGGGCGGGGTTCTCGGTGAAGCTCACGATCACGTTCACCACCGAGTACAGGCACATGCGCACTACGTCGGGGCCCAAGTCGCCAAGGGTGGTCTCGCAAGCTTGTAAGGTCGAGATCGAATCTGGGTAATGACCATACATTAGCGTGCCGACTTGTGAGAAGCAGGCAGAAGACGCGATGATCGAATCCGCGCGCACCTCTCGGCAGAGCATCTGTGGCGGATTGGGGACGGACGAATCGTCTTTACGCATCGCCCAGAGTGTCCACTCCATGTACGCCCCCTCCAGGCAGCGGAACTCGTTGAGTTTGACATCCCGTAGCGGGCGGGTCGGATCCGGCGGGAGACTGCATACGGCTGACGCGTAGGATAGATCAGGTAGGTTCACTGACTCGAGCGTGCGACGCATGCCGACGTGGCCGATCAGGTGGCGGCAGATGGAGAGATCTTGTCTGTCGCACCATGTCGCGCCGAGGGTGGCGAGCGTACCGTCATCCAAAGAGGCGAGTCGATACTCGGCAACTCCGTGCTGGAATCCGACCATGCACGTCTCCACCGGGGTCGCATCAAGATCGATTGGGCCAAGCCGACCCTCGAGTTTCTTCCCCAGGTCATGCATCACTTCATGACATTCGACCATGAAGTGCGAACCTGCTATCGGATCGGCGGCCAAGGCGGTGGCTGCGGCGAACATCGCAGACAGGTCGTTCACAGCACTACGCTCGAGTTGCGTTGCGTAACAAGCGCGAGCCTCTGGCCCGTGTTCAAAGGTGTAACACGGACGTTCCGAGTCGGTCCGTGAGGCGGATATCACCGCAGTAGAGGTCCCCAGAAGTACGAAACCTGAGAGCACCAGGAGTACGCGCCTCACGACCGGGTCTCCACGAGCCATTTTATGTCTTGCATCTTCTCATTGCAGATCTCTACGCGTGCAACGAGCGTGCAGACCGATGCCCACGAATAATCCTGCTCGGCCTCCATCACCGCGGCCGCCGCATCAACGAGGCATGCTTCAAAGAGCCCCCCGCCCTGACGGCAGTACTGCTCCAGGTCTGCTCGATCGTTCGCCAGGAAAGCCGAGGCCGCTCGACCAAGCCCTCCCGCGCAGGACGCGGCGAGCGCCGGATCTTGTATTCCGTACGCGGCACAGGATTGGAAGGCCGTCGGCGGACCCGCGGATTCACCAAGGCGAAATAAGGAGAGTCCTGACTCCCCGATGCACGCAAGACCGGCTACAAGAGAGAGGTCGCGGGCCGGGGCGCATACGACGGCAGGGTCTTGGTACTCACCCTCCGCCTCGAACGTCAGGAATACCTCCATATACAATCCACGCAGGCAGTCATCCACGGCGCTCTCCGGGTTGTGTGTGGCGACAACGGGAAGCATGCACGCCTGCGCCGCCTCAAGCGGCGCAACCCCACGCAGCAGCATCTCGTGCCCGAGGGCGTGGCGGCAGCCGTTGCCGACCCCGCCGCGACCGACTCTGAGTACTGATTCACTCCCGATGCAGACCGAGGGTGCCACCGCACGCAAGGCCTCCGATCCTTTGTGAGCGTTGAAACGCTGGGAGTGGAGTCCGTGAAAAAATCCGGAGCGACAGCGCATCGGGGCACGACTCTCCAAATCCGACTCCCGGACCGGGTCGATACTGAGTCCGAGTGTATGCGCCATCTCGTGGCAGCGGGCAGCAAAACGCTCACCCAGACGTCCCGGGGCGAGCGCGCCGTACTCCATGAGCGCAGCAGCTCCAGCCAGGCCGCCATCTTCGTAGGCGGCAGTGATCGCGTTGTTGAAACACGCAGCCTCAGAATCGCCGTACATGCGCAAACATCGGTCTAGGTCGGGGTGGGCCGTGACGCGTGGCGAACCGAGCCACACTGCCGCCGTTACACCGAGGATAGTTGCGGTGAACACACCAGCCAAGACCAATCGGATTTGCATACCGATTACCGTCCATGACCCCAGGCGGGTGGCATCCCGCCTGGGGTGGTGGAGATCCTTAGTAGCGACGGGCGTTCGGCGGGTAGTACTGGCCCGGGTAGTGGCGAGGGTAGTGGCCCGAGTAGTGCACCGGGTAGTGGCCCGGGTAGTGGCGAGGGTAGTGGCCCGAGTAGTGCACCGGGTAGTGGCCCGAGTAGTGGCCCGGGTAGTGGCTCGGATAGTGGCCCGGGTAGTGGCCCGAGTAGTGCACCGGGTAGTGGCCCGAGTAGTGCACCGGGTAGTGGCCCGCGTAGTGTACCGGGTAGTGGCTCGGATAGTGGCCCGGGTAGTGGCCCGAGTAGTGCACCGGGTAGTGGCCCGCGTAGTGTACCGGGTAGTGGCCCGCGTAGTGTACCGGGTAGTGGCCCGCGTAGTGTACCGGGTAGTGGCTCGGATAGTGGCCCGGGTAGTGGCCCGAGTAGAAGGACGGGTACGGGTACGGGTACGCATAGCCCGGGAGCGCGACCGTGGCGGTTGAACTCGCAGAGGTGAACGTGGTCGAGTCGGTCGAGACTGCAGTGTCGCCCACCTTGGCGTTCAACGCTGCGGTGCCAGAAGCGGTGAGGTTGCAGGTGCGCGACGTTGCGGTCGTGTTCGCCGAACCGTTAGCGGAGGCGGTGACCAGGTTCGAGTTGTACGAGGCC